>Ga0209211_10006112_pt1 | contig 17608 bp, 19 predicted proteins | sample RifGroA2_FD_183992 | JGI IMG/M metagenome (GOLD analysis project Ga0209211, IMG submission 183992) | Groundwater microbial communities from Rifle, Colorado, USA - Groundwater A2 (SPAdes) (version 2) | ecosystem: Environmental > Aquatic > Deep subsurface > Groundwater | place: Rifle, Colorado... | reverse complement strand
CGGCCGGCGTGTTCGGTGACCTGCCGCGCCAGCAGCTCGGTATTGCTGGCGAACACGTCGCGCAGGCTGTACTTGCGGTTTTCCGCGCGCACCAGCTCGGCCAAGAGGTGAAACAGCGTGGCGTCGCGCGCCGGGCTGCGCTCCGGGTCCAGCAATGCCAGCAGCGTGCGCAGGCGCTGGATGTGCTGGCGCAGGCGGGTGACGTGGTAGGTCAGGCTCACCGACACGCCGCGGTTGGCCGCCGCCTTGCGCAGGCGGGCGATCACGTCCTCGCACTGCTCCAGCAGCACCAGCATCTGGCGGTCATCCTCGTCGGGGCAGGTCTCGTCCACCATCGCCGCGCGCGCCGATTCGACATAGCGCTGCGCCTCGGCGGACAGGTGCAGGAACGGCGACTCGAAGCGCTCGATGTCGGGATAGGTCTTCACCAGCTCCGGCTCCAGCCCAATGGCGGTAATGCGCGCGGTCAGCACCTGTACCGCTTCCAGCAGCTGCAGCCGCGTCGGATTGGCGACCATCTGCCGCTCCTCGTCCCACGCCAGCGCCTGCCACAGCTCCTGCCACACTTCCTGCGACAGCGCGGCCACCCAGCGGTAGTCCTCGCGCTGGCAGAAGATCACGCCGAACTGGTCGGCCAGGTGGGCGCCGGAGCGTGCCGGCGGCAGCAGGCGCTCGCCGATGCGACGGCGCAGCGCCTGGGAAAAGGTCTCGTTGGACAGCGTGCCGGTGTCGGTATACAGCTGCACCTGGCGGGTGGAGCCGAGCAGGTCGATCAGCGCCTGGCGCAGGCCGGCGCGGTAGCTGGCGTGGCGCGACAGCAGATAGGTCAGCGCACGCAGATTGCTGGTGGCCTGCACGAAATCGCCGGCGTCTTCGGGGCGGACCTGCGCCACCAGCCGCGCCAGATACGGTACCGGCTGGGCATCACTGTGGCGGTTGGCCAATTGGGAAAGTATTTGATCCATAAGTCATCCGTTGGACAGTTTGCGTCACGTTTGACACGTTGCGATGGGAGGGTGCCGCGGCGGGCAATGGCGGCACGAACTGCAGGGTATAACAGCGTCTGACCGCGCGTCGCGTCAAAAAATTCCAGCAGGATAGTGGCCCGCCCGCTAGAAACGCCAATCAAAATCAGGATTTTTTATTTTTAATCAATTACATAGCGCGGCACAACATTTTTTGCAATGCAGCAACAACCACCACCCGCATCGCCAGCATCAGGCCAGCGCCTCGGCCAGCGCGGCGGTGGCGTGCGTCAGCTCGGCGACCACCGCATCGGCAAAGGCGCCGGTCAGCGGCGTCGACGGGCGGAACTCCGGCAGCACCAGGCTGACGCGGAACGGCACCGACACCGCGAAGCGGCGCAGCTGCACCCCCTGCCCGGCCAGCGACAAGGCGGTCAGCGGGTTGACGATGGCCACCCCCAGCCCGGCCGCCACCATCGCGCACACCGCCACCGCGCTGTGCGTCTCCAGCAGCATCTGTCGCGCCACGCCGGCATCGGCAAACACGCGATCCAGCTGCACGCGGTAGGGGTCGTCCGGCGACAGACTGACGAAGGCCTGGCCGGCAAAATCCTGCGGCGCCAGCACCGTGCGCGCCAACAGCGGATGGCCGTCCGGCAGCACGCACACCTCGTCGGCCAGCCATTGCGCCTGCAGCCGGGTGCCCGGCGGCGCGGCCTCGTGCTCGGTCAGCCCCAGATCGTAGCGCTGCGCCGACAGCCATTCTTCCAGCAGCGGCGACTCCTGCGGCGTGATGGCGATGCCGACGCCGTGGTGGCCGGCGGCAAAACGACGACACACCGCCGGCAACAGCGCGTGCGCGAACGCCGGCAGGCACAGCAGCGACAGCTGCCCGCGATCCTGGCGGCCAAGGTTGGCCGCCACGCCGGCGATACGCTCCAACCCGATATAGGAGCGCTGCACCTCGTCGAACAGCGCCAGCGCCGGTGCCGTCGGCTGCAGCCGGCCACGCTGGCGCTCGAACAGCGCAAAGCCCAGCAGCTGCTCCAGCCGTACCAGCTCGCGGCTGACCGTCGGCTGCGAGGTGTACAGCAGGCTGGCGGCGCCGGTGACGCTGCCGCTGGTCATCACCGCGCGGAACACTTCGATGTGACGGTGGCTGATGCTCACGGCGCACTCCATATCAAAAATGAATTACCAGGCAAAATATTAGCATTTTACTGAATCACCCACCAAGGGCATGATGCCGCTAACGGTGGAGCACGCAGCGCGGCACAGACCGCAATCGTGTTCCCTTGCGGCCAACCCTGGCGCAAGCGCAACAGGCCGCCAAAACGCCGACGAGACAGAAGGCACCCTCAGCCTGGCGGGACGTACCCGCAGTTTGCCCCCGCCAGGCCCCCGATACCGCCGCCCCGCACCGCACGGGCCGGCCACCATGACGACCAAGGACTCACCGAGATGCAGACCCCCGACACCGCCCGCCTCGCCGCCCTCGCCCAGCACTACGGCACCCCGCTGTGGACTTATGACGCCGCGGTCATCCGCCAGCGCATCGCCGCGCTGCGCCAATTCGACACCATCCGTTTTGCGCAGAAGGCGTGCAGCAACACCCACATCCTGCGCCTGATGCGCGAACAGGGGGTGAAGGTGGACGCGGTGTCGCGCGGCGAGATCCTGCGCGCGCTGGCCGCCGGCTATGACGCCGCCGGCGAGCCGTCCGGCATCGTGTTCACCGCCGACCTGATCGACCGCGACACGCTGGCGACGGTGACCGAGCACCGCATCCCGGTCAACGCCGGCTCCATCGACATGCTGCACCAGCTGGGAGCCGCGTCCCCAGGCCACCGCGTATGGCTGCGCATCAACCCCGGCTTCGGCCACGGCCACAGCAACAAGACCAATACCGGCGGCGAGCACAGCAAGCACGGCATCTGGCACAGCGACCTGCCGGCGGCACTGGACGTGATCCGCCAGCACGGCCTGCAGCTGGTCGGCCTGCACATGCACATCGGCTCCGGCGTCGACTACAGCCACCTGCAGCAAGTGTGCGGCACCATGGTCGAGCTGGTGCAACAGGTGAAAGCCCACGGCCACGATCTGCACGCCATCTCCGCCGGCGGCGGGCTGTCGATCCCGTACCGCGACGGCGACGCCAGCATCGACACCGCGCACTACTTCACCCTGTGGGATCAGGCACGGCAGGACGCCGCCGCCGTGATCGGCCATCCGCTGGCGCTGGAGATCGAGCCGGGCCGCTACCTGGTGGCCGAGTCCGGCAACCTGCTGGCCGAGGTGCGCGCCGCCAAGGACGCCGGCAGCAACCACTTCGTGCTGGTCGACGCCGGCTTCAACGAGCTGATGCGCCCGTCGATGTACGGCAGCTACCACCACATCACCGTGGTGCCGCAGGACGGCGTGCAAAAGCCGGAAAAAGACACCGTGGTCGGCGGCCCGCTGTGCGAATCCGGCGACGTGTTCACCCAGGGCGACGGCGGCGTGGTGCTGCCACGGCGCCTGCCGGCCGCCAACGTCGGCGACCTGCTGGTGTTCCACGACACCGGCGCCTACGGTGCGTCGATGTCCAGCAACTACAACACTCGCCCGCTGATCGCCGAGGTGCTGGTGGATGGCGAGTCCGACCGCCTGATCCGCCGCCGCCAGACGGTGGAAGAGCTGCTGGCGCTGGAACAGCTGTAAGCCCGGCAGCAGACAAATAAAAAGGTTGGCCGCATCGCTGCGGCCAACCTTTTTTCATGCCTGCGCCGATGGCTCAGCGCACGTGGATCTTCGCCTCGCCCTGCTGCAGGCGACCGATGACGCTGGCGTAGCCGAAGCCGGCGGCATGGAACTGCGCCAGCACGCTGTCGGCCGCCTCCGGCGCCACCGCCACCAGCAGGCCGCCGCTGGTCTGTGCATCGGCCAGCACCCGCAGCTGCCAGTCGGCAACGCTGGCGGCGGTGTGCACGTCCTCGCCGAAGCTGGCCAGGTTGCGCTCGATGGCGCCGGGGCCGTAGCCCTTTTCCGCCCACGCCTGCGCCTCGCGGATCACCGGCACCTGCGCCATGTCCAGATGCGCGGCCAGTTGCGAGCCGCGGCAGATTTCCAGCAGGTGGCCGAGCAGGCCGAAGCCGGTGACGTCGGTCAGCGCGTGCACCTCGGGCAGCGCCGCCAGCTGGCTGCCGACCTTGTTCAGCTGCGTGGTGGAAGCGATCAGCGCCTGATAGCCGGCGTCGTCCAGCTCGCCCTTCTTCATCGCCTGCGCCAGGATGCCGACGCCCAGGCCCTTGCCGAGGATCAGCACGTCGCCGTCTTTTGCGTCGCAGTTGCGCTTGATCTGATCCGGGTGCATCAGCCCCATCACCACCAGGCCGTAGATCGGCTCCGGCGCGTCGATGGAGTGGCCGCCGGCAATCGGGATGCCGGCCTCGCGGCACACCGATTCACCGCCCTGCAGGATGTCGCGGATGGTTTCCACCGGCAGCGTGTTCACCGGCATGCCGACGATGGCCAGCGCCATGATCGGCGTCGCGCCCATCGCGTAGATGTCGGAGATGGCATTGGTGGCGGCGATGCGGCCGAAATCGCGCGCGTCATCGACGATAGGCAGGAAGAAGTCGGTGGTCGCCACCAGCGCCTGGCTGTCGTTGAGGCGGTACACCGCCGCGTCGTCGCTGGTTTCGGCGCCGACCAGCAGCTCCGGGTACGGCAACTTGTCGCGGGCGCCGGACAGGATCGCCTGCAATACCGACGGTGCAATTTTGCAGCCACATCCGCCACCGTGCGACAATTGCGTCAATCTGATTCCTGTCATGGCCCACGCCTTCCTATCTATGTTTTTCAAGCTCGCGACCGTAGCACAGCGCCACCAATTTGACGAGATCATCGACGTGCGCACCCCGGCAGAATTTGCCGAAGACCACATCCCCGGCGCCATCAATTGCCCGGTGATGAGCGACGAGGAGCGCGTGCGCGTCGGCACCCTGTACAAGCAGGTGTCGCCGTTCGAGGCGCGCAAGGTCGGCGCCGCCATCGCCGCGCGCAATATCGCGCGCCACCTCGACGAGCAGTTCGCACGCCACCCCAAATCGTGGCGGCCGCTGGTGTACTGCTGGCGCGGCGGGCAGCGCTCCGGCTCGATGGCGATCATCCTGGCGCAGATCGGCTGGGCGGCGCACCAGCTGGAAGGCGGCTACAAGGCCTATCGCCACCAGGTGCTGGAAGACCTCGCCACCCTGCCGCAGCAATTCCGTTTCCGCGTGATCAGCGGCCCCACCGGCAGCGGCAAGAGCCGGCTGCTGGCGGCGCTGGCGGCGCAGGGCGCGCAGGTGCTGGATCTGGAAGGCCTCGCCGCGCACCGCGGCTCGGTGCTGGGGCGGCTGCCGGACGTGACGCAGCCGTCGCAAAAGCGCTTCGACAGCCTGCTCGATGTCGCGCTGCAGGCTTTCGACCCGACGCGGCCGGTGTTCGTGGAGGCGGAAAGCAAGAAGATCGGCTTCGTGTCACTGCCGGACGCGCTGTACGGCCGCATGCACGACAGCGAGTGCCTGCAGCTGGAAGTGCCGCTGGCGGCGCGGGTGGCGTTCCTGAAGCGCGACTACGACTTCTACCTCAGCGAGCCGGAACGGCTGGTGACCCAGCTCGGCTTCCTGCGCAATGTGCACGGCAAGGCGCAGCTGGAGGCGTGGGCGGCGCTGGCGCGCGGCGGCGATTTCGACACCCTGGTCGGCGAGCTGCTGACCAGCCACTACGACCCGCTGTACCTGCGCTCGCAGGGCAAGCACTACACCCAGGCGGTGCAGCCACTGACGGTACCGGCACTGGACGACGCCACGCTGCAGCAGGTGGCCAGTCAGCTGGCCGGCTGAGGCCGCCCCCGGCCGCAAGGTTGGCCGCAACGCGTCAAGCTTGCGGCCAACCTTGGTGATTTGCCGGCCATGAACACCCGCCGATTGCCGGCAGCATCCCTTACCATCACCTCATCCCGCCTTTGCAAACGGCCGCATGAAACTCGATCTCTACACCCTGTATGTCGGACACGTCACCACCTTTGTGCTGATGACCACCATCCTGCTGCTGATCGGCCTGCGCTATCGCCAGGAGCAGGCGCTGCGCATCTGGGGCATGGCCGGCGTGCTGGCCTGCGCCGGCATCGCGCTGATCGCGCTGCGCCCCTACCTGTCGCCGTGGCTGGGCGTCGGCCTCGCCAACTGCCTGCTGTTTTTCTCGCTGATGCTGACCTGGGTCGGCGGCGTGGCGCTGGAGCACACGCGGCTGCCGTGGCGGCCGGGGCTGCTGCTGGCGGGCGCGGTCAGCGGCGTGTTCCTGCTGCTGCCGTTCGGGGCCGAGGCCTTCGCCTGGCGCATCCTGCTGTTCAGCGCCGCCTACCTGCTGTTCCACGCGCTGCTGTGGCGCAGCCTGCGCCGCAGCCCGCACCAGGCGCGGCTGGGCTACCGTCTTGGCCGGCTGATCGTGCTGCTGCTGATGCTGACCTACAGCGTGCGCCTGCTGTACTCCAGCGCCGTCAGCAGCGGCTGGCTGGCCAATTCGGCGCTGTTTGCCTACCTCGACTACCAGGCGATGTGGCTGGAGTATGCCAAGCTGCTGTGCTTCATCTTCATCTGCTTCGAGCGGCTGGAAATCCGCCTCTACCAGCAGGCGATGCTGGACAGCCTGACCGGGCTGGCCAACCGCCGCGCCTTTCACGAGCAGGCCGAGCAGCGGCTGGCGGCCAATCCCGATGCGCCGGTGGCGCTGCTGGTGATGGACCTGGACTGGTTCAAGCGTGTCAACGACAGCCACGGCCACCTCGCCGGCGACGAGGTGCTGGTGCACTTTGCCGCGTTGCTGGATCGCCACTTCGGCCATTTCGATGCGGTGTACGGCCGCAACGGCGGCGAGGAATTCTCGGTGCTGCTCAGCGGCAGCGCGGTGCCGCACGCGCCGGTGCTGGCGGAAACGCTGCGCCAGACCCTGGCCGCCGCGCCGATCACCACCAGCGACGGCAACACGCTGCAGCAGACGGTGAGCACCGGGCTGGTGGTCGCCGCGCGCGGCCGCACCCCGCTGCGCGAGCTGTTCATGCAGGCCGACCTGCAGCTGTACGCGGCCAAGGAACAGGGCCGCAACCGGGTCTGCGTCAGCGCGCTGTAACGCTCAGTGCGGCGGTGGACGATGGCGCCAGTGCCAGCGGCGCCGAGGCCTGCACCGCAGGCGGCGGCAGCCGCAACCAGCCCAGCACCCGCTCATCGGCCAGCCACAGCCGCGCGCCACGGCGCCGGTACGGAAACGCCTCGCGCGACGACAGCAGCGGCCCGGCGTTCTGCTGCACCACGATCACCGCGTGGGCATTCACCTCCGCCACGATGGCGACATGACCGTAGGGATTGAACAGCGACGGGCCGAACACCAGGATGTCTTCCACCCGCGGCGGCTCGCTGCCGCCATTGGCAAACTGCAGCAGGCCGCGCTGGCGGTTGAGCGCGCCGCTGGCCAGCCCCGGCTGGAAGAACGCCCTGGCGTGGCCGTAGGCGTCCGCCATGCGGTGGCCGAAGCGGGCGTGGTAGTAGCGTTTCACGAACTCCACGCACTGGTACTTGAGGCCGAGATTGTAGCCTTCGGCCGTCAGATGGCGGCCGTGGGTTTCATTGACACCGCCGTTGTAGTACACCGCCACACCGTTGAAGCTGTCGATCACCGCGCCGCGCGCCGCCTTGGCGTTCAGCGCCATCCGCGTCAACGCGTACTGCGCGCCGAACAGCAACGCCGCCAGCAACAGCAGCGCCAGCCCCAGCCTGATTGCCCTCTTCACCCGCCACCCCCGTCCGTGACTGCGGCCAACGTTGGCCGCAAAGCCGGCAAGCATCGCGGGTTTGCGATGCAAAATCAATATCACGTTCAAATAGCGGCAGCGCGGGCCTGGCATGACCGGCAGGCAGCGCCGCGGCTAGCGGCATGAAAAACCCCCTGTCCGGACTGGCAACAGGGGTCACGCCACCCGGAGGTGGCCGCGGACGATGTTTACTTGACCTGCATGTCGTCTTTGACCGACTTCACGCCACTGATGCCACGGGCCAGCTGTACCGCCCGGTCGGCATCCGCATCCGAGCGCACAAAGCCGCTCAGCTGCACACGTCCCATATAGGTTTCGACGTTGATTTCGGTCACTTTCAGCACCGGGTCGTTGAAGATCGCGGTTTTCACGCGGCCGGTAATCACGCTGTCGTCCATGTACTGGCCGGTGCTTTGATGTTCGCGGGTCGCGGAACAGGCCGCCACCGACATCAGCGAGGCGACCACGAAAAACGCGGACAGATACTTGTTTAATGCTTTCATGATGGATGCTCCACAATGGTTGCGCGCGCCGGCGGCGTGTTGCTGGCCAGCCGGCCACCGCTGCCGCCATCCGCGGCTCAATAGCGCGCGGCGGGCAGCGGCTTGCAGGGTTTAACGCGGCGGGGCGGCAGCGTTGCCACTCGCCGCCGCCGTCGGCATCAAGACTCGGAATCGGAGTCCTTGTTGCTTTCCTCGAAACGGCGGATCTGATCCTCGGCAGCCTGCTTGGAGATGCCGTAGGCTTCCTGCAGCTTGCCGGCGAGGATGGTGCGTTTGCCGGCAATCACGTCCAGATGATCATCGGTCAGATCACCCCACTGTTCGCGCACCTTGCCTTTGTACTGTTTCCAGTTACCTTCGATGATGTCCCAGTTCATGACTTGCTCCTTTTGACGCCGGATGCGGCTGACAAGATGGTCAAGTTGGCATCCGCTGCCCCCGGCACCGGCAGCGCGCACCACCATCGTGCTGGGCCGCATCCGTACCGGACAGTGTCACCATGGTGCGGCCACGGCGCGGTGCTGTCGGTACGCTGCGCCACATTGCGGCCACACCGCTGCAACCGGCCACCACGGCCGCCGGCAGCACCGCGCGGCGGCGTGCCGTAACGGGCAGACTGCCCGTCAGGCGTAGCCCCCTGTGCTGGCGCAGTGACGGGGCATAAATCGGCGAGGGCTGATCTATACTGCTTTTATGAGGGTCACCACCATCAGGAGCCGGCCATGTTCGCGACCATCACGCCCCAGCAAAACCACCTGCTGGGCGCCCTGCCGGCAGAGGTGCTCGAGCGCCTGCTGCCCCATTTCGAGCTGATCGAGCTGCCGCTGGGCAAGGTGCTGTACGAATCCGGTGACGCCTTGCGCCACGTGTTCTTTCCCACCGATGCCATCGTGTCGCTGCTGTACGTGATGGAAAGCGGCTCCTCGGCGGAAATCTCGGTGGTCGGCAACGAGGGCATGGTCGGCATCGCGGTGTTCATGGGCGGCGAAAGCACCCCCAGCCGCGCCATCGTGCAAAGCGCCGGCTACGCCTTCCGCCTGTCCGGCAGCCAGTTCAAGAGCGAGGTCAACCGCCACGCCGAGCTGCTGCAGCTGATGTTGCGCTATACCCAGGCGCTGATCACGCAGATGGCGCAGACCGCGGTGTGCAACCGCCACCACTCCATCGACCAGCAGCTGTGCCGCTGGCTGCTGCTGTCGCTGGACCGGTTGCCCAGCAACCAGCTGACCATGACCCAGGAGCTGATCGCCAACATGCTGGGCGTGCGCCGCGAGGGCGTCACCGACGCCGCCGGCAAGCTGCAAAAACTGGGGGTCATCGAATACAGCCGCGGCCACATCACCGTGCTGGACCGGCCGCAGCTGGAGCAGCTGTGCTGCGAGTGCTACGCGGTGGTCAAGAAGGAAACCGACCGCCTGCTGCCCTACACAGTCACCCCGCACCGCTAAGGCCGCGCGTCGCCGTCACGGCGTGCCGGACAGCGTCTCGTCGACAAAGCGCAGCAGCGCCGCCATCACCGTCAGCAGCACCGGGCCGATGATGATGCCGATCATGCCAAAGGCGGACAGGCCGCCGATCACGCCGATGAACACCGCCAGCATCGACACCGGCTCCCGGCTGGAAATCAGCAGCGGCCGCAGCAGGTTGTCGGATACCGACACCCCCAGCCCCCACACCAGCATGAAAATCGCCCAGCCCCACTGCGACATCAGCGCCAGCGCCAGCACCGCCGGCGCCCACACCAGCGCCGCGCCGCCCATCGGCAGCAGCGCCAGCGAGGCCGCCAGCACGCCGAACACCACCGGCGACGGCAGGCCGCTGATGGCAAAGCCGATGGCGACCAGCACACCCTGCGCCAGCGCGGTCAGGCCGGTGCCGTAGACCACGGCGCGGGTGGTGTTGCCGATCAGCTGCAGCAGGCGGCCGCGCCGTTGCGGCTCCATCGGTACCAGCCGCACCGCGCGATTGAGCAGCACGCGGCCGTCGCGCAGCAGGAAGAACAGCAGGAACAGCATCATGAAGAAGTGGATCACCATGTCGAGGGTGCCGAGCACCACCTGGCCGCCGGTGCTGGCCAGCGACTGCAGCAGCAGCCGGGCGCCGCTGTCCAGCCAGCCCTGCAGCTGATCGTGACTAGTGGTGAAATTGTGCCGCAGCCACGTCGACAGGCTTCCGAGCAGCGGATAGCGCTCCAGCTGCATCAGCAGGTCGAGATCGAAACGCAGCGGCTGTTTTTGCAGGCGGGTAACCAGCTCGGCAAACTGGTTGGCAAAGGCCACGCCGAGGCTGACCAGCGGCCCGGCCAGCACCAGCGGCACCAGCACGGTGATGATGCCGGCGGACAGGCCGTCGCGACCGCGCAGCTTGTGCGTCAGCCAGCGCTGCAGCGGTGCCAGCAGAAAGGCCAGACAGATGCCCCACGCCAGCGCATCCCAGAACGGCGCCAGCATCCAGTACAGCGCCAGGCCGCACAGGGTGGCGACACCGATGACAAAACCCTTGAGATAGAGATCCACGCTCGCTCCTCTGTGACTCCGATGGCACACGGCGGGCAGTAATTGACAAGCCGGGCAGCGTGCGCGGTTGCGGCCAACCTTTGACGGCTAGACCGCACCCACGCCGCCGCCAGACTCAAGATCGACCGGTGGTCAGCCGCACCAGGAACATCACGACGGCGAGGACCAGCAAGATGTGAATGAAACCGCCGAGGGTGTATGACGACACCAGCCCCAGCAGCCACAGAATCAGCAGGATCACTGCAATGGTGGTAAGCATGCTTCGTACTCCTTTTCCGGCGCCGGCTCGCCAGCCGGAGCCGACAACTCGGTTGCCGCCCCGGCGCAATACTCGGCGCATTGCCCTGTTACTTCAGGAACCTGCTATGTTGCTGCCGTTCAAAACGCTTGATCAGCTGCTCGGCCTCGTTCCTGCTGATGCCGTAGGCCTCCTGAAGCCTGCCCGACAACGCCACGCGTTTGCCGGCAATCATGTCAAGACAATCGTCGGGCAGATTGCTCCACTCGGCTTTCACCTTGCCCCTGAATTCCTTCCAGTTTCCCTCTACCCTGTTCCAGTCCATTATTGTTCCTTCCGCATGGTGCCCGGATGCTGGCATCGCCAGTCAGGCCGCCAATGATGCAGCCGACCGTGCACCGCGGGTGCACTCATGCAAGGACAGGATACTGCGGCCAAGGTTGGCCATCGTTTGTGCTGCGCTCATGGATAAGCCGGTTACAGGTTCAAGGATAGTCAGCGCCGGCGGCCCTGTCGGTACGCTGGCAGACATAGTTAGATGATAGTCCGCCACGCGCTGCCTGCTGCGGCTCAAGGCTCGGCCGCCGGTGCCGGCACCACGACCACCACATCGCCCCCCGTTTTGCCGCGCTCGCCGGTGTCCCCGGTCGCACCGGTGTCTCCTGTCGCGCCGGTATTGCCAGTCGCGCCGGCACCGCCGGTGGCGCCGGTATCCCCCGTGGCACCGGTGTCGCCGCTATAACCGATGGCACCGGCAGGCCCCGAGGCGCCGGCCGGGCCAGCCGGCCCCGGCACCACCACGGTCGGCGCCGCTGGCTGGGTCACCACCACCGGCGTCGGCCGTTCGCAGGCGGTCAGGGCCAGCACCATCAGTGCCCCTGACATCTTCATCGAATTTTTCATGATCATTCCTTCGCTTGGGTTAAGGACAAGCACAGGCGTGGACCAACCGCCGGCCTTGTCAGTCCAAGCTACGCTATCGCGGCGGCGGCCACCGTTCGCTGGCATACATACCGCCCCAGCGCGTGCTGTGGCGCTCACGGCCACTGCTGCTGGAGCCAACGGCGTTGGGTGCGCTGGCGAACAGACGGCGGCGCCGGTTGTCGTAGCATTGAATGGCACGCCCAAGGTTGGCCGCAGACGCCGGCCGTGCGCGGTGCACGATTGCAAAGGAGCGGAATATGCAACTCGGCCTGCTTGATCTGCCCTGGTGGGGCACGCTGCTGGTCACGCTGGGGCTGACCCACGTCACCATTGCCGCGGTGACCATCTTCTTGCACCGCCACCAGGCGCACCACGCGCTGGCGCTGCACCCGGTCGTCAGCCACCTGTTCCGTTTCTGGCTGTGGCTGACCACCGGCATGGTCACCCGCGAGTGGGTGGCGATCCACCGCAAGCACCACGCCGCCTGCGAGCGTGCGGACGATCCGCACAGCCCGCAGGTGTACGGCCTGCGCACGGTGCTGCTGCAGGGCGCCGAGCTGTACCGCCGGGCAGCCACCGACCCGGCGATGCTGGAAAAATACGGCCACCACACCCCCGACGACTGGATCGAACGCCACCTGTACGCCCGCTACAGCGCGCTGGGCGTGAGCCTGATGCTGGTCATCGACCTGCTGCTGTTCGGCCCGCTCGGCCTCAGCGTGTGGGCGGTGCAGATGTTGTGGATTCCGTTGTTTGCCGCCGGCGTCATCAACGGCGTCGGCCACTACTGGGGCTACCGCAATTTCGCGCCCGACGACTGCTCACGCAATGTCGTACCGTGGGGCATCCTGATCGGCGGCGAAGAGCTGCACAACAATCACCACGCCTATGCCGCCTCTGCCCGGCTGTCCAGTCGGCGCTGGGAGTTCGACATCGGCTGGCTTTATATCCGCCTGCTTGCCGCGCTGCGGCTGGCCACCGTGCACAAGCTGGCGCCGCCGCTGCGCTACAACCGCGCCAAGACGGCGTGCGATGCCGACACGCTGCAGGCGGTGATCGTGCACCGCCATCACGTGCTGGCGCGCTTTGCCCGCCTGCTGCACCCCGTCGCCGTCGCCGAACTGGGCAGCCGCGCGGCGCTGCCACCGCCACTGCCGCACGCGGCGGTGCGCCAGTGGCTGCAACGCGGCAGCCGCGCCCTGCCGTTGCCGCAGCGCACCGCGCTGGAACAGGCGCTGCGCCACAACCGCAAGCTGAACACCATTGAACTGATGCGACAGGATCTTACCGCCCTGTGGCGCCGTTCCGGCACCTCGAAGGAGCAGCTGCTTGCCCAGCTGGAAGACTGGTGCCGCCGCGCCGAGGGAAGCGGCATTGACGCGCTGCGGGAATTCTCCCGCACGCTGCAAAGCTACGACTTATCGTTAGGAGAGACAAAATGAGCTTAGGAACCATACTGCTGATCGTGGTGGTGATACTGCTGATCGGCGCCATTCCCAGTTGGCCGCATAGCCGCAGCTGGGGTTACGGCCCCAGTGGCGGGCTTGGACTGGTCTTGCTGGTGCTGCTGATCCTGTGGCTGATGGGGCGCTTGTAGCCCGCCGGTCACCCCAGCCAGACAAAAGCGTCCCCGCACCTCGGTGCGGGGACGCTTTTTTGGTGGCAGCCACCGTGGTTACGACATCGTGGTACCGCGCACCAGCACCACCACGCGGCGGTCCGGTGCCAGACAGGCAATCAGCGCGGCACGGTTTTGCAGTGCATTGCACTGCGCGCCGCTGACCGGCATCGCCTCACCGGCGCCCTCGACCGTAACCAGATTGCGCGGCACGCCGTTGCTGACCAGGAAATCGGCCACCGTCTGCGCCCGGCGACGGGACAGGTCCAGGTTGTACTGCTCGCTGCCGAGACGGTCGGTATGGCCGACGATGGACAGGCTGGCATCGGTCGCGGCTTCGGCACGGATCTGCCGCATCAGCGCGAATAGCGCCTGCTCTGCCCCCGGCCGCAGCAGCGCCAGGTCAAAATCGAACAGGGTGTCGGCATTGAGCGTGAACGCGCGCGCCTGCGGCACCACGGCGGCCACTGGGGCCGGTGCTGGCGGCGGGGCCGGCTCCGTCATTGCCACCGGTGCCGGTGCCGCACGCGGCGTGCCGCCGAACTTGTACAGCACGCCCAGCGCCAGCTGGCCGTTGTTGGCACGCACGCCGGCGTCGTCCTTGCTGCCCAGCCGCCCGACCCACTGGTATTCCAGCCGCGTCGCCCAGTTGCGGTTGAGCGCGTATTCCAGCCCGACGGCGGCCAGCGGGGCGGTACGGTGCATTGTGTCCCCGTTACCGCTCATGCGGCTGGCCATCACCCCGAGGCGGGTATAGACATCGAATGATTCCGACACCGGCATGCCCAGCTTGGCCGCCAGCTGCAGGCCCTGCACCTTCAGGTCGGCATGGTTGGCCGCGCCGAAATCGAACTTGAGCTTGCCCAGATAATCGTAACCGGCCTCCACGCCCAGCCAGTCGTTGAACTGGTAGCCAAGGAACAGCCCGCCGGCGACGCCGGATTTGTCGACATGGCGCGGATTCATCACGCTGTCGCCGTACTTGATGCCCTGGAATTCGCCATGGCCGGCCTTGGCGCCGAAATACCACGGTTCGTCGGTCGAGGCGGCGACCGCGCTGCCGGCAAGGCCAAGCAGCGCCAGTGCCACGGGAAGTTTTTTCGGTAGCATGTTGTTATTCCTCATTACTTTGAAACCATCAACAGCAGGCGGGCCCCGGCCGGCAATGCGACAAGCGCAACGCAATGGCAAGACCCATGGCGACGACACCGCGGCGGCGGCAGGCAGCAGGCTGCCTGGCAAAGCCACCAGCCGTGCTGGCGTCGTGAAGGAAACCACCCGCAGCGGGTGGCATCAGGGAAGGACGGCGCCGGCGCAATGACTGCGCCGGCGCCGGAATCGGCGACGCTGCCCGGCCACCACGGCCGGGGCAGGCCGTTCAGTTAGCGGCGGTCATCCATTTCATGGCCGATGACACCGCCGATGGCGGCGCCACCCAGGGTACCGAGCGTACTGCCACCGGTCAGCACTGCACCGCCGATGGCGCCCACGCCAGCACCGACGGCGGTGTTCTGCCCTTGGCGCGACATGCCGGCACACCCACCCAGGCTCAGCAGCATGGCTACGCTGACTGCGCCGAGTGTCAATCTCTGCATTGTTTTCATGGGGTTACCTTTTTCCTGAACAGGGTGTTTCGGGTGAGCCGCAGCGGCATGGACGTCGCTGACGTCCTGGCCGGACTGACCGGCACCAGATGCGGGCCGCGGCTCACGTTGACTCCTTTGCGTGAATGGGCAGTGCCATGCCGGCAGGAGCCACCGCACGCACTGCTCGTCGCCAGCACCATGCGGCCGTCAGGCCGGTATGGCTCGCTGCAACAGGTGCAGTGGTATTGGCGCCAATGGATACAGCTTAAAAGCGCCACCTACAGGCCGTCTGTCTGCTAGCACACAGACAAGGGGAATCGCCACGGCATGACCGGCAAGTGGCCGGCCGCATGCGGTGCGGAGATCAGGAAAGGAAACGCGCGGGGAAAACGGAAGGAGGGCCGGCCGCGGGCGCCCGGTTACGGCATCAAGTGCGCCATCTCGCGGCCAGCAGCGCGACGGGCGGCTATGTATGGCAACGAACAGACTGCGGCCAACCCTGGCGCGATGATGATCCTGTCCGCGCCACAGCAACGCCGGCACAGGCCGCGTGGCCAGGCGCACCATCAGACAACCCCGGCATGCCACGCCACACCGCAATCTTTCAAGCCCTACCCCGCCCGCAGCGCCAGGCGCGACCGGACACCCGGGGCCAGCCCCGCCGTCGTCCACCTGCCCCCGGCAGACGCAGCCGCCCGCTGCGGGCCACAGGAGAGTCAACATGAAACGTATTCTGCTTGCCACGGCCATTGCCGCCGTCACCGTCATCGCCACCCCGGCCCTTGCTACCGACGTTGGCGTCTCGATCAGCATCGGCCAGCCCGGCTTCTACGGCCGCCTCGACATCGGCGGCTACCCACCGCCGCGCGTGCTCTACCGCGAGCCGATCGCCATCCGCCGCGTACCGGTCGCCCGTCCGCCGATCTATCTGCGGGTACCGCCGGGCCACGCCCGCAACTGGGCGCGCCATTGCCGCACCTACAACGCCTGTGGTGAACGGGTCTACTTCGTGCAGGATCGCTGGTACAACAACGAGTACGTGCCGCGCTACCAGCGCTATCAGCGTGATCGCCAGCACCAGCGCCGCCAGCGCCAGGACCAGTACCGCTACGACAACAACCCGGACAACCGCGACTACCGCCAGCAAGGCACCGCGCCCTGGTACAACAACAATAACGACGGCTACCAGAACGACCGCTAAGCACCCTGCCGGCGGCATTGCCGCCCGGCGCTCCTGACCCTGCCGACCTCCTCGCCCGCGAGCAGGTCGGCAGCCGTTTGTGCCCGCCCCGTTGGCCAGTCCGGCGTCAGCCGCCGCGCAAGCGTGCCAGCCGTGCCAGCAGCCATTGCCGGCTGGCAACCGTGGCCTGTCCCGGGCAGCGCACCCGGTAGGCGGTGCCGCTGAAGCTGCTGCGGCTGGCCGCCTGCTCGATGAAGTCTTCGGTGCGCTTGAGCGGCCGGCGGGCCTGCAGGTATTGGTACTTGTCGCGCAAATGGCGCGCCGCCGCCGCCGCGTCGTACCAGCCGCCATTGCGGTAAAACTCGCAGCCGCTGGCCGCCACCTCGGCCAGCAACAGGCTGACCTCCTGCTGCACCGGCGGCTGCGCCTGGCTCATCGCCGCCAGCCACGGCAGCAGTAGCCACCACCCGCGCCGCGTCACAGCTCTTTGTCCAGCGGCAACAGCGACAGCAGCCGCACCGCCAGCCGCTGCCAGTCGCTGCGCGCCGGCTCGCGCCGGTATTCGACCAGCTCGCCGTTTTCGCGTGTCTGCCACACCAGTTGCGGCGCACCGCCCGCCGCTGGCGGCCGCAGCAGCAGCTGGTAGGCGTTTTCCGGCAGCGTCATCGCCTCGAAGCGCGCGGCCACCTGCTGCGCCAGCTGCGGGCTGTCGATGATCAGGCCGATCTCGGTGTTGAGGTGCATCGAGCGCTGGTCAAAATTCATCGACCCGACATAAAGCCGCTGCCGGTCGAATACGAACAGTTTGGCGTGCAGCGAATAATTGCCGTGCCGCGAGATGGCGTGGCTCTGGCCGCTACCCTTGCTATTGCCCAGCAGCGCGCGGATTTCGTGCAGCGCGACGCCATCCTGCAGCAAGGGCCGCCGGTAGTGCATGTAGCCGGAATGCGCCACCAGCACCGTAGTCGATTCCAGCGAGCTGGTCAGGATGCGGACCTGCACCTGGCGCTGGCGCAGCGCACTGAACAGTTGCATGCCCTCGTGGCCGGGGATCAGGTACGGGGTCACCATCAGCAGCTCGCGCTGCACCGCCAGTGTGGCGCCGGCCACCTGGCGCTGCATCAGCCGCCCCACCATCGCGCCACTGAGCACCTTCTTCTTGTCCGGGCTGTCGTAGACCAGCTGCGCCGGCGCCCAGACCAGCGGCAAGCGCCCGCTCACCATCGCCGCGAACGGCTCCCCCCCC
>Ga0209211_10006111_pt1 | contig 17611 bp, 10 predicted proteins | sample RifGroA2_FD_183992 | JGI IMG/M metagenome (GOLD analysis project Ga0209211, IMG submission 183992) | Groundwater microbial communities from Rifle, Colorado, USA - Groundwater A2 (SPAdes) (version 2) | ecosystem: Environmental > Aquatic > Deep subsurface > Groundwater | place: Rifle, Colorado... | reverse complement strand
TCCAAACCGGAGGAACCGTCGCTAAAAGAACTTCTAACGACCCATATAGTCAAAAGTACCGCGCAGACAGCAATGCCGATTAAAACATAGTTGGCCTGTTTCTCGTTTTTGACCACACCGATTTTCAAAAGAAGTTTTACCATCATCGGCAACTCGCCAGATGCCGCGACAAATCTGTCAGCCGAAAAATTATTTTCTTCTTCGAAACCTACGTTTAATCTGTTAGACATGGTTGGTTGAGTTAAATTTTATAGTATAATCCACTTATTATATAGTATTAGTATTATAAGTAAATTCTTAGTCTTCTCCAATTCACATACGCACTCCCGTTGCTCCAGCAATAACAGCAATAAAATATATGGCTTTAACTATTGGCCAAGCAACCTACACATAATAGCATGAAAAATTTCGTACATCTGCACACGCATTCCCATTATAGCCTGCTCGCCGCCCTTCCAAAAGTGGACGAACTGGTATCCGCGGCAAAAGCGGCTGGGATGCCGGCGCTGGCGCTGACGGATAATGGCAACCTTTACGGGGCTATAGAATTCTACAAAGCCTGCAAAAGCGCGGGAATAAAACCCATTATCGGGGTTGACGCCTATCTCGCGACTCGCACCCGCTTTGACAAACAAGCGGGGGTGGACAACCGGCGGACGCGATTGGTACTGCTCGCGAAAAACCTAGCCGGCTACAAAAATCTCATCAAACTCGTTACTGCCGCTCATCTTGAAGGTTTCTACTACAAACCGCGCGTAGATAATGAGCTTCTGGAAAAATACGCCGAAGGCCTCGTGGCAATTTCCCCTTCATTCAGTGGGGCGATCATAGATGCGATAAAAAACGGTGACAAGGAAAAAGCAAGCGGAATCACGACGTGTTATAAAAAAATTTTTGGCTCGGAAAACTTTTTTTTGGAAATTACCCACCATCCAGAAATAGAGGGCCATGAAAAAAATATGACGGCGCTCCAAACTTTCGCCGCACAAGCAAACATTCCGCTTGTAGCCGCCCACGATGTCTATTATCTAACGCCGGATGATAAAAAAGCGCGCGATACTTTGACACTTGTCAACAGCAACGCCGAATTAAGCGAACGAGCGTTTGGCGCGGAAAATAGCGGCGATTTTTCTTTCATAACGGAAACGGAAGCCAAAAAATATTTCAAAGACCTGCCGGAAGCCCTTGAGAACACGGCAAAAATAGCCGACATGTGCGTATTTGAACTGCCGCTTGGCAAATGGGTATTCCCCTATTACCCCGTCGCGTCGGGAAAATCTCTTGATGACGAACTGCGCCGCTTGACCTACGAAGGCATTGGAACCCGCGGCCTTCCGCAAACTTCGGAAATACTTGACCGCATTGAGTATGAATTAAAAATCATCGGCGACAAAGGCTACGCTCCATACTTTCTTGTCGTCTCTGACCTATTGCGCCACGCTCGCGAAGAAAAAATTTTAAGCACCACAAGAGGTTCGGCTGCCGGTTCAATTGTTTCCTATCTGACTTACATAAGCACTGTCAACCCTATTGAATACAAATTGCCGTTTGAACGTTTTTTAAACCCGGAGAGACCTTCGGCACCCGATATTGACATGGACATCGCCGATACCAGACGAGACGAGCTCATTGAATACGCCAGACAAAAATACGGCACGGACAAAGTCGCCCAAGTCGGAACTTTCGGCACCATGATGGCGAGAGGGGCGGTGAGAGATGTGGCTCGCGCCCTGGGACACCCCTACAGTCTTTCGGATAGAATTGCCAAACTTATTCCCATGGGCTCCCAGGGTTTCCCCATGTCAATTGACCGGGCAATGGAATTGATACCGGAACTCAAAAAGAGTTACGAGGAAGAACCCGAGGTAAAAGAAATTATTGATTTGGCGAAAAAAATTGAGGGCTGCGCGCGACATATTTCGGTTCACGCCGCCGGCGTTGTTATAGCGCCTCGGCCTCTGACTGAATTCACACCACTGCAATTTGACCCCAAAGGCGAAGGTAAAATCATCACTCAATATGACATGTACGTTATGGAAGATGTGGGACTTTTGAAATTGGATTTTCTTGGCATCAAAAACCTTTCAATCTTAGCCAATGCCGTTTCACTTGCTAAAATGCTTGAAGATAAAGATGTTGACATTGAAAATATCCCGCTGAATGACAAAAGAACCTTTACAATGCTGGCCTCGGGTATTACCGGAGGCTTGTTCCAATTGAGCGGTAGTGGCATGACTCGTTACCTCAAAGAGCTCCGGCCAACTACTATTCATGACATTAACGCTATGGTGGCCCTCTACCGTCCTGGCCCAATGGAATCAATTCCTCAATACATTGAACGCAAACATAATCCGAACCTCATAAAATACTTGGACCAAAGGATGAAGAAAATTCTTTCAGAGTCTTACGGCGTCATCACTTATCAAGACGATATCATGCTTATTGCCATTGAACTCGCCGGTTTTTCGTGGCTTGAGGCCGACAAACTCCGAAAGGCCATGGGTAAAAAAATACCAGCGGAAATGGAGGCGCAGAAAGAAAAACTTTTAAAAGGACTTGTCAAAAACGGCATGACTGAACCCAAAGCTTTGGAATTGTGGAAACTGATTGAACCTTTTGCCGCGTACGGTTTTAATAAATGCTTATCGGGAGATACTCGAATTACTGACGCAAAAACTGGCAAAACTAATACCATTCGCGAGATATATGAAAACAACCTTCGCAACGAAATATACACCCTCGATTCCTCACTTAAAATTACGCGCAAATCGATTGCCTCGATAATGGAAAACGGTGTAAAAAAAGTCTTTGAAATTAAAACTCGTAGCGGTCGTAGCATAACAGCGACCGACAATCATCCCTTTCTCGCGTTCAACGCATGGAAAGAGCTCAAAAATATCACTGTCGGCGAAAAGATAGCAGTGACACGACACACACTATCGCCCTTGTTATTTCACACAATTGACCTCTATAAAATTGTAGTTTTGGGCTATTTGATTTCTGAAGGTAATCTTTGCCATCCACACGGCATTTACTTCTATTCGACACAGGAAGATGAAGTCGCCGATTTTGTGTTATACGCAAATCAATTTGAAAACACAAAAATTTCATACAATCGCAGCAAATCAGCCGTTGCCGTCTATGTAGGTCAAATTGATCAAAAAAGGGGAAACTCGCTTGGTCAATGGATAACCGCGCTTGGTTTGCGAAACAAAAAAGCCACAGAAAAATATGTACCCGATTTCGTCAATACTCTGGATAATAAAAAAATATCGATTTTTCTTGGGAAATTGTGGCAAGGCGATGGCTGTATCAGCATTCCCAACGAACAAGTGTACTATGCTACAAGCTCGCAAAAACTGGCATCCGATGTGCAACATCTTTTGTTGCGACTTGAGATATTAAGTACAATCCACATAAAACAATTCTCTTATAGAGAAGGTAAAAAAACGGGCTACACGGTAGTAGTGTCACACAGAGATAATATCCAACGTTTTGCAAAAACAGTGGGGATGCATCTTATCGGAAAGAAAAAAGAAGTCATTGAAAAGTTTAACGTTCAATTAGAAATACTAACTGGCGAAAATAATCTTGCGTTTGGAACGAAAGATACGGTTCCCGTTCACATTCTTACTTTGATAAAAATGATTATGATAGAAAAAAATATCACCGTTGGAACTGTTTCGCAACAAACTGGTTTGGCGGTACGACTTTTTTCACATGATGTAAGGAAGAAGGGTTATCAGCGCGAAGTCGTAACTCAAATTGGCAATGCTATTCATGGCCAATCAATCGGAAATTATGGTATGTCGGATATTTACTGGGATGAAGTACTGTCGGTCACGCCAAAAGACGCAGAAATGACATACGACCTGACTGTAATGCCCTATCATAATTTTGTCGCAAACGATATTATCGTCCACAACTCCCACGCGGCAAGTTACGGCAAAGTCGCTTACCAAACCGCTTATATGAAAGCTAACTTTCCGGCTATTTACATGTCTGCCGTTCTTACGGCTGATTCCGGCGATGTTGAAAAAATCGCCGAAATTATCGGCGAGTGCAACCGAATGGGCATCCGCGTCTTACCGCCATCCATCAATGAAAGCTTCAGCGGATTTACCGTCGTTAAAGCGCGACTTTCAACTTCAAGCTCAACGCTTCCAACTTCTGACGCGGTTGACCGCATAAGGTTCGGACTGACTACCATTAAAAACTTGGGTGAGGGCATGGCGGACGCCATCATCGCGGAACGAAAACAAAGCGGGCGCTTTAAATCCTTAAGCGATTTTCTTAATAGAATTCACAACCGCAATTTAAATAAAAAATCTCTTGAAGCCTTAATCAAATCCGGAGCGATGGATGAATTCGGAGAGCGCGGGATAATGCTTGCTAACATGGAAAACCTGCTCGCCTACAATAAAGAAAAAGGGAATGCTCCTGAAAATCAAGAATCGCTCTTCAGTGGTATGGCGGAAGCCGGCGCTAGCGATAGTGACATCACGCTTGTTCCCGCTTCACCGGCAACCCAAGCTGAAAAACTGACGTGGGAAAAAGAACTTCTCGGTCTCTATATTTCAGGCCACCCATTGGATAAATTCAAAACTGTTTTGGAAAAACGCGAGGTAACTGTCGCCAAAATCAAAACTGAAATGAAAGAGGGTATGATAGCGGTCGTTGGCGGCATCATTGAAGAAGCCAAACCGATTTTCACCAAAAAAAACGACCAGATGATGTTTGTCCGACTGGCTGACCTGACTGGAACAATTGAGGTGGTGGTATTCCCGAGGGTGTTTGAAGAATTTAAAAAGCTTCTCATCGCTGAAAAATGCGTTGCCATCAAAGGCAAAATCTCAAATCGCAACGATGAAATAAGCCTCATCGCGGAAAAGGTAAAAGAGCTTGCGTAACCCCAGCACCAGAGGCCAAACGGACTCGCGCTCCCCGAAGTAAAACCTCGTCGACTCGGTTTACTACGGGGCAGGTCGCCCTCCTAATTCTTAAGCGCATTTACCCCGTAGTTCCGTCCTCGGATACTATCAGGCGCCCTCGCCCCGGGGTTGGTGCGGGGTTATTATCCGTGAGCCACATAATCTCGCCGAAACGGCGGATTTTGTGGGCGGATAATAAAAACCGGTTCCCCAAGAGAAACCGGTATCAAAACAACTTATGCGGTTAAAAATCCCTACTAAGCTACTGGCGGAGAACTAATAAGCTCAATCCCTATGTCCGTGCGGCTGTGCTTACCGCCGACGATTTGAATCTGACTTTCAAACCGATAAACACCGTGTCTGAGTTCCACGATGTCAGACCCCCATGCCGTTACTCCAACAACTCTGCCTCCGGCAGTCACCAAGTTACGACCGTCGCGCCTAACGCCGGCATAGAAAATCTTGCGACCGGGAGAATTTCCAAGTTTTTCCAATCCTATGATCTTTTTCCCAAGTATGGGATTTTTAGGATAACCCGGAGCGGCAATGACCACACAAACCGCCCGATTATCATGAACCTCAAGCGAAACCTCATTGAGCCTTCCTTCCGCGGTAGCGAGTAAAAGCTCGCAGAGATCAGTCTTGATCCTCGGAACAATCACTTGGGTTTCAGGATCACCAAAACGAACATTGAACTCAAGAATCTTCGGACCGTCTTTGGTCATCATGATGCCCGGGTACAAAAGTCCCCGATATGTGATACTTTCGGCGCGACAACCCTTGAGAAAAGGCGTCATAACCGCTTCGGCCATGCTTTCGACCTCTTTGAGAGACAGACGAAAGTGTGGAGAATAAGCGCCCATGCCTCCAGTCAGCGAACCCTTGTTGCCGTTCAATAGACGTTTATAATCCTGCGCCGACGGCAGAAGTTTCCAGGTACTGCCATCGCACAAGACATGAAGCGAGAGTTCAAAACCATCCAACCGTTCTTGAATAACAATTCGCTTTCCGACTGCTCCCAACTCCCACTTAATTAGCAGGTTCTCAATCGCCGTCTCCGCTTCGCTGACCGACCCGCAGACAAAGGCTCCCTTGCCGGCGCACAAACCGTCAGCCTTGACGACGCAACGACCCACAAGCGATCTAGCGAAAGCTTTCGCCTCGGCAGAATCGCTGAAACATTCGCCGGGAGCAAACGGCAATTTGTGCCGCCGAGCAAACTCTTGCGCGAAGCACTTTGACGATTCAAATCGCGCGGCCGCTTTGCCGGGAGCAAAGATCGTAAGCCTCGCAACCTTGAAAATGTCAGCGATGCCAAGAGACAGTGGAACTTCAGGGCCAACAATAGTAAGATCAACTTCCATTTGCTTCGCAAAGTTTCGAAGACCAAGAATATCCGTGACCTCAATCGGCACGCAAGAAACCGTCCTGCCATTATACGAAAACGTCTCTTCGGCCATGCCTGGATTACCAGGGGCACACCAAAGAGAGCTGACCTTGAACGAGTTGGAGAGCGCCCATGTGAGAGCGTGCTCCCTACCACCGGAACCGATAACTAGGATTTTCATAATAACGAGTCTCCTTCATTGTTTTTTGTTTCCTACATTTCAAGCCAAACACTAACTAATTGGCACCTCTACGGCACAGCTTACCTAGTTCCAAATATTTGTCAAAATAAAACCGCCCCGATGAACATGGGGACGGTGACGAAAGGACAAAATCAATCACGCCTGAAGAATTTCTTGAAGCAGGGCCATCCGAACAAAAAGCCCGTTGCCGGCTTGCTCAAAGTACTTTGCGCTACTAATGTGATCAACGGCGTTCTCAACTTCTCCGTTTATGGGAAGCGGGTGAAGCAGAATCGCTCCCCTATCGCCAAGCAGATTGGCGTGTTCAACGGTAATCTGATAAAGCCAAGCGCTTTTTGCAATTGACATCATCTTCACTGAATCGGTAATCCTTTCACTCTGCGTTCGGGTCCAATAGACCACATTGGCTTCACGACAAGCTTCAGAAATTTCCGTACCGTTTTCAACGCTCACCTCCCTGAAAGGGATGTCTCGTTCAAGAAGGTGACTTACGACCCCTGCGTCCATACGGAGTTGGGGCGGCGAGATGAAGATAAAACGCACCCTCTCAAACTTTGAGAGCAGGTACACAAGGGATTTGGCTGTCCGACCATACGTCAAATCGCCTCCAACAACGACAGTGATGCCGTCAACGGAACCGATACAAGAGTTGATTGTGTACACGTCAAGCAAAGCTTGCGTCGGATGTTGGCCGGCACCATCTCCCCCATTGATGACGGAAATGTGGTATCTTGAAGCGATAGATGCCACTCGTTCTGCGACACCTTCTTCTTTATGCCGCAGAATAATAACATCCGGATGATAGCGACAGAGCACTTCAATCATGTGCTCAATTGATTCACCTTTAATGAGTGACGAAAACTCGCTCCCATTTTCCGTTGCGACAATGTCCATGCCAAGATGATGAGCCGCGGACTCAAAAGAAAAACGGGTCCGTGTTGAGGCTTCGCAAAAAACGCTGTGCATAAGGCGACCTTTAAGCGAAGCGCGAAGCCTCGCCCGCCCATTGGTACTTGTCTCAAAAACTCTTTTGAGTTCGGTTGTCCTCCAAAAAAAATCCTTAAGCCATTCCCGACTGAACTGCTGGGTTTTCAAAACATGCTGCATAGATAGCCCCCTTGTGTTGATGGGACTGTTGCCGAATGACAAAATCAGCGGTTTTGCTACGCAGGAATAATGGTTATTTTGGACAAAAAGTGGCGAAAACGCTATTCGGCAACAGTCCCTTGATGGTTTTTTCATTGATCAAGCTAAACTTAAGACATCTTAAGTGGAAATGCGCAAAAAGACAAGGACAAGTATCAATGTCCCTCATTCCCACATTCGTATGAATGTGGGAATGAGGAATAAAAGAGATTAAATAATTGTGTTAATTCGCAACAATATAAATGTCTTGATTGTACTCTCCTGTTCCTATAAATTCAGCCTCGCCCCGTAAAACTTTTTCAAACGGATGGCAGGCAAAACAGCCCAATACCCCGCGCAGGCAGACAAATTCTTTGCGTTCGCGCGCTTCTTTCACTTTTCGAGCGACGGCGAGCACCGAAGCGCGACCAGTTTCTAAATCAGGCAGTTCAACCGGCGTCGGCTCGTCATCGCGGTCAAGATACCAATAAAAGGCGCCGGCGAGCGGACGCTCCTGGCAATGCTTAAGCAGGAGATGGTAAATTGGCAACTGAAGCGAATCTTCACTTTCTTCGTTACGGCCGGTTTTAAAATCAATCAGACGCACGGCGTCAGACTCCGGCACATATTCAAGCCAGTCAATTTTACCGCATAGAATGATATTTTCGTCTTCGGAAAGATAAAAATTCGGCGGCATGCCATTATTGCCCAGCTTCATGCGAACGGTTTTGTTTGCAAGCGGCCCGGGATTTTTTATCACTCGCCCAATCATCTCTCGTCCGCGCTCTTTTGCTTTGGTCTCCTCACGCGCGTCTTTGAAACCGCCCCGTTTCCCAGAAATTTTTTCCCAAGCCTTATCAAAAACTTCAAGAAGCGGCTGGCTAAAACGCTCTTTCGCCTTAAAACTACCAAGACCTTCTATAACTTCGTGGACAATCTGACCCAAAGCCAAAGCGGGATTAATGATGTTTATCTTCTTGCCAGTCTTCGGATTTTTGTAAATGTTGTGGAGATAATACGCCCGTGGACATTTGAGAAAGTCCCCCATTGACGAATGCGAAACCCATACCGCGTTATATTTGTCTTTAATTTGTTGCGACATAAATATAATGAGGTGCCGGTAATAGACTTTATCAAAAATTAACAATGTCTGATTTTCAGAGCGTGGAAATTTATATCCGCTACTTATCGGCTGACGCAACCTTTCTTATGTAGATGAAAAGAAACACTCCGATAATTATCATTAAAATCACAAGTGCCGTGTCCAACAGATACGGATATTTTTCCGTAAATGGCACGACTGGCGGAGCCGGAGGAACATATGACGGATTGGCTTCTTCTCGCGTAAGGGAAATTTGCTGAACATTTTCGCTTTCAATATACTGGAATATGCGAGCTAAATCGTAGCGAGGAGATGAAGCGCGGGGATTACCATAATAAAAAGTGTAATTAGCGTCAGGCTCCGCCCGGAAAATCACGACTCTGACGACACTCTGAAAAACGGCCGAACTGTCAAAATCAATTGGTCTGTTGTCCTCATTAAAAACTACCGCTCGAATAAACCTGACACGGGTTTCCGGATATTCAATCTTAAACTGTGAACCGATAAATAAAGCCGTTGCTATCTTAAAAATATATCCTTGCCCGACGAGCCGCCAGGAAGAACCGTCATCGCTTGCCTGAATCACAACACGGCGGTTAAAGTTGCTTTCTGAAGCATTAAGAGTTATTGAGTGGGTTGGAATAGGCGCTCTTAAATCGGCGGTCAATTCGGTGCTTTTTTCAATGGAATTTTGAATAATGTTTAAAGACGCGGTCAAGCCTTCTTCTCTCGCTTGCCTTTCATCATAGCGATAAACCTGCGCGCCGGAAACCGATACCAAACCTCCCTCACCCCCGCCAATTACCACATGAACGAAACGACCGGTACTTTGCGGGTATCTTAATTCCCCGCTACCAGCCTTAAAATTAGCCCGTCTGTCGGTGAAATCGTATATGTAGCCTTTGGCGGTCAAAAGCCGCCAATTGGAATTACTGTCTGAAGCGTAAACCGAAACTTGCTTTCGAAAATTTTCCGACGGAGTTTGTACGTAAACGCGATCATGAAGATTGCCGCTCCTGCCGAGGTCAAGCGTAAAAGATGTCTGCCCAGCCGAAGTGGACAAATCAAGCAAGCGCGACGAATAATACTGATCCCTGCCGGATGAATTTTTGACGACAAGTTGATATGGCACTTCTTCCCCCGATCCGTCTGTCACCCGCAAGTCGCCGAGGTTCGAGCTTTTTGCGTACACTTCCTTATCAACCGTCACTTGGACATACTGCGTTTCTGATATATCCGGCACGCGAACCGCCTTTTTAAATTGCCAATCAGATGGTTTGAAATCGGCAAAGACTGGAATAGTAACGAAGAGCGTGGCCGCGACCGCGGCGACGGTTGTGACAGCGAAAAATGTTTTTTTATTCATTGATAATTTGCTTAATTCTATCTTTATATTTGGCGTAAGCAAAAGAACCCAAAAGAGCGATAACGCCAAAAGCGATTGAGGAAATAATGCGGTAAAGCTGACCCAAGCTCCAAACATCAATCAAAATCTTGAACGCGGTAACAAAGAAAAATATCAGACCAAAACTTCGAAAGATCTTACTCCTCGCGGCAAAACCGATAATGGTAAGCGCGATGGCGTAAAGCGCCCAAAGAATGGAAACAGCCGTGTTCTTTTGATTTTGCAAACTTACTATCGCGTCAGTTCTCGCTCCAGAGTAGCCATAATAATTATCACCGCGATAGTCCGCCTGGCGCTTGGCTTCGGCGCTTTGAATGGCATACTCGGTTTGAATTTTTTGATCATAAATTCTTGAAACTTCATTGGTCAGAGCGTAAACCGTAATCAAATTAGCAAGTACCAGAAAAATTGCCGCCAGAGTTTTCGGTTTGGCCAGCATGATATCCTTTTCCGACGCCTGACTATAGAAAAAGCCAAGAACATACGCGGCGATAATCGCCGAGGCAAACAAGAAAAAATTTTGATTAAAAAACGGAGTTAGTGTGAGCGGAGCTCTGCCGTATTCATAGATAACTTCATTTGAGAAGAGTTTTATGAGACCGATGATAAAAACAACGGGTCCGTAAGCGTGAAATCTGGCTCTGGGCACCATGGTGGAAAATCCAGCGATAACGACCGATTCGGCAAGCCACGCGAGCGTAATCCATGAACCGGTAAGTTGAATTGGAACGGCAAGCGTCAAAAAAAGCACCGCCAGACCGGAAAGATAAATATTGAGAAATTTGTCTTCACTGTCCGCGGACATGGACAAATAGGCCAGAAAAAAATATAGCAACGCGAGCACCACAGCGAAAAATCCCATAAAACCGTGGTAACGCGGATCAAGCATAAAATAGCTGACGCTAAAATAGGCAATCGCGTTTAATGTTACCAACGCGAGGTCGGAACCGCTTGATACTTCTCGACGGAGAAGATGGTGAGCGACAGTGGCAATGAGAAAAATCAAGAAGTAGGCGGAAAGGAAAGCTAGAGTCGAAAAAAGCTGGTCTTCGGAATAAAAACGGCTAAACCATCCGAGAAAAATAAGCGCCGTTCCGATAAACGCCAAGTAATTTAATTTAAGCCACTTTTCTCGGAATGAAATAGCAAGCACTCCGATATCCAAAATAAGAATATAGGCAAATAAAGTAAATTGGTTGTTGCCTTGGGTTGAGATTAAAAAAGGCGTGAGGAATCCGCCGAAAACAGCCAGAGCGGCAAGTTGAAAAGCTTTATCAACCACGCTAATAATAACAGCAAGAGCGGTGACGCAAAACAGAAACAAAAACGCCGTCGGTTGGCTGATTAAGTTATAAAAAGCAAACGCCGCGTAAATCGTCAAATAGAGAATGCCAATACCGCCGCCTATAATAATATCCGAATATCGCTCGTATTTTGCGCGCAAAAACTGACCGACAGCGACAAGGAGAACGCCAGAAACGAGTCCCAAAATAACCCTGCCGACAACACCAATCAAATTGTTGTCAAAAGCGTACTTAAGAAAAAATGAAACGCCTAATAGGAGCGCGATGATACCAATCTTTCCGAGCCATCTGCCGCCTTCCTCTTCATGCGATACTGCACTCGTAACGGCTGTGGTGGAAGACGACGAAGTTGATACTTTTTCTGAAATCTTAGAAAAAACAGAACTGTCTGTTACCGCTCCGGTTGTAACACTGGCAATCGGCCGTTCCTGCCGATTTGCATCCACCAAACCGCCTTTTTTCGCAAGGTCTTCAAGCCGCCTGATTCTACCGTTTAAAGTGAAGAAAACGACGACAACCGCGACGATAAGTATTATTTCTAGCATAGAAACAAAAATTACTATTTAAGGACTTAGGCAGTCGGATACAGTTCGAGGCGCGAGCGAGAAGCGACCGAGCCATACTTAGCAGTATGGTGAGGGAGCCTCGGAGCGAAGCAACAAAGAAATGCGCCGACTGCGTAAGTCCTATATTTGCTAAATTCTATCATGGAGCATTAAAACTAACAACGCCTGTAAAAAGCGCGTAGAAAACAAGACCCAATATAAAAACTGCCGCGCCAATAATCGCCCCTGCGACTGTCAAACGGTTATGCCGTTTTTCCTGCCTCTCTTTTAAAATTTTCTCAAAAGGCGATCCAACGGGAAACGGGTTCTGTTTTACCGTAATAGGTTTAAGAGACGGTTGCGGTAATTCTGGTTCGGCAGAAACAATCGCTTCCGGCGCGAGCGCCGGCTCCGGTTTTGGGTCCGGTTGTTTTAAAAAAGCAATGCCGCGTTCAATCTCTTCTGAAGTCCAACGTAAGGCATGAAGCATCACTCGCGCCGTTCTTTCCGAAATCGACTGTTTTGATTCCTTAATTTGAAGAAGATAATCAATTTGATCTTCTGTCAGCATAAATTTCTTATTTATTTAGGACTTACGCGGTTGGATGCAGTTTTAGGCGCGAGCGAGGTGAGGAAGCGAATGCTTGGAGCTTCCGCAAGACTCTGAACATTCTGTCCCCAGAGTGTGAAGAGTTTACCGCTCCCGTAGGGAGGGCGACCAAGCTGTAGTATAACCTACTGCGCGGAAGCAAACGAGCGAAGCAACGAAGAAATGCGCCAACTGCGTAAGTCCTATCATTATACTTTGAATTACGAAGTCTAGCTTGAACGAAGCGCTTTCGGATGCTTGGCGCTCCACGCGTAAAATGCCACGGATGCTGAAATTGCGGCGTTCAAAGATTCACACCTTTGGTTCATAGGTATTGAGAGCAATTTGTCGCAAAGTTCTCGCGTTCTCTCGCGAATACCCTCGGCCTCATTGCCAAGAATAAACAGCGACGGTAATTCAAACTCCTCTTTGGTAAGAATATGCTTGGCGCCGGCGACCAGTCCGTACACCATAAAACCGCGGTCCTTCAGGACACGAATAGTGTTGTTAATATTTGAAACCGAAACCACGGGAACTCTGAATACCATACCGGCGGAAACTTTCACTACCGAGCCGGTCACTTGCGCCTGATTGTGTTCAGGAATAATTACGCCGGAAATACCAAAAGCCGCCGCGCTACGAATAATCGCGCCGACATTCTGCGGGTCGGAAAGTTCACCTAAAAGTACAAGCGATGTATCAGTTCCGACATTGAGATTCTTGATAAACTCTTCAAATGAAACCACTAAATGATTTAATGACAACAAACCAATTATACCCTGATGCGCCGCGCTCTGGTCCATATCTTTAGGCATTTTTTTGGGAGAAAAAAGACTCGTTTTGATATTGCGCTTGCGAATCAGTTCCTGTATAGTCCCATTTTCAAATTGTTGAGCTAAAAAAATTTCCTCTATCGCGCGCGGCGCGTGCGACAACGCTTCCAAAATCGCGTGCTTGCCATAAATGTAAATTCTGCTGGGTATCATATAATTTCAATCAACTACCCCGCAGCAGAGCTGCGGGGAAATCTTTTCTATTATACTTGAATTTTTCTTAAGATGCGAGAATTCTATAGATGCTGTAATATAACCGGATGAGACGAAAAAGATTTAAGGGTAAAGGGCAAACATTTTGGGATAAAGAATACAAAACCGGAAAACACCTGGCTTTATCCGACAATCCGAGCGAAGATTTGATAAAATTCACAAGATGGCTTGAACGTCAGCATAAAGAGCAATATCTGAATCTTTTTACGTTCGTGCTAGACCTCGGTTGCGGCAATGGACGAAACCTTGTTTATCTAGCGCGAACATTTGGCATGAAAGGAATCGGATACGACACTTCAGACGAGGCGATCGCCCAAGCGAAAATTGCCAGTGAGGGTTTGCCGATCGAATACCAGACCTGCTCCATTACCGACCCCCTACCGCTTGCCGACCAGTCGCAAACTCTCATATTGGACATGATGACATCGCATTTTCTGAAAGCTGATGACAGAAAAAATCTCCTGACTGAAATCGCACGAGTGCTCAAACCGGGTGGCTGGCTCTTTTTCAAAACATTTCTGCGCGACGAAGACGAACACGCCGAGCGCCTCCTGCGGAAAAATCCTGCCGAAGAAGCCGGCTCCTACATTCACCCAAAAATCGGCATAGCCGAACATGTGTTTTCAGAAATAGAAATTGAAAATGTTCTTTCCAACCAATTCGCCATTCAAAAAATCACTAAATCCCACGGTCACCTGCGTCGCAATCAGCCATTCAAACGCCGAAGCATTTCGGTTTACGCGCAAAAGACTTGATCAGAGCTGATAAAAATTGCCGTCGTAGTTAAAAAAACGGCCATTTTTCTCATCATGCCAATTGTCCATAATGTGGAGAATTTTCTCCGCCTGTTCAATCGGTTTTTGATGTCCGGCCAGATTCATTTGTGATTTCACGTCCCCTGGATGGACCGCAAAAGTTTTGACATTCTTGGGCAAATCGTAAAGACTGCAGAAAGTGAGCATGTTTAAAGCTAGCTTGCTCGCTCTGTAACCGTAATTCCCTTTGTAGTTGCTTTGCTCATCATTATCGTGAAATGAAGCTCTGCAACTTGATATGTTTATGACAAAAGATAGGTCGCCATTAAGTATTCTCAAGAATTTTTTCGTTATCATGATCGGAGAAACAGCATTGACCTCAAACATTCTTAGAAGTAATTGACGGTTAAGTTTTGGAAGAGACGATACTAAATCTTTCTGATTATTTGTGGCAGTATCTTTATTTACTCCGGCATTATTAATCAACAAATCAAGAACCTTAGTCTCAGCGAAAATTATTTCCAACGCTCTCTCAATTGACTTATCGTCGGTCACATCAATCTCCACCCAATGTAAATTTTCCTTTTTCTCTAAATCATTCATGTCCTTAAGTGTTCCGGCAAAAACCCGCCAGCCAGTTTCTAAAAGGTAGTCAGCAAAACCTTTTCCTAAGCCTTGGCTGGCTCCAGTAACAAATGCTGATTTCATGATCGTTTTAGATAAATTATATTTGACATTGGTCACGAAAATTTATAATCAAACCCCACAAGGCTTTTCAATAATAACAGTTTATTGTTAATATTATAATTAACCGTTATACCACATCATTGGAAAAGTACACCACCATTTCTCAATCCACCTCTCTCTCCGCTAAAGCGTGGCTATGATAAACAATAAATAAGCGCGGGCGCGCTTATTTATTGTTTTGCTTTACTTTTTTCTTAGCGGCAAATCGAAACGGTGTCAAAGTCTCAATTCTTCACCGCCGCCTCCACCACGCTCTCCTTGAGTATGTCGCTCTTGACCGACTTCATCATCTTTGGTTTCCGGACGTCAAAAACAAATTCGCTTTCCTTTACGTCAACTAAAACCGTACTGCCCTCGCCTACCGTCCTGGCGATAATTTGAGAAGCCACTGGCGTCAAAATCTTATTTTGAATAATTCGTTTCAAAGGTCGCGCTCCGTATTGAGGATTGTAACCTTCTTTCGCCAAATATATTGAAACCTCCGGCGTCATTTCAAGCCCGATGTTTTTGGCCGCCAACCGTTCTCGGATATGACTAATTTGAATTTCAACAATTTTGCTAATCGCCTCTTGGCTCAAAATGTCAAAAACAATAATATCGTCCAAACGATTTAAAAATTCCGGGCGGAAATAATCTTTAAGGCTAGCCATCACTTTTGCCTTGGCATTTTCATAATCAGCTTTCTTGTTTTCACTGGAAGCGAAACCGATCCGTTCCATTTTGTCTATGAATTGCGCCCCTATATTGGAAGTTAAAATGATAATGGCGTTCCTAAAGTTAACTGAACGGCCTTTGGCATCAGTAAGCTTACCGTTGTCAAAAATCTGAAGGAGAATGTTAAATACCTCCGGATGGGCTTTTTCAATTTCATCAAAAAGAACTACCGCGTACGGCCGATGGCGAATCATTTCAGTTAGATTGCCTCCTTCTTCATGGCCGACATAGCCCGGCGGCGCGCCAATGAGCTTGCTAACCGAATGCCTCTCCATAAATTCTGACATATCAACGCGGATAAGCGCTTTGTCGTCATTAAACATAAATTCAGCGAGCGCCTTGGTGAGCTCGGTTTTGCCGACGCCGGTAGGGCCTAAAAAAATAAACGAGCCGATAGGGCGATTCGGGTCGGCGACGCCGGCGCGAGACCGTTTGATGGTGTCGGCAATTTTTTTAACCGCTTCATCTTGCCCGACGATTCTATTCTTGACCTCTTCCTCCATGCGAGAGAGTTTAGTGGCTTCTTCCTCAAGCATCCGCGTTACCGGAATACCCGTCCACTTGGCGACAATCTCGGCAATATCAGCTTCCGTGATTTCCTCCTTGAGAATCCGGCGCGAGCTCTGAAGTTTTTTTAATCGTTTGATTTTGACATCCAGCTCTTTTTGAAGCTCGGGAACTTTGCCGTAACGGATTTCCGCGGCTTTTGAAAGGTCGGCGCGCGCTTCAGCCGCTTCGGCTTCAAGCCGCAAAGACTCAAGTTCCTTCTTAATCGTCTTAATCTGAAGGAGCGTTTCTTTTTCGTTTTTCCACTTGAGTTCTATTTCCGAAGTTTTTTCCTTGAGGTCGGCGATTTCTTTTTCAATTTTCTTGGTTCGCGCTTTAGCTTTCTTTGACGTAACTGTTTCCTTCTTTAGGGCTTCCCGCTCAATTTCAAGCCGCATCACTTTGCGGTGGGTTTCCTCAAGAACCGGCGGCATATTTTCAAGCGAAATTTTTAAAGATGAAGCCGACTCGTCAATCAAGTCCACTGCCTTGTCAGGCAAATATCGGTCGGTAATGTAGCGTGAAGAAAGAGTTACGGAAGCAATGAGGGCATCGTCCGTAATATGCACCCCATGATACAACTCGTATTTCTCTTTCAGCCCGCGCATAATGGCAATGGCATCTTCAACCGACGGCTCCGAAACGTAAACCGGCTGAAAACGGCGCGTCAACGCCGGGTCTTTTTCAATATATTTTTGATACTCCTTCAAGGTCGTCGCGCCGATAGCCCGAAGTTCGCCGCGAGCGAGGGCGGGCTTCAACATGTTAGAAGCGTCCATTGAACCTTCGGCCGCACCGGCTCCCACTATCGTATGTATCTCGTCAATAAAAAGAATAATTCTGCCTTCAGACTTTTCAATTTCCTTCATGATGTTCTTCAAGCGCTCTTCAAACTCGCCGCGATACTTGGTGCCGGCAATGAGAAGACCGAGGTCAAGAGAAACCAGCTCTTTGTCTTTGAGAGATTCCGGCACATCGCCGGTCGCCATGCGAATCGCCAAACCTTCGGCAATGGCCGTCTTGCCCACGCCCGCTTCGCCGATAAGAATCGGGTTATTCTTGGTACGGCGGGAAAGAATCTGGATGATGCGTGATATTTCATTGTCTCTGCCGATAACCGGGTCAAGTTTGTTATCGCGGGCAAGACCGGTGAGGCTCCGCGTGTACTTGGAAACTGAACGCAAACGTTTCGGCTGAATCACATCGGGCGTTT
>Ga0209211_10006109_pt1 | contig 17620 bp, 10 predicted proteins | sample RifGroA2_FD_183992 | JGI IMG/M metagenome (GOLD analysis project Ga0209211, IMG submission 183992) | Groundwater microbial communities from Rifle, Colorado, USA - Groundwater A2 (SPAdes) (version 2) | ecosystem: Environmental > Aquatic > Deep subsurface > Groundwater | place: Rifle, Colorado... | reverse complement strand
GTTATCAAAGAATATCGCCTAGTTGAAAAAATAGAATCACAGCATCATGAGACGATGGCTAATTTGACTGATGATTCCTACAAAGCTTTGCGAACAAAATACTCTGAATTAGCGACATTAACAGCATTATGCCAACATCCGGGATTAAATGACATTATTAGCCATTGGAGCGAACTTCAATTAGCTTATATTGCACATGTTAAAGATAAATTAAAAGAAGAAAATGAAATTCTTTTGCAAGAGCGAGACGGTGCTTATACCCCTGAAATTGACAAATTAGAAAAGGAAAAGCAAGAATTAACTGAAGAATGGGCAAGAATATCCAAAGATGCAACAGCAGTGCCTTCTATTAGTGTACTAGAAAAACTTTTAGCAAATAAGAAAAGAATAGAACAATTGAAGCCGTTATATGATGACCTTAAGAGAATAAAAACCGCATTAGGCGCAGTTGCTAATGTGCAAGGAGAATTAAACAGGATTCTTGACTTGCCTCCTCATGAAACGATCAATTATGTCCTATTGAGTGCAAAGGAAATAATAGGTAGCTTAAAAGCAGGCACATATAAAGGAATTCCTTTCAAGCCATTTACATTATATGGAAAAAATGGAATTACGCGCAGCATTGAAGCTGCTGTGGTTCCTGAAGTAGAAGAAGTGAGTAAGGGAGCTGCAGAAACAGGAGAGACACGCGCACCTGTTTTAGATATTAGAGTTCCGTCTAATGATATTGCGCCAGACTTAGTTGCATTATTGGCATTAAAAGATCTCATTGATAATTATTCTCCTGGAACAATATTAACATCTGCAAAAGTAAGGGAAGACTTGGAAAAAAAATATGGAAATAAGTTTCCAGTTGATTCTGAAGTTTTTAACATAAAGATTGTAGGAAACTATTTGCGAGATAATCTAAATGCTTTTGGCTTGAAGGAGACAGATAAGATATATGTTTTAGCTAAGCTAGAAAGAGAACCATTAACACGAGAGCAATTCTTAGCTCAGGTTTATCCAAATATCAGAGCGCAAGATAGCTCTAGGATAAGCAGGCATTACATAACCAAAGCTTTAGCTATGATAAGGGTAGATCCTGATATCAGCCATGACACATTTACTGCAGAACAAGTCAGGAAAAAACTCCTTGAATATGGCTGTACTGTAATTGATAGGAGAACCATAGGCATTAATTTGGGTGTAAAATTTGCAGAAGAATATGGCATAAAAGAAAGAGAAGAACTAAAGGATGGTACAACTAGGTATTATGAGTTTACTCAAGTTATTCCAACAGACAGCGATAGAGAGAAAGCTGGTGCAGGTGTTTCAGCTATTGGCACTCGTCCTTTTACATTGGAAGAATTAACAGCGCAAATAAATCAACATGGTAAAAGAACACTTCATCCAAAGATTGTAGGGTATCTGCTAGAAACAGAGCATAATAGGTATGGCTTAAGCAGAGTAGAGACAGACCATGGCATAACCTATCAGTCAAAGGTTCGTCCAGAAACAGCAGCTGCAATGCTTGATGGAGATAAGCCAAAAGCAGATATGGCAAGAACAGTTTGATGATAAATAACTAAGTGATAAACATGGATTTTCCTGAAGTTACTTTACAATGGCCTGAAGAAACATTGAAATGGGCCAATTCAATGAGAGAGAGCATTAAATTCATGGCTTATGCATCTACTTTGCCAGTTAATCATGCACAGATGCTTGAAGAACGCCTAAGAGAAGCCACACAGGGTGAAAATATCTTTCTGTCATTGATGGGTGCACTGGGTTTAAGAGATAAAAAAAATCTTTTGCCAAATGCACCTGATTCTGCCTTAGAAGATAAAGTTAAAGTTGCTGAGATCATGTATTCCACGCTTGGTCATGCATATGGGTTTGAGCATCCGTTAAGCACAGGTAATTTTGAGCCATGGCCACATGAAGTTAAGACTGTAAACTGCAGTGCACAAAGAAATATAAATTATGTTGTTGCCAAGGCTTGTGACCTTAATCCAGTAATAAGAGAGGTAGATGATCTTGTAGGGGATGATTCACCTGAAGCATTTGGACATTCTTTTATAGAATTTGATGTCGGCACAGGCACCAATTGGGCAATCTGCTCACAGATGAGATGGCTTGGACCAATAGTCTGGGATACAGAAAACAAAAGGGTTAAGATAACAAAAAGAGACCATAAGACTGGCGAAGAAAAGATAGTAGAATATAGCTACACTCAACGAGATACTTATACTGAACAAGAATTATTACAGAGAATATTTTATTTTAGAAGCTCTGAAGGCGCAGCTAGTATGCTAATAAACGGGCAGAGATTGCAGTGCCCTGAAATTGACGGATGGAAAGCAGAAAAACCTATGAAGACAGGATGGTACATTAAATACAGCCCTGAAGAAAGAGTTCTTTCAATCTCAACTAAGCATATGCGGCCATTAGTCTCAAATCGTGGTTTAGAATATAGGATAATCTTCAATGATAATGGTTTGCCTAAAAGCGAAGATGTTGTCGGATATTTTTATGCAGCAGATGCTTGGGCCGAATTCTTGGGAGCAACACCTTTGTTTAGCTTGCCAGCAGATAAAATACCCGGAGTGATCCAAGGTCTGAAAGAGCTTAAGCCACAGGAACATCCTGAACTTGAAAAAAGATTGCAGAGAATTTTCTTAAATAAGCCAAATAATCCTGAGGAAGAAAATCTTGAAAAAGCAATCCGTGGTTCTTATGCAGCAGTGATGTCTCAAGTTTCAAGAAATGATACCTACAAATTTATTCTTATGGAAGCGCTATATTTAGATGAAGTCGAAGGAGCTGCAGATGGTTTCTTGTATACAAGACAAAGGCGATATGAAGCATTTAAATTACTTGCTGAAGATGATGATATGTTTGCACAAGAATTGGCAAAGATGGAAAAAGCACGAGAAAGGCAGGAAAGAGAAATAATAAGAGCAGAAAGAAATCAAAGAAAAGTAAAAAAATATCTTCGCAGAGTTCAAGCTGCTCCAAACAGATTATTAGAGAGGATGGAGATACTTGAGGTACAGAGACTAGCAAATGAAGATGAAAGAAGATATAATGAGTTTAGGACACAGGCGGACCTTCTTATCTACCAATTAGAGAATTTTGCCAGATTCTGTGATGAGGCAGCTGATAGGTATATATTTGCAACAACTACAGGGAGAAAATATACCCAGTCATTAGAAACACTTGAAGCAGAAGCAAAAACAAGATTCGGTGATGAATTTGATAAACGAATCATGGCAGCTTATGCCAGAATTTCAGGAGAGTTTTTAGGCATGATAGCATTTGCATGGGATAATCTAAAGGCAGCTCAATATAAAGATGTCTTGTTAGATAAAGTTAGGACTTATAGACCAATACAATAAAATTCACATTAATTTCTATGGGCAAATCACCTGAATTGGAAAAAAGATTGCAAGAAGATGCAGAATTAAAATTCTTTGATTCTTTAGGCAACACACTTTTTTTGGCTGAAACATATGCAGTCTTGTACGGCACAAAGCACAGGGAAGATAATCTCCTTGCAATAAAAAGAGCTAAGGATGAATTTTACAGGCGCTTAGAAGAATTTCAAAGCTCTGGCTATAACCCAAAAGGTAAACTTAATCTCGAAGCCCTGAAAAAGTTTGATGAATTTAAAACATTAGACTGGAGTGTTGATGCAAATATTGAGAAAGTTAAGGAATACATGGCAACGTTAAGACCTGAGGATTGAAATCAAGCTGGCTCTGGCAAAATTATCCCTTCCAAGCTCTCTTTTTCTTTAAGCTGTTTTGGCTTTTCAGGACGACCTCCATCAGCCTTCTTGCGAAATTCCCTGATTTTGCCATCTTCATCTTCTCTGTCATTAGCTTCAGCATAACCTAGCTCGACTAATCTTCTCATATCAGTGTATAGTGTGCCATAATAAATCTTCTTACAAGTTGCTCTCTGATATTCTTTAGCCAACTGCCTACCTGCAATATATTCTGGCCAAGGCAATAATACATACAGATTCCATTGTCTGACATTTACCATTGTAATTGTTGTTATCTAGAAACACACTCTGATTATTAAAATTAATTAAAAATTGATCTCGCAATAAAATGAATTAGAATACATTAGTATATCTTCTCTGTGCTGTTTCGTAAGCAGCTGGTCTTGCAGCTGACGTCATTCCAGCTCCAGCAGTTGCAACTTTTCTTGAAGGTGTCCATATCTTGCCTTGACCTTCTTGTCGTGTGCCAGTTGTGTGTCTTGCTACTGCACCAACAACAGCTTTTCCAGCATCTTTAACAGCGCCTGCAGCAGTTGCAAGAACACCTTTTGCCTGTTCAACTACGCCGCCAGTTGCTGCAGCAGCTTGATATACTTTGTAGACTAATGTTGCTTCAAATAATGATGCTTGTGAAGCTCTTGTACCTAGCAATTTTTGTGCAGCATCATAAGCTTCCTCTAGACTCTTATCACTCTTACCTTCAGCAAGCACTTTTCCGACAGGAGTTCTTGCTTTTTTGCCGCCCCATTTGCCTGAATAATGCCAAACACTGAAAGCTGCTTCATATGGAGCTTCGCCCATTAAACTGACATATCTTCTTCTTAGAGTTTTTTCTTGAGAAGCTACCTGCTCTAGAACTACTCTTTTTTCGCGACCTTCAATATGGATTCTTTCTAACTCATAAGGCACTTTGAATTTTTGAACAACAACTAATTTTATTTCGCCATCAACCTTAACATTGCCATTATCAGTAGCCTGTGCCAATGCCTCATCATATGAAACTCTGCTTGATGCAGTTCTAGGCTCAGCTTTTGGCTTACCTTCTTCTGTAACAGGCTGTATTGTAACAGCATACTCTATAGAATCAACTGGATATTCACCAAACTTATCTGTCATTTGTTTTGTTCTATTATCTGCTACACCAAGTAAAGCCAATTCTAATACAGACTCTGGCTTATCTGAAACTTCTGTCCTAACAGATACTATCTCATGTAAGTCTTTTTTTGCCATCTTATTCATCATAAAACATGCTTTATTTTTAAATGTTTTTGTTTATTGCAACTTTTATAGCTAATTTATGGATTAACATCTCTAATACCCTATCAACATACCTGCTCCTCCAGGTGCATCTCTTGCAGTTTGCGGCATAGCTCTTCTAGTTTGTGGAGTAGTTTGCGGCGCATTACCCAAAACTCTTTCTACTGTTTCTGCAAAGTATAGGTTATCTTTGGTGTTTTTGCTTAATACATCTCTGATTCTTGCATCATCAAAGCCAAGGGATCTTAATGCTTCAATGCAAGTTCTGGTCTTATCATCTATTCTCTTAAATATAGCTTCATATTTTTTCTCAGCTTCTACAACCAATGGCTCTAACTTCTGATCAATCTCTTTAATCAACTCTTCATATGGCACCAGTAAATCTTTAGCTTTTAATCTGTCTTGCTCATCCAATGCTGTTATTGGGTCTGCAACCTCTAAATCATCTGCGCGATAACAGTTTGAATAACCATCTTCAAATATGACTCTTGCCCATCTTCCTCTTTCATTAACATATGCGCTTCCAAATTCTCCCTGCAATATTCCTAGTTGAGTACGCTGAGAAGCAAATTCACTGTCTGCTCTTATCCTGACTCTAAGCCCTTGCCTTTCCAATCGTGATAATAGGAATTGCGGTAGAGTATATGCCTGTTCTAATCTTGCTATATACTTTTTATCTAAGCAAACATCATTCCCTAAAGCAGATCCAAAATCAACATGAACATTTTCTTGGTGCTCAGCACATACAGCTAGGTAAGTTCCGACAGTACCTGCATGAATCCTCTCAAGATCTGATTTGGTGTATACATAATCACCTATTCTGTATTGAATCTCTTGAGGTTTAGGTTTTTGTTCTTTTGCATCTTTGCCTTTTTTCTTGCCTTTTACCCTATCAACAATCTTGCCAACTATTTCTTTGACTTTGCCTTTTTTTCCTTTATCTGGTTTCCCTTGATTGCCTTTCTTTTGCGGCTGTTCTTCTGCTGTTGCTTCTTTTGGACCCTGAGAATGTTTGCTAAACCCATACATGACCCTAGCAGCTAAGCCGTCCTTAAATTTCCTGTATGACATAAAACCATCAATACTTGTCATATCCTCAGCTTTAAAGTAAATCTCTAATTTTTCGTTAATTAGCCTTGCCACAGTACGTGAGATATCTTGGTAATTTATAGTAGCAATATCTTTTTCTATCTCCTGGGCTAGGTTTTGGCTTGGCAATAATCCTTCATTAACAAACCTATCTCCATTTCCTAAGTAAACATCAACTAATAATTTAAATACATTATTTGGGATTTTAAATGTCTGAAATCTTCCTGCTCCGTGCCTAACAACCTCTTGTTTCCTAAGCTCTGCAAGACCAGCTTCTCTTTGAGACTCTTCAACTATTTGCTTAATCTCTGCTTGAAGTTGAGCCTTTCTTTCCTGACCTTTTTCTGAAAATTCTATCTGATTAAGCTTTTGGATCTCACTTTTTTTAAGATGCATTGCAACTCCTTCTGTGTCTAATGGCGTAAACTCGCAATTTTGATCAAGATTGCCAATAGTGCCTAGAGCAACTTTCTCGACTGAAGTTCCATCACTATAATAGCCATCATCTGATGCTTTGCGTGTTCTAACAACATCACCTTTCCTTCTAACATACTTCTTTCTAGATGAAGGTATTTTATAGAGAGGGACTCTCAAGTTAACAAGATTATCAAGAAACAAGGTAACACTATAATGATCAGGCATTGCAGGAACATTGACTACAATACCAAGCCTTGACTCTAGCTCTTCAGCAATTTCTCTAAGCCTAGCCTTATTATCGCTAAATCTTTCTCTTAACTCACTTAATTGCGCTACAAGGTATTGCGTGTATAAAATTTTTGAGTCCCTGACATGGATATATCTTTCAACTGCTTCATCAACACTCATCCTTGCTAATACAGTGGAGCGTGATGATGCAGCACTAACCATGGTTCTTGTCACAAGACCCATATTTAGCTCTTTTTCTGGATTTTTTACTTGTTCCCTTAATACCTGTGCTTGTTTGCTAGGCAACAAACCAATAAATTGCTCTAAAACAACTAATCTATAAAGCTCATCTCTAGTTTTCAGATGCCTTATCTTCTCATCATAACCTGGCAATAATTGGTAGATTAAATTAGCAGTCATCAATGACTCTGGCTGAAACCCAGTGAAAGTAGGCTCCTGATATGCTTCTATTTTTTCAGGCAAATCTTGAGGTAAATCAGCTCTTACTTGTTCTCTTGTTTGTTTTGCTTGATCTACTGGTTTTTTTGGGTGTTGTTTTGTGGGTGTGTTTACAGGCAGTTCTGTTTTTTCTGGATTTTTTTCAGTATATGGTTCATCTAGATTTTCCGGTATCATCCCAGAAAGCATTTTCTCTAACCTGTCACCAAATCTGGCTAATGCTGCAGCAGAATAATCAGGTGCAGACTTGATATCAGAGAGGTTTACTACCAGCTGATATGGTCTTAAAACCTCTGCAGACATTATTATTGCAGCTAAATCTTTTGGCTCTATTCCTTTCTTGCCATAAGAAAAAAGATTATGTAATATCTGAGCATCAATAGTCTTAGTCAGTTGGCAGATTATTATGTCATTTAATACCCCATAACCAAGATATCCAGGAGTGTATTTTTTTTTCTCTGCTTGAAGTATAACAGCAATATTTTTTACAGGATCATACCTAGGCGCTAACCAAACAACATCTTCTTCTTCAGCTGATTTTTTCCTATCTCTTTCTGCATCCAATAATGCTGCAATTATATCATCTTCCATTTTATTTTCCTGCTTTATTGAGTATCATCAAGTATACTCAAAGCAAATAATTATCAAACATTTGTTGTCTTTGCTACATCAAGCTCTTAATAATTCTGGATGTGCTAATGCAAATGCCTCAACATCCTCTTTAGATATTTCTAATCCTGGCACAGGCTTTGAATAACAATCGCATGGATTTGATAATGGTGAAGTGCCAAATCTTTTTTGAGCATTTGCCCTATAGCTATACTCACCATTAAATGGTCTGCTAAATTTCTCTGGCTCAAATAAAGCATATGCTTCAAGCAATGCGCAAACTGCAGCAATTGCATTACCAGTCACAACAGAAGGATCAGGGTTATCTGCACAGCTTGCTCTCCTTATCATCTCTTCTTTTCTGCCTTCTTCATAGATATCAAACACACAACCCATACACTGTGTAAGACCTTTTGCGTGTATGTCCCATCTAGCACTATGCGGCAATGCGCCTGCACTTATCAAAGGAATCCCATGTGAAACGGCATATGCTGAATTTACTGCTCTTGTGTATCTATTATCAACAAAATCAAAGACTAGATCATATCTTGTCTGAGGCTCAAATCCTGGAAGAATCAATGTGTTAAAGCCAGTAGATTGGGTTCTGCCTCTACTCATTGCTATTATCTTTTCTGCTAGATGAGGCGCTTTTAATTTTCCTATACCATCATATGCTAATACCTGCCTATTGATATTATGTGATTTGAAAGCATCATAATCATATACATCTGCTCTGCCAAAGCCCATCAGAGATGCAGCAATCGCACCCCAGCATCCTAAAGCTCCACCGCCTAAAAAAGCAATGCTAAGCCCAGAATATATGTTTTGGTTAGGTGCTGCAAAAGCACTATCTTTTTCAGGAGCTCTAAATCTATAGCCAGAGCCAAGCTGAAATCTTATAGGCTCAGTTAAAAAATGTTCGCGTTCATCAAATATAAGTTTTCTGACTTCTTCAGCTGTTACTCCACACATCATCAATGCCATCAATGCGTCTTGTTGCTGAAACTCAAAATTTGCCATAAGGCTTTCCATAAGACAATGCTGCTTATCCTTGTTAGCTAAGAGTAACTTAGCATAACCTTGCCTTGAAGAAGTGCTTAAGACTGGTATGCCTTTTTCTCTCCCATACGCAACAGCCAATTGCTTTGACCTTACAGAATTAGTAGCATCAACAATAACTGTTGCATTCTCAAGCAGCAACTGGTCTATGCGCGACTCAAGATTTGTAGGATAGCCTTCAATGTTCACTTGCTTATTTATCAGCCCTAAAGCAGGAGAATAACTTAAGGCTCTTGTGCCAGTAGGCAAGCCAATATCTAAAAATAATTCATCTTTTTTTGTTTCATTGCCATCAATCAGGACAACATTGCCTATACCTAAAGCTGTTAAGCATAAAGCCAGATAAACTCCTTGCGCATCTAAGCCTATAACAGCAACTCGTGCATTAGCTAACTTGCGCTGACCTTCATCGCCCCAAATCATAATCTGCCTTCTATATCTTTCTTCTTCAATCAAAATCTCTGGCTCTGCATCTTGCAGTTGTGGCTGTAATTGTGTTTGTGGTTCTGTCATTTTCTATAAATCTCTATACTCATTTACATTTTCTGTCATCTTTTATCTGCATTTGGCTTAATCTGAGGAGGCAGTAAAGAAGTTTTGGCACCTTCGTTAAGCACTGCATTTGCATAATCTTCGAGCAACTTATTTCTGGCAATTGTATCTGCAGGAATAAACCCTTTCATAAAATTAATCGTAGTTTCATCTCCTTTTTCATCAGTGCTATTTGCAATAAGCTCGTAAAGTATATTTTCTGAACATGTTATTATTTTGTAAAAATTTAATTTATGCGCTTCAACTAGCTTAGGATTGTCCTCTATTACAGGACCAATCTTCTTCACAGAGCTTCTTAAACCCCTAAGTTCAGGAGGAGAAGCTACAACTACTTGAGGATTTCTATTTTCATACACGCCTAACTCGTCTAATACTATTGCCATGTATGTTGAATATCTGCAATTCACATTCCTATATTGGGCAAGGTAAGAGAATGCTGATAAAACAAATAAATTTGTCAATTCTTCCAGATCATATCCGGTGTCTGTTATCTTTTCTACCTCTTCCATCGCCAATAATGGACGTATGCATTGGTCTTCTCCTGTTGTATTACCTGCAATATTTGTTGGTATAGGTGGTGTAGAATATCCAGTGACCTCACCATCAACAAGTGCTTCAAGCACTTCCTCACATGGAACATTTGGCTGATGTACTCCAGGCTTTTCTCTTTTTGATCTTGTTAATAGATGGCTTGCAATATTTGCAATCCTATCTGCCAAAGATAATGCACCTGCGCCAAAAGTGCCATAATATTGGGTATCTGCATAAGACACACCTTTACGGACGTAAATGCCTCCTCTACCTTTTACCCATCTAGATTCTTTAGGAAATTTAACTCTTCGCTTGACTAAATCAGCTACCTCTCTTTTAGTAGGTATATCTATGCTTTTATCAATCACTTCTAATGGCACATCTGAAACGGTCTCATAATTTCTTGTGCCAGATAACAAAAATTTTTCTTCAATCCCCACCTTGACATAAGGTCCTTCTTTGCCGTTATTAAATACAAAACTAACTGCAAAATTTATTGCTCTTGGCTCATAAGTCTGGGCATCTATAATCTCTAAAAGCCTTGCCAAGAATTCTGCTTTCTTAAAGTTTTGTGGATCTGGAGTAAACCCAAATTCTTGTAGTAATGCATAGAATGCCTGGTCATCTGGATAAAAAAATCTTTGGACTGCGTCTGAAAGCTCATCTCCTTTCAGGCATAGATGATCTTCGCCATATTCTTTTCTAAGATGAGAAGCTATTAATCTGTATGGAGCTTCATGGATTCTCCTTGTTGTCTTAGCCATCTTATTTACAATCTTGGCTAATGACTCGTCATCTGGAATGCTATGTCTCAATGCTCCTGTCTTTTCAGGATGAACATGAAGCATAGCACCTAATCTATAACTAGTTCCATTCACCTGATTTCTTTGTTTGACTTCTCTTGCAGTCTTATCATATTGCTCAGCAACAAATATACTTCCTTCTGCAACAGGCAAGCCTACTGGAACAATAAAATCACGCAGACTAAATGTATCATCACCCATTGTTAAAAGAAAAAAACCACCTACTTCATAAGCTCTCTTTCCTTGTTTTTCTGTTTCTGGTCCAATCATATAGCCAAGCTGCAAGCATCTGTCTCTTATAATGATCTTTTGCGGAACAAGGTCTTTTGCACTTTTTTGTTTAGGAGCTTCCGCTGTATTTTCACCTAGCACAGCTGCTAATAAATCTCTATTAAATTCATTGTCTTGGTCAGAGCCACCTGCAGCAGGACCATTGATAGAGCACGTTACAGGCTGATCAGTTTCACCATCTTCTGGTTCAGGGTCAATAGCATCACCGGTGCCGCTATTACTTTCTCTGCGTAATAAACCACTATTGTCTAAATACCATAAATTTTCATCATCAAATATTCCAGGCATTTTAAATCCCCCCTATCTTGCATTCTTTTACTATTTTTCCCTACAATTTATCTTCCTAACAATTTCTCAACTATTGTCTTTTTACTTTCCCTGACATCAACTGCCTTTTCTACAACATATACAACCACATATCCTTGTTTCTCAGCCTCTTCTATTGTCAATGGTTTCTGTTTTAATATCTTGTCCAAATGATCGCCGAAATAATTCAGCCCAGGATGTGTTTCAAGGCTTTCCTTGCTCAGAGGATGCATGACAACATTAACAGCATCACTTAATTTTCTAATCATATCAAGCACTGTGTTTCTGTAACTTTCTGGCTTTCTATTTAGATTACAAACCTGGCAATAGCCAATCTCTCTTCTTCTTTCATATAAGCAAGGATGATCTGGTCTTCGCTCAATAACACAGGCTTCATAAATAGTGTATGGTCTTTCATTTGCCCAGCCAACCCTGATAGCAATCCTAGATGAATCATATGGCCAGAATTTTTCTGGGTCACGGCCATCCTGAGTTGCAAATTTTGATATTCTTACAAAAACATAATAAGTCCCTTCTCTTAAAACAAATCCGCACTCGCCTAGATCATATTCTGAAGCTTTTGCAAGCTCCCTCATCTGGTGTTCAGTAACCTGCTTTGCCTTTAACATATCCTTAATATTAGCAAAACTATCTTGGCTTCTTTCTAATGCTGCAATACGCCAGCGTGCTTTTTTTCTGCTTAACAATTCTCTTGCAATCTCGCTAATGGAATTCCTATTTGATCTCGCTGGTGAATATTCCCTGCCATTAATTCGAAATATTAATTGATTTGTAGCTTGACTATCTTGTTGGTTAGCAGGCATTAAGCGATAAGCTTGCCCATCTAATACATAAAATGCCTGATGAGAAGTTATCTCGCCTAATACTGAAGAATGGATTTCTTGAGGTAAAATGCACATGTTCTCTAATTTAAGAGTATCAGCAAACATAGCATCACGCCTTTGCTGAGAGATTTCTCGCTCGATTATTTTTTGCCTTAATTCTGCACTTACATCTTGCCTGTCTTGAAAAGTGCCTGTGCCAAAATCAGCAGTAAGCTTATCAGAGATTTCCTTTCTTGCCCTTGCAACAGGCTCGTCATTATGGTTTCTAGCTGTATCTGCTGCCTGCTCAGCAGTTTGCGCTGCATTTTCAGCCAATGCAGCTGCAAGCAAGTCATCTGTCTTGTATCTTTTGCTCAGCAAGAATGGAAGCAGCTCTGTCATTATAAATTTCAATGCATAAATCCTATTTTGTTCTCTTAATATTTCATCGCTTGGCTTAAGGGCAGAGTCTATCGAGTCTTTAATAAATTTGCTTGAATATTCTTCAATCTCTGTTGCCTGTATACTTTCATCTAATCTTTCAAAATCAGCAAACCTTATTGAAGGAACCAAGCCAAAAGTCATGCCGCAAGCGTCTAATGCATCTTGGTATTTCTCACCATGTTCATTAGCTTCAAGAATATCATAAACCCTATCCCCAAATAAAACAAAAGAAGATTGCCTTGAGGCAATTCTTTCTAAAAAAGTTGTCAACTCTGCCATTTGTGTATGCCATCTTCTATTCTATAATTCTCCACACTCTTTTTAACGGTTTTTTTAAATTTAAAAAAATTATAATATCTCTTATTTATTGTAGATTTGCGAACTCCTTGCTGCCATTGCAGGAGTATAGCCTACCATTCCAGGAATGATGATTGCTGAAACGACCAGCTCAACACCGCCCATCGCCACAACTGGTTTATTATCTTTTTTGACAACCTCATCAGTAGGTGTGACATCTTTGCTTGGCTTGCTGACAGCATTCTTAGCCATGTAGAGCCTTACTCTCTCTTTTTCCAAGTCTTGAAGCGTAACAGTCTGCCCATTAACCTGGTAAGGCTTGTCGTCTTTTGTTAATTCATCTAGTGGCTTGCATACTGGCTTTCCGTCTGCGCCTACTAATACTGCAAGGTTCTTTGAGTCTTTTTTGCTTCCTGCTCTTAATGTTTTATAATCTGTTTCATAAGCCGTATCTTCTTTTGCTGCATCTTTTGTTGCTTTTGCTACTACTGTTCCCTGCATTACAAATGTAAGCTCTTTGAAATAGCTGTTTAAAACAGAATCTTTTGTGACTTTATGACCGTTTACTACTAAAGTAAATCCGCCATATCTTCCATCTTGTGCTCTTCTAGCAGTTGTCGCTACCTCGCCAGTACCCAGCATCTCATCTACTATCCTCTCAATAGCTTCTTTTTCTTTTCTGCTTATTTCGCGCTTATATGCTCCTTGCAACTGGTTAGGAACAGCATCACCTTTTATAGTAACTTCTTTGCCAACAGAATAATCTGCGATTTGTAGAGCTGTCCCATATGCAAGCACTACCCTGTCATTGCCTCTTAAAGAATAAGTAACTCTATCCCCTTCAATACACCCAGGATAGACAGTTATTGCCACAGGCATATCTTTGATATCATCTAAAGTGAATGTTGTAGTCTCAACTTTTGTCTCTCCTTTTGCATCTGGCTCTCTTTTGCCTTCGCAGATATCTCTTGCTTTTGTTGGATCAGCAGTTTGTATTGCCTGAGTAGTTTGCTTACCTTGTGCACCCTGTTTTTTTGCCATATCTTCATCGCCTCCTTTTCCTTTAAACCAATCTTTTATACCCATCTTTTCATCCTCCTTTTGAAAAATTCAATATAAAGTATTTATAAAGTATTATATAAGAGCCTATTTACGTTCTTATATTAAAAGTTTTTGACATTTTTAATTAAAACCTCATGTCATCATCTGCTCTTGCATCAGCCAAGCCACCTGGGAAATGGCTTTTATATTGCCTTAATTCCATGTACCATGGCTTTTTTACTCTGCCGTCATGGAAAGCTTTTAACTCTGTTAAAAATCTTCCTTCGCCTACAAGTTTTCTGTATTTGATGGCAAAATCTATTATGATATCAGGCAGATTTGTCCCGCAACAGCCCGTGCTAGGCTTTTTTTGATCTAAGCAATTGCCCTGCGGACAAGCAGCCATTAAGGCTGCATCAGTTGCTTGCAATACTAAAGGCGTTGCCCTATATGTTTCCTGAAGCCAATAATACGTGCTAGCAGGATCATAATAATGATACAATGAATCAGAAAATAAAATCACATCGCGCGCTTTTTTAACTTCTGCAGATATCTGCCTGATAACATCTCTCATGTCAGAGATGCCCTTTTTTCTGGCTTTTGTAATTGCCTCAAAAAAAGCATTGACAACAAACTCCCCTACACTATAAAATCTTTTTTCACGCAGCCTATTATACTTGTCTATATTAATAACCAGCACTTCTTCTCCATTTTCCCCAGCATTTGCTTTTTTTATCTTTTCTTCTTGCTTGTCATTGTCTGCTATGTAAATAATAGGTGTAGAAGGAGATTGCGCTAATAATTGTGATTTAGGCACAGCCATGTCAGTAATAATTGCAAAAGGAGATCCTGTTTCTGCGATAGGCGGCAGCACTGAATAAGCATTAATTTTTTTTCTTGTTGCACCCCTAAACATCTCCTGTAATTGTGAAAGCTTTTCTCCTTTGTCAGATAATAACACAAGCAACTGATAATCTGTTCTTTTAGGCAAGGTATATCCTTTGGCAGCAACCATCTCATCAATCAAACCTTCTCTTCCTATGGATTGCAGGTTCTCTCTAACATCATAAAAAAATTCATTGCCTTCTTGGATGAGTTGTTCTGCTCTGGCAACTTCGTATCTTAGCATTTCATCAAAGTCAACTAAGCCTTTTTCTCGCATAGACTTAACAAATTTAATATTTGCAGATAAAATTCCATCTAATCTTTCTCCATCAGTTGCATCTAGAATCAATGCCCTATCTTCTCCTTGCAGAATATCTTCTAAAGAAATTTTTTCCGATTGAGTTCTTGCGACATATAAGATAGTCGATTGCCTGTAGAATTTTTTTACTTCTTTTGGCAAAATTGGGTGAGTCATAAATACGATAGCAGGATATTCACCTGTGTTTTTTGGTCTGGCACCATACTCTGGAGTAACCTCAAAATCAACGCCAACTCTAAGCTCTCCAACCGTGCTTCTAGTTGTTTTATTGTCTGTAACAAATAATGCATGTTTTTCAGAAGGCGCTTTTAATCTATATTCAAAGCTTCCCATCTTGGCAAGAGCTTCTTTATATCTTTCACTAAGGCCTTTGCTTGGAGTAAGCAAGCCCATACTAATCAGCATCAATGCTAATTCAGTTGCATGCTTTTCATCGTTTGTATTAAACTCCCTTGGAAATACTGCCAAGCTTGTGAATGAAAGCTTTGGATCAACATCTGCAACTATACTCTCTAATCCTAGCACGCCTGTTTTGTCGTCTAAAATAGAAGCAGCTTTAACTTCGTTAAGATATCTCTGCCATAGCTCTGGCTTTAACAAAGCAGCTGCTGTAAACACCTCATCAAGCTTTCCTTGCTCTGCAGGATGTGTTCTGGCTCTCTCTAATACAACATTTAAAGTTCTTTCAAACATCTCGCTGCCAAGATATGCATAAGCAAATGGAGCTACTCTTACTATATGTGTAGGATCTCTAAATGCTGTACATACTCTCTCCAAGAAAGCTTTTGTTCTAGTATAACCAGCACTAAGGTCTGGCTCATCTGTTGGATCTTGCATATCCAAGCCAAATGAATTCAACAATGCTTCTCCTAGCATTGCAACATTATCTTTGCAAGAGGCATTATCTCTAACTAAAGCAGATTCTGTGACTAGCTTATTCAGATACTCGCTTGCTTGAGTAGTTTGAGTCGTTGTTACCATTAGTTGCCAACCTCTTTGCTAATCTGTTTTACTGCATCAGTTGATCTGTAAACATCATCTGTATTTGTGTAAATATTGAAACTGAATCTAACTCCACCATCTTTAAGGCCAAGCGCTTGGTTTGCTAATGAAGCGCACATTACACCATCTCTGGCTTCAACACCAAGTTCCCCTAACCTTACTGCTAATGGCTTTGGAGCTATGCCCGCAACATTAAACGCTATTAATCCTGTTCTTTTTTTTGCATCAATGGTGCCATATAATATTACACCAGGAACCTCTCTTAATCTATCAATTGCTGCTTGAGTCAATACTTGTTCATAATCCTGTACAGCAGCCATAGCTTGTCTTACAATTATTCTGGATTCTCCAACTCTTCTGCTAGGATCTCTTAATAATTGTTGCAATTCAGTATGTTCCCTAAAATATCCTCTCATTAAGTTATGGTGCTGCTGAGCAACCTCATATCCAATCTCAAAATCTCCTTTTGGTGTGTTTAACATAATCTCTACTAAAACTCTTTGTATCAGCTTTTCATCACTTTCTCCAAGATTTCCAAGACCAGCATTAATCAAAAAAGATATCCCATGAGTTGCAGCAATTGTGCCCAGAATATTTGGTGTGCCTGCTGTAAATTTCCAAGGCAATACATTGTATGTTATTTCGCCTTCCTTAACTTCGAAAATCATGTCACCTCCATAATTAAATGGCTCCATTGATTCAAGCAAGTGTTGTCTGCCATATAAACAGCCGACTCCTGCAGGCAGAAGCATCTTATGGAATGACCATGCTAAGAAATCACAGCCAAGCTCCTGTACATCTACTGAGCTGCCTGGCACAAGCTGCGCGCCATCTACTAACACATAAGTTCCTGTCACATCATTTGGATGTTTGTATTTTGTTGAATGTGCAATGTCTGCTGCTCTCTTAATATCTGGCTTTACTCCTAAAAAGTTTGAAGCGCCTGTCATAGCTAAAATCTTTGTCCTGTCATTAACTTTCTTCTCTAAATCAGGCATATCTAATTCTCCTGTCTTAAGATCAAAGTCAACAACCTTTATCTCAATATTTATGCCTTGGGCTTTTAATCTCTGCTGAACACCATACCAAGGGACATAATTTGAATTGTGCTCAAGCCTAGTCACAACAACATTATCTCCATCTCTAAATTCAGGCAGCAAAGAATATGCAACAACATTTATTGCTTCAGTTGTGCCGCGAGTAAATATAATCTCTCTCCATGAAGCAGCATTGACTAGATTTGCAGCAACATTATATGCTCGTTCAAATTCTTCAGTCGTATGCTGAGAATTATCGTAAGCTCCTCTATGGACATTAGCATATCTAAAAAGGGATTCAGCAATCTTTTCTAACACTGGCAGAGGCATATGGGTAGAAGCTCCGCTATCAACAAACACTCTTTGTGTTTCAGCAGGATTAGCAACCCTTAGTTCTA
>Ga0209211_10006107_pt1 | contig 17627 bp, 24 predicted proteins | sample RifGroA2_FD_183992 | JGI IMG/M metagenome (GOLD analysis project Ga0209211, IMG submission 183992) | Groundwater microbial communities from Rifle, Colorado, USA - Groundwater A2 (SPAdes) (version 2) | ecosystem: Environmental > Aquatic > Deep subsurface > Groundwater | place: Rifle, Colorado... | reverse complement strand
TACTTGCAGTGCTTAAAGCAAAGTATGGATTGAAGGATAAATCTGAAGCGATTAATAAGTTTGCCGAAGTTTACGGAGAGGAGATTGTTGAAAGAGACGCTAAGGAAGAGTATATTAAGGAGATGATTGCAGGAGTTAATGAACATATCAAGAAATATGGACATAAAGCTATGAGTTTCGAAGAGTTGGATTCCCTCTGCGGGGTTTAAATGTTTCAATTTGACCTTTCTGACAAATTGAAAATAATCCTATCCAAATTGGCTAAAAAAGACAAAGAGAAAGCAGTCATAATTAACAAAAAAATAAAGGAAATCGTAAATAATGACTCTGAAACAATTAAAAGATATAAGAATTTGAGACATGATTTAAGCGATCTGAAGAGAGTTCACATAGATAAGTCGTTCGTCCTTACATTTAAGGTAGATATTGCAAATAACTTTATTCTTTTTTATGATTTTGATCACCATGATAAGATATATTGATTTTAGATGTCGGGCGCGAATCGGCCTTTGGCTCGCGATTACTTGGGCTTGTTATTAAAAAACTGAGAGGAAATGGTGAAAACCCTGGAGTTTTAGTAAATTATTGCTAATTTAATAATATTGAGCTACTAATTGCAAAATCCCGTACATTATTAACCATATCCCTACTACCAACCTGAGAAGCTTGGGAAAAAGAAGAACCGAAAGACCTAAAATTATAGCAAGTACCGCAGAGATAGTTAAGCTAATTAGTACCATTATATATTAAATTAATTGAAGTATATATAGTTTTGCTATGAACCCTAAGAGAGGAGGCTTGGTCGGTTTCTAAAAAAATTTGATCAAACGTCCTCTCCTGGGAAAAAGAGGTGTGTAATATATTGAATGAATTGTTATATTTAAATCTTATGAAAATTAAATCATTATTTTAAATTTGTTTTTGGATTAAAACGAATTTTTTCTTTATGCTGAAAACTTAGCCTAAGATAGAAAGATTACGCATTTGGAAATAACGATTTAAATTCTCTAAAAGCAGACCTATAAGCTTCCTGAGCAGTCAGCAACTCTGCCCTCACAGAAAGATACGCTTCATTTCTTATTCCTTCGAAATCTAATCTCGCTTGCAATTGATTAATGGGTCTTACAGCCAAATCTTCTCCATAGGTTAAGAGAAAGCAATCTCTAGATGTGCTATTTGCTACCGCATTTCTGTATTCTTCATTGGTTTTGGCAAGACTTGCCGCCTCGGTGAGTTGGGCTGTAATGAATAGGAATTCAGCAGAGTATCCTCTAGCTAATTCCACGACTTTTTCTACTCCTCTGAGACGAGCAGTCGCCATATCTACAATTGTGGACCCAAAGAAACGATCAAGTCTGTTAGGGTCTATTTTAGGTTTCATTAAAATTTAGATAATATTCATTATTTAATTCTTTCGGTTAAACCGAACTTTACTTTTATGCTGAAAACTTAACCTAAGACAAAAAGATTGCGCCTTGGCTTCTCAGCCTCTTCTCCCAAGACCAAACACTATTTGGCGCCCCATATGAGAGTCACCAATAAAAGCAGTCAGCCCGCCACCCTTGGAATGTCTTAAGAATATAGCTTCATTATAATTTATAACGTCTGCACTTTCAGCTCCAACTTCAGTTCTGAACCTGTAATGGATTAATGGCGTCCTCGGCACCTGAGATATGGTACCAAACCGTAGTTTCTCTTCAATAGGCACTAAGCAATAATCCCCGAGCCTAAGTTCGGAGTAATCTCTTAACACGTTTATCTGATTAAACATAGTATCAGTATCTTGCTGATGTTTATAAATATTTAGATAAACTGTTAGGATAGACTTCCACACGCAATCAAGGTACAAATATAGGGTTTATCGACGACAAAAGGCTGTTCAAACAGCTGTTTGCCTCCAAAAAGGGGGTTTAAAACACCCTCAAACGGCGGTTAATAATAGTTAAGCGAACATAGGATTTAGCGATTTTTCTTAAAATTTTTGCGGTAAATTGTACTCCCTTAATATATTTTTAAATTCTGAATCATTTAAAATCCCATTTCTGTCCGTATCGTATCTTTGCATTACTCCTTGATATGTTGCGCCAGTGATTGACATTGCTCTTCGTATATCGTTGTCCGCAGATACAGATAACATTGCCACTAATCCAAGAAAACCTATTAGCCCTGCTGTTTGTAAAGTAAGTTTATCTATCATAAATTTTTGAAAGTTCGCATGTATTTAAATTTATTGATAATTGAAATTCCTTTGAAATTGGAGGCGACAATAAATATAAAATTAAGCTTCGGCCACTAATTCATTTGCACAAGTCCTTTTCAAACAAACGGGTTCTTGAAAAACAGAATGCACGGAGATATACTCGTCAAAAGCTGACGACAGAGCAGGGGTTGGATTAATAACTATCGCTGTTCTTGGCGAATCTGGGTACTTTTGTGGACGTACGCCAACCAAACCCGCCAAGTGTCCTTCGTTGTTTAAAATGCTATCGATGCCTGCAATAATATTCTCTATTTTTGGAACCTGATAGCCTCTGAAGGCTAAGAATTCTTGAATGTCTAGCTCTTCATCTAAGGTATAACTATAACTTACTGATTTTTGCATTATTATCCTCTAATCCATATCTATTTATATCTTTCGATGCCGGGCGCGACGGCGCTTCGCGCCTCATTTAGTGAAGCTATTTTTTAGTTAGGGTGGGAGAGGAAATTAACGGAACTTGAAAAAGACGATATATATTAGTACTCTAAAAAGGCATTAAAGCGAATTATCAAACTTCTTGGTTTTGATAGGAAGTTCAAGCTTGTTTTTATCTTAATTTATTGAAAATCTCTTGCTTAATTATTGCCTTTTTTTGCTCTGAAATTGCAAAAAAAGGCTTGATTATCATCTTTTCTGAAATTGTAAATATATAATTTAGCTTAATTATGCTGTTTAAAGGGAGACCTTCGCTTTTTGTTACGGGAACTCCTTTCATTTTTGGGTTTGAAGTAATGCCTGCAACTACTACATTTCCAAATTCTTCGAAAAGAACAAGAACGGGGCGCCGTTTTACCTCGAAAGTATCGGTATATTGCACCTCTGCAAGCACAACTTCACCGAACTTGTGCATTTAGACTTTCTCCCATGCTTTGTCATATTCATTATCCCATATTTCTTTCATTTTTGGCTGCTGAATCTTATGTAAAAACTCATCATATTGATTTCTTTCCCTTAAAGTTATGAAGAATTGTGCCATTTTCGTTAGTAAATCGTTATAAGTTTGTCTGGGATTTTCCTTTGCTTGCTTAAGCAATTCAATTACTTTTTTGTCTAAAACTATGGTTGATGGCGAGTCCATATATAGTTGTATATATAACAACTATATAAATCTTTTGTTTTTTACGCTTGATTAAACTTTTAATCAATGCTTAAAAGTTTGAGCATAAATAATTAAATATTTTGTTTTAAAAATAGCGAAAAACCTTGGGTTTTTAGTAATTTAAAACAACTCGAGAATAAGATAGTTGTTACAATTCTAAATCGCTTGGGTTAATCCTACCAAAATTAACTGCTTTAACATCAAAGGGCGGCGAGTTAGCACAAGCATTTTATGCTATTGCCATTTGCTGTTCCTCTTCCATGTCTTTTCTACATAGAATGGGCGGTTTTTGAGTTGAAAGATGGGAAAAACGTAATTCTGCTGGATCAACTATGACCACTCTAACCCCATTTGAAGAATAATATTCATGATACATGTAAGAAATAATTTATTAGGGTATTTAATTATGCCTATTTTCTAATTGTATCTTTAAGCGGTTAGCCTTTTTTCACTAGTTTTAGTATTCCGGTTATAACAAGATAAATACCTACTGCAATTCCTAGAATTTCAGGCCAGGCAATGATAATAATTCCAACAATTATTGCTAAAATTGCAAGCAATTGTCAAATCTATCTATTTTGAATTTTTTCGTTGTTGATTTTGGTATGATCTGATTTGTTTTTCCCCCTTTCAATTGAATTAGTGTGGATTTTGTGAATGCTGAAAGTTTTAATACAGAGAAAAATCTTCAGTTTTCAAACTGAAGTTTTATGTTCTCGATTTTTCTCTGTTCTCACAAAACCGTGAACAAACCTCGGCTCATCAAGAATTTCAATTCTTGACTGCTATCAAGAACCATAGGTTCTTGGGGTTCAAGCCGAGGTTAAAAACCCGAAGGGTTTTGTGATTTTGCACAAAAGATTGCGCTTTTAATCTTTGAATATCTTTGAAAGCAAATATATGGTGCTGACTCCTAAAATCGTTGTCAAAAGAGGCATAAATAATGGAGAATGGCCTAAACCTGCACTGTTCCCTATGCTGCTGGCTATGTTTTCCATGATTTTTAGAGTTGTTTCTTTCCAAGCATAGGCAATTGTGAATCCAATTGCGGCAATTATTGCCAGTTTTAGCTGTCTTTTGAACTCTTTTCTGAAAGATTTTTTTGTTTTTAGGATACTCATATTAACTTTTTATTTTAATAAGAGTTTTTTAAGGTTTTTAATTCTTTTTATTGCTAAATTCCTTCAGTTTCCGAAGATATTTCACCTAAACAGCTCCTGCAAATATCTAATGAAATATTATAATCAGTCATTTTTTTGCTTTTGAGAGAGACACCCCTCTTTTGCTTGTGACATCGTTGACAAAATATCTCTTTTGTTGACCAAATTAAACCATATTCTACCATTTTTCTCTAATATTTTCATCTCTTTTTGAAGAGGTTTAATAACTGATACATTGTTTTTAAACTTTTTGGTAATTTTTGAAGATTGAAAAAAAGAATAAAAAAGGTATACCCCTGAAGAGGAGGTTTAATCAAGCCAAAACTAGATATGATCAAACGTCCTCTCCTGGGAAAAAGAGGTGTATGGTTATATTAGGGGATAGGTGTATTTAAATCTTTTGTTTTTTGTTAATGTGTATACATTTCCAGGGTTGGCGCCACGGATTTCTTTCTCGTCGATGGGGGGCTGTTTAAGGTGTTTAAACAGCTGTTTAAATAATAATGTTTGGTGTTTAAGCGGACTATTTGGTATTTTTCAGTTTATTGTTTTATGATTAATAGGAATGGGGTGCTTGGCTCTACACGCCTTAAAAACGCAATATTTAAATAGTGTGGGGATTGTGATATTATTATGTTTAGATGGTTATTTAGAAGCAAGTATAAAAATCTTGAGGAAAAAACCCATAATAGCTTTAATTCTGTAAAAAAAGATATGGATTCTGCAGGAAGATGGATTAAGTACCTTGACTCGAGAGATAAACAGCTGTTTGATATGCTGAATGAACTAAAATTGGATTTGGCGTCGATGAAAGACCAGATAGAAAGTTTGCGAGAGGGCATTAATTTAGTTGAAGAAGAGGAGAAAAACAAACAAGTGTTTAAGAAAATGGGTGTTTTGGATAAACAAACAGCTGTTGAAGATGTTGAAAACACTGTTCAAACAGCTGTTCAAACAGGCAATTTTTACGAAATTTTAAGAGGTCTTAGTGCAAATGAAAGACTGCTAGTATTTACACTTATGAATGGTGATATGAAGCTTAGTTATGAAGATCTTGCTTTGTTACTTGGAAAAGAGAGGTCTACAGTAAGGGGACAAATAAATAGTATAAAGCAAAAGAATCCTATATTGATACAGGAGATTAGTGAAAAAAATGGAAAGAAGAGAGTGTATGTACCCCTGGAAATAAGGGAGAAACTGTTGAAATATGCAAAAGTGAGAGTTAATAGTAACAGAAGAGTTCGTGTTAATAAAAAAACAAGGGAGAATTCTGAAGAAATTATATAGAAAAATGGAAAAGTGAGAGTTAAAAAAAGTGAAAACAATGGAAAATAAAGATGAAAGTGAGGAATTAAGAAAAAAATTAAATGAATTGGAAAAAGAGAGTGTGGAAAAAGTGTTGCGTTTGAGTAAAAGTGAGGGGAAATTGGAAGGAAGTGATCAATCTCTCTGATTTGGATTTAATGAAAATTTGAAAAATGAGCTTTTTAGAGCTTAAAAGCCTTAAAAATGAGGTTTTTAAGTTGTGTAATGTATAGCTTGTGCTTTGGATAAATGTTATTCGGTTAAACGAAAATCAAATTTCCCGAAGTGCGATAATTGTTTGTAGAGAAGCTATCTTTTTAAGGTCTTGTGAGAGTGAAAGAATTACTTTTTTGTTGTTTTCCTTGATTTTTTGAATAGGTATACCTTTTTTAATCATTTTTTGTGTGTAATCCCTTATTGAGCTTTCCGAGAGACTCAGTTTTTTGGCAATTAGAGGATAATCGACGACAAAACCTTCTTCTTCGAGCTGATAAATGGTTGAAAATACGAGCATCTCTTGTTTTGTGAGATGCTTAAACCTCGCTCTTATGTCTTTTTTAATCGTGTCGAGAGATTCTAGGAGTTTGGAAACATTATCAATTTGGTCTATTTTCTCTGTGAATGTGATGTGTCTGTCTGTCTGTTTGTCTGTCTGTTTGTCTGTTGGAACCCCTTCGTTTCCAGTGGAAAATGTATAATTTGGGGTTATTGGGCGTTCTAAAGGCAAATTATCTGTTGTGATTGAAGGAAAATATGGTTCTTCTTGGAGTGTTTGCTGAGGATGTATTGTATTTTTAAGGTTGTCTGTTTGTGTGTCTGTCTGTTTGTCTGCTTGGCTGCTTATTATGGTATTGAGCACATCTTTAATCTCATTGATTTCATATAGAATTTGTGAAAACCCGTCTTTGAGCTCTGAAATGTCTTGTTTTGCTCTTGCGAATGCTTCTTTGATAGGGTCCATAAATTATTCTAAAAAGCCAAGATTATAAATATTACTGTGCTCTTGGGATGTGTTGTTTGAATTAAGATTATTGTTTTGTTTGTTTTGGGCTTTTGAATACGCTTCAAATGCGCTGCTTGACATTCTCCAACGCATTCGTTTTGAATAGTCCTTGCCATCTTTATTTTTTGATATTGGAATAACTAGCTTTTTTGATTCGAGCTCTTTTAACAAGGATTTTGTGAATTCTTCGTCTCTTGCGATTTCATTTGCTATGCTTGAGGTAAATGAGCTGCTTGGAGATATTGAAAACAAATGATGAAGAATTTGTTCTGATATTTTATCTTTTTTTTGTTTTGATATTGCTGGCATGATTATGAAAACCGAATAACTTATTTAAATGTATTTGCTCTGGGAGCAAGGGTTTAGTTTTCAAAAGCGGATGATAATAAATTTTGAAGGCATAATAAAAAGCCACTTTAAATTATCATAAAAATTTAAATTTCATTTTATACTTGGGAGTTTAATAATGGCTTTTATTTTAGAAAATTAAACAGATACCTTTGAAATTGCTCTGAAAGATTCATAAAGATTAAATATGCTTTAAGATATAATCCTTAGATTGGTTTTATCGATAAATGACGAAAATAGAATATATTGCAGCGAATAAGAGCGAAGAAGTAAAAGAAACACTCCATCCGTTAGTTGGAGAGTGGTTTTTCTCTGGAGTAAAAAATATTTATGGCAGAAAGAATATACTTGTTTCTGCGCCCACTGGAGGAACCAAAACACTTACGGCGTTTCTTGGGATATTGAATTATATTGTTGGGCTTGCGTTAAAGAATGAGCTTGAAGATAAGATGTATGCTGTTTATGTGAGCCCGCTTAAGGCGCTTTCAAATGATATTCAGATAAATTTGAAAGGACCCCTTGAAGAAATTAAAGAATTGGCGGGGGAAAAAGGACTGAAAATGCAGGAAATAAGAGTTGCACTTCGCACAGGAGATACAACTGCTGCTGAAAGAGCGAAACATGCTAAAAAAATACCTCATATTTATGTGTCTACTCCTGAATCGCTCGCAATAGTGCTCACAACAGAAAAATTTGTTGAAGCTATTAAATTGCTTGAATTCATAGTTATTGATGAAATACATGCATTAACTAACAAGAGGGGGGTTTATCTTTCCCTTACTCTTGAAAGACTTTGTAATTATAGTAAGATTGAGCCCGTACGAATAGGGCTTTCGGCTACAATAAGCCCGCTTGAAGAAATTGCCAAATTCCTTGTTGGAAAAGATAGAGATTGTTTGATTGCTGATGTTAAATTGAACAAAAAGATTGAGATAGGATTAGATTTTCCTGGGGAAAATATATTGGAAGCAGAAAACCTGGGGGCCCAGAAGAAACTTTATGATATACTTGATGAAATAATACAAAAAAATAGAACAACACTGATATTTACAAACACAAGAGCGGCTACAGAAAGAATAATCCATTATCTTGATTTGCATTTTCCGAGAAAATATGAGGGGTTGATCGGGGCGCACCATTCATCGATGAGTAAAGAAAAAAGATTTGAAATTGAAGATAGGTTAAGAAAGGGGGAATTAAAAGTTGTTGTTTCAAGCACAAGTCTTGAATTAGGAATAGATATTGGAAGCATAGATACAGTCATAATGTTAAGAAGCCCAAAATCGGTATCGAGAGCATTGCAAAGGATTGGGAGGGCGGGGCATAGGCTCCATGAAAATCCGAGAGGGCAGTTTATTGTCCTTGATAGAGATGATATGGTTGAATGCTCTGTGCTTATGAAGGAAATGATTGAAGGAAAAATAGACAAAGCAGAAATACCTAAAAACTGCCTTGATGTGCTGGCGCAGCAGATATACGGAATGGCAATATCTAAAATATGGAATATTGACGAAATGCTTAAAACAATAAGAAGGAGTTATTGTTATCAAAACCTTTCCAGGGAAGATTTCTTAGATGTAATAAGCTATTTGGCAGGAGAATATGCGCTTGAGCATAGAAATGTGTATGCTAAGATATGGTATAATGAAAAGACAAAAGAGATTGGGAAAAGGGGTAAACTTGCTAGAGTCATTTATATGACTAATATAGGAACAATACCTGAAGAAGGATTCATAAATGTTGAGATACAGAGCCCAGCAGACGAAAGAGGAAGAATAGTGGGAAAGATAGATGAATCATTCCTTGAAAGGATGAAAAGAGGAGATATATTTGTTCTTGGGGGACAGAAATATCAATATCTTTTCAGCAGAGGAATGAAAGCATATGTAAAAGCAGGAGTGACTAAGAACCCTACGATACCTTCGTGGTTTTCTGAGCAGCTGCCACTTAGTTTTGATGTCGCGCTTTCGATAGGAAGATTTAGGAAATTAATAAGTGAAAGAATAAAAAACAGAAAAGAATGTATCGAGTTCATAAAGGAATTTGTGCATTCTAAAGAAAACGTTGCTAAGGAGATATATGATTACTTCAGTGAACAGGAGGCTTTTGTGGGGATACCCGACTCAGGAACGCTGATTGTTGAAAAGTTTAAAGAAGAGAAGCAATATCTGCTTTTTCACAGTTTGTACGGTCGAAGAGTAAATGACGCCCTTGCAAGAGCGTATGCTTTTGCAGCTGCACGGCATAAATGCAGAGACATTGAAATGGGAATAAATGATAATGGTTTTTTCATATCCGGGGAAGAACTTGATGAGAATAAAATAATAGATTATGTCACAAGCAAGAACATTAGAGAAATACTTAAAGAGGCAGTTGAAAGAACGGAGGTGCTTGCGCGAAGATTTCGGCATTGCGCTGCGCGTTCTCTCATGATTCTGCGCAATTACAAAGGAAGAGAGAAGAGTGTTGGAAAACAACAAATGCATTCTAGTTTTCTTCTACTTGCTGTGAAAAAGATAAGTAATGAATTTCCAATACTACATAATGCTGAACAAGTATTGAAATGGATTGAATCTGGAAGCGTGAAGATAAAGAAAGTAAGAACGCCCCTCGTGTCGCCTTTTGGGCTTAATTTAATGATGGCTGGACGCTCTGATTTAATTAAAATAGAAGACAGAGCATCGTTTTTGAAAAGAATGCATCAACTGCATTTGAAGGTGATTGGAGGAAAGAGTTAGGATTTGGCGAGTTTCCAAAGAAGAGCGAAATATTGTTTGAAGGAAGAAGCGACTTCTTTGTTTTTTATTGAGAAAATAAAAATTAATGGAGAGTAAAGAACAATTAAGACATTGTTATTGATTATTTCTATTGATGTGGGGGTAATGTATTCTTTTGGAAGAACTTTTACTTTTGTTAATGACTGAGATTTTCTTATTTTTATTAGCTCTTGGGCATCTTGATTATAAATTATGTTCATTTTGACCCGCCTTTGTGCTCTTCTTTTGTTGAAATCTTTGAAATAACCGCCCAGGATTTCTGCTGATTTTGGCGCCCCTAAAACAAACCACGTATCTTGTGGTTTACATTCTTCTAAAATAGATTCCCAAACAGTTTTTGCTCCCTTGATTCCTTCATAAATATTAACTTCTACTTTGTTTTTATTGGCATGATAATTACTGGAAAAGATTGAGAGGTTGGTTAAAAGAGTATTGAGTTGGTTTTGCTTTTCTTCAATGAGTTTTTTAATTGAGATTGGATTTGAAGCAGAGTATTCTTTCTTATTTGCTTTAATAGTATATGAAACTAAGCCTAAATCTGTTAATTTAAAAAGGGCCTTGTAAACTGAAACGCGGTTTAACTTGCTTTCTTTGGCTATTTTTCCTGCTGAACATTGACCGATAGCTAACAGGGCAAAATAGGTTTTTGATTCGCTTTCTAACAGCCCTAATTGCGTTAAGTCCTTTGTTTCCATTGGAAAACCAGGCATTTTGGGTTTTTAAGTCTTGTTATTGTTGTATATTAGTATGCAACAAAGATATAAATGTGGTGTGTTTTACGTAATTTTATGAAAACAAAAAATTTGTTTATCTTGGTTGGAAGCATATTATTACAAAGTTGTAGTTCTAATTATGTTCGAGAAGAATTAATTGAAAATTTTAAAAAGTCAAGAAGTGTGGAGGTGTCTGTTCCTCATCATGGGCGACATACATCTGGTGTCAGTTATAACCCGCACCTTGGAAATTTCTATAGGCGGGCTGTTGAAAGTTTAGCAGGAAAACCTTATTGGCAGGTTATAGATGGCTGGTGGCATCAACCAGTTATATTAAATGTGATAAAAGGAGAGAGATTTGGATATACAGGAAAAATAATTGAATATTTAGACTTTTTAGATCCGAGAATGGGTGATGTTGTCTTTGTTTCAACTCCTGATAAGCTTGGATTTAGAGGAGAGATATTTGGTAAGTATCATAAAGGGGAAGCGGAATTTGAGAGGTTAAAAAGAATCTGCAAGTGCGATACTCTTGATGATTTAAAAGCTGACTGGAATGAACCTTTGCCTTTTAATTTTCATGAATTGCCTAATTTTAAATAATCTCTTTTTGGAGGATGCATGAATTACATCTAAAAGTTATTGCAAATAAATAACTTTTGGTCCTTCAACTTTCACAAGTTGAAGTTTTAAAGGCAATTGGTGAGAAAAAGTAAATCGCAATAAAGTTAATAAACTCTTTTTTATAAAGATTAATATGGTAAACGGATTACGTGTTGAAAGGGATTATTGGGTTGCGAAAAAGAAACTTATTGTTGATGGTTTGTATTCTGGGAGGGAGGATTTGCCCCTCGCGGAAAGAGAGAGGATTCTGCTTTGTAATCTGCCAAAAGCTCAAAGGACGAGCCATGCGACATATGTTGATGAATTTGGAAGGGGCAGAACGATTGAAGTTACCCGCGAGCAAGAGGTTGCACTTCTTGAAGTAGAATTCTTGGAGTTGCGAGGAATTCTTCCTGGAAGATTGTGTTAGTTAAAAAGCAAGGTTTTAGACAAAATTGAAGAGGATGCATGAGTTGCATTTGAAGGCGATTGGTGGGGAAAGCAAGCAAGATAATGAAATGGACTAGAGAATTAGAATTGTTGGATTTTTTTAATCTCTTTTGCTATGTTTGTTCCTATTGCAGTTAGACGACAACTGAAAACTTCTTGGCGATTTCTTCTGTTGCCAATTTAGTTAATTCCAAATCAAATTTTGCGAGTTTTTGGACAACGGGATTTGTTAAATTGAGTTTGAATAGTTTTGCATTGCCTATTGTGCGTGTTTGAATGATAATCTTTTTATCTAATAGGGCCAACCAAATCTTTGTAAATGCCCCCCAACCCACGCTCGCGCCGCGAGCTATCTCAGTCATACTATAATCGAATGTTTGCCCTTGTATTAAAAAGTCAAGAACACGAATATATGGAGAGTCTCCAAAATATTCGACAAATGTGCTTGTTGATTCTTCTTCCATGATGTGTAAAACGCAGGCATATTTATAAACGTTTCTATTTTAGAAGCCTATGTTCTGCTTTTAACAATTGTTATCTTGGAGCTCTTAAAAGAAAGATATTTAAATTCTTAAATCTCTAAAGAAATATGGATGAAAATATCGAAAAAGAGATTAAACGTTTTATTTTGACAAAAATGACCCGTCATCGTCTATGGATGCACAAACATACAAGCATCCATAATCTTCCAAAGGGACTTCCAGAGCGTTTACGAAGTAAAAAAGAAGTAAAGAAAGTAATTCATGGGCTTCTCAAAGATTTTTTAATATCTAAACCAACTAATTATGGTTTAGAAGTTTCATTGGATATTAAAAAGAAGAGAGATATTGAAGAATTTATTGCGAAGAGTTACAGAGAACTGAATTAATTAAATGACATTTTGTATTCAGTTCTCTGTCTGGATAACTGACCAGAACATAACACAATTAAGTCAGTTATCCATATCTGGGAAAATAGGGGGTTATAATCGTTAATCGGAATTTTATCTTTCAATTGAAAAATACAGAGAGATGCTGGATGTGATTGAAGGGATTGAATTGTATTTGAAGGTGATTGGGGGGAGAAAAAGTAAACAGCACCAATAAATTATAATTCAATAATGGCAATTTTTAATTAGTTACTGTCGGCGCAAATTTTTTCATGCTCCCGTGTTGATTTGCATTATAAACTTCCTCCAATATATAATTACAAACCGTATCTCTGCCAATTTCTTTTTCAATATAGTAACTAGTTAAAAGATAGTTCTGGGGACAAGCAATAGACATATTTACTGGTTTATTCTCAGCCCACCATATTACCCCGGCTCTGCTGGTATTAATTGAGAGTAAGTTTCCAATGCCGCCACCAGTCTCCCCCCGATTAATAGCCTCTTGTAAAGTCATTACCTGCCCTCCGATGTTTACATTTGTTTCATCAGCTGAGTGTCCAAAAACGGGCGGTTTTGTAACGTCGTTTGTAGGGTTAGAACTATAAGCATAAACAAAAATCAATCCTCCTGTTAAGAATATTGCTCCCAAAATAATGAAAAGCTTCGTCTTGGTAATATTAATCTCTAATTTCATATACTTTTCTGTGGAAATATATATATATCTTTCTGTGTGGTTGAATTTATGATGAAGACGATAAAATATATAGGTAAATGTCTGTTGATAAAAGAAAAAGGACATAAAATACTTGTTGTTGGTGACTTACATATTGGTTGTGGGGTTAAGGAAAGTGCTGGAATAATAATAAATAAAGTTTTATTTGAGGATATGATTAAAGAATTTGAAAGTGTTTTTTCAAAAATCGGGAAAGTTGATAAAATAATACTTCTAGGTGATTTAAAGAATGATTTTTCTCATTTGACTGAAGAAGAAAGAAATGGAATTGTAAATTTATTTGACTATCTGAGGGAGAAGTGTATTGAAATTGTTATAATAAGAGGAAATCATGATAATTATTTATTGAATTTGACTTCGAAACGTGGACTTTTGATTAAAGATTATTATCTTTTTGATTCATATTGTTTTCTTCATGGCGATAAGGATTTTGATGAGATATATGATAAAAAAATAAAATATTGGATAATGGGGCACATACATCCAGCAATTAAATTGCGCGAGGGAAACAAAACTGAAAAATACAAATGCTTTCTTACTGGAAAGTTTAAAGGGAAAAGGATTCTTATTTTGCCTAGTTTTGCTGATTTGCGAGAAGGCATTGATATAAGGGGGCTTGATAGAGAAATGCCTTGGAAATTTAATCTTGATGAATTTGATGTGCGTGTTGTTGGAGAACATCTTGAAGTTTTGAGTTTTGGAGAGTTGAGAGGAATTAAATAATAGAGAACTTTGCAAAAATCAAAATTCTCTAACAAGAAGTTTGAAAATTCTCTCGTAAAAACCGAGTTATTCGAACTTCTCAATAGAAAACTTATTGTTTTGGCTGTATTTGTACCTTTGGAAGAGGAACGTGATAAGGCAAATTGAGGTCTTCTTCAAGGGAAAGGGCTTTTATTGAACACTTATTTAAAATAAGATTGAAAATAGACACTTTGAATTGGGGGGGGATTTCTTTCTTTTTCCAAGCTTTTAAAATTTCCTTGGATTCTTCCTTGTCTGTTGAGAAAAGAATTGTTCCTTCGAAGGATATTTTGCCTGAGTTTTCCTGCTTTGTTTCTTTCTTTTCTTCTTTTTCGGCTTCTTCTTTGTAATTTACAGCAAATCTAAATGATATCTTTATAATCTCTGAATCTTTGAGCATTTCTATTTTGTCTTTTTCTATTTCTAAAAATTCTATATCTGTGTTTATTGCTGTTGACTTGAATTCGAGCTTTTTTTCTGCATTGATTTTTGTGAAATTAAATCCTAAAAGTTTCATTTTGAGATGGTGTAAATTTAAGCAAGATCCTCTTCTGAAACAACGACAAAATCGCCGATTGCGATTATTGTGTTATATGGGATTAATACCTCTTTATTTGGGGAAAGCTCTAAATTTAGGTTGTGGGTGTATGGAGTAGGATCTTTTATTATTAGCTGTATTAGTTCTCCTGTTTTGGTCTCGAATGTAATATCTTTGACTATGCCTAATCTTTTGCCCTCTTTTGTTACGACGAGCTTTCCAACAATCTCTTTTAACGGTTTTTTATCTAATGCCATATTTGTTTGTAATATAAATGATATATAAACTTTTCCATAATTCAGTTTGGTATTTTTAAATCAAAAAAAGATAGAAAATCAAAGAATGCAGGGGGCAAATATGACAAATGAGAATAATACTGAATTGCAAAATTATGGGGAGATTTTAAAGTTAATAAATATGATATGAAAAATGAGAGGTTATTCATATTTTGTTGATGGGAGACCCACCCGATGATTTCGTGTGGAGAAGACAGAAGGGTTTAAAAAGGTATTTTGAATTTTTTCTTTTTTTATTTTTCTTTTTAAATTTTTATATTATATAACATATATAATATAATATAATATATAGGTTATACTGTTTAGTTCGTATTAATCATAATAAACATTGTATATGATGTAATAATATAATATGAATTATAATGTTTAGTTCGTATTAATTATAATAAGCATTATATTAGACATATATTTTGATGCTTAGTTCGTATTAATGTTAAATTTCAAATGGGTTTGTGAATAAAAGGTTATTTGAAATTCTCCAGAAGAAATGAGGGTCTGGAGTTTTTGTTATTTTTAAGTTTTAATTTTATAAAAATTAAATTATGAGCTAAATTAAAAGGCAAAGATTAAACGAATGTTAAAAACATATTTTTAGAATTCGACGATAAAAATGGTTTTCTAATACTCACTATTTTTTTATTTTTTAAATAGATTAGTCAGTGTTGAATTTTCCATAGGAAATAGGGTTCTTAGAACACATAAGTTTATAATATTCGAAAATTAAGAATGATAAGAGAAATAGTGCATAAAAGGAGAGGGAAAAATAACATATGGATAAAATTGATAGAATTTTTGATTCTTTTGTAAACAATAATTTATTTAAGAATAAATCAGTTTTGCAATCAAACTACAATCCAGAAACCATAACGCATCGAGATGAACAGATAGAATCAATTGCGTCTATACTTGCACCGGCGTTAAGGGGCGAGAGAATAAGTAATCTTTTCGTTTATGGAAAAACGGGAACGGGGAAAACACTCTCTGTAAAACATGTAGGCGACAAAGTAACTTCCAGATTGAAAGAGATGGGGGAAAATAATTTGCAATTTGTATATGTGAACTGCAAGTTGAAAAAGGTGGCCGATACAGAATATAGGATATTGGCAGAAATAATTCACACTCTGGGGGGGAGCGTGCCCGCAACAGGGCTGCCAACCGATCAGGTATATGCAAGGTTTATTGATTTAATAGACAATAAAAAGCAGATGATTATTCTTGTTTTGGATGAAATAGACCAGGCAGTGAAAAAAATATCGGATAATTTTATTTATTCTTTGACTAGGTTAAACACGGAATTGAAAAATGCGCAAATAAGCATTATTGGGATAAGTAACAGCCTCACTTTTATGGATGGGCTTGACCCGCGGGTTAGAAGTTCTCTCGGAGAAGAGGAAATGGTTTTTTCACCATACAATGCTCTGCAATTACAGGATATTTTGAAAGAAAGATCAGAAAAAGCATTTAAAAGTGAAATTTTAGAGGAGGGAGTTATTGCGAAATGTGCAGCATATGCCGCAAGGGAGCATGGAGATGCAAGAAGAGCGCTGGATTTATTGAGGGTTGCTGGAGAAATAGCTGAGCGGGGCAACAGCAAAAAAATAACTCTTCAACACATAGATTTCGCAAATAATAAGATTGAGAGGGATAAGATGCTCGACATCATAGAGGGCGAGCCAAGGCAGTTTCAATTAGTCCTTTATTCAATCATGTCCATCAGTGAAGACAGCAATAAAAGAAAAGAAGGCATATTTACGGGGGAAGTTTATAATGCGTATCAGGAGCTTTGCTCGAAAACAAGAAATGAAGCTCTCACACAAAGAAGGGTTTCGGATATTCTGGCGGAATTCGACATGCTAGGCATTATTAATACGCACGTTATTAGCAAGGGAAGGCACGGAAGAATGCGGGAGATAAAGCTTATGCTTGCATCCAATATAAAAATCAAGGCGAGGGAGATTCTCGAAAAATCAATTTACACATAATATTCCTCAATAAAAATGAACGAAGAAATTTTAAAATTGATAAAAGATAAAGGCATGCTTCTTGAAAGAGAAGTTTTTGAATTGCTTAATAGCTTTCGCGATGTGAACGCGGCAAAGGAGTTTCTTGAAAATTTGGAAAGGTTTTCAGGACAAAAAATGATTACTCGAAGCGTATTAAATAAGAATTTTAGTTATGTTAAGAATTTTGTAAATAAGTTACACGATGAAAACAAAAGTTCAGTAGAAAGCGTCTTTGTCAAACTCGGGCTCAGTTTAGAAATAACAAAGGAAATTTCTATTTTAAATGAAAATAAAATTATAAGCAAAACAGGGGAGAACGAAAGAACAGGACAAAAGTACAACGTTTTTTATTCGAGCGTAAAAAACGATAAAAAACTCGAGGTAGCTGATTTTGTAGGCAATTTTAGGTCGAGATATCAGCAATTGCAAAGGATATTGATGCAAAGGCCAGACTTGCAAAATCTTGTTTCAATAAATAAGATAGGAAATGAAAGAAAGAATTATGTTATAATCGGTATTGTAAGCGAAAAGAGAGTTACAAAGAATAAAAACATCATTATTAAATTTGAAGATTTAACGGGGGAAATAAGTGTGCTTGCCAAGAAAGAAAAGGGAGAAGCGTATTTAAAAGTGGAAGAATTGATGCTTGATGATGTTGTTGCAGTGAAGGCTTCTGGAAGCAGAGATATACTTTTTGTTCAGGATGTTTATTTTCCAGATGCCTTTG
>Ga0209211_10006105_pt1 | contig 17633 bp, 14 predicted proteins | sample RifGroA2_FD_183992 | JGI IMG/M metagenome (GOLD analysis project Ga0209211, IMG submission 183992) | Groundwater microbial communities from Rifle, Colorado, USA - Groundwater A2 (SPAdes) (version 2) | ecosystem: Environmental > Aquatic > Deep subsurface > Groundwater | place: Rifle, Colorado... | reverse complement strand
CTCACATCCGTAGCAGCTCCCAGCCTAGCTACAATAGGGAATGTCACGATTGCGGTAAATTCAAACGAGAATATAGCAGGAACTCCAGTTGTTACTGTGCTCCAGAATGGACAGGGGGCGGCTACTCCGGTCGTGATAAATGAGACAGCGGTCAATACCTGGCAAGGAGTATATGCTGTGGTAGGCGGATTTGACGGAACTGCAATAATTAACGTGTCCGGCAGTGATCTGGCCTCAAATACAACCACTCAAACCTCAACATTCCAGATCGACACCATAGGCCCATCCGCCTCAATAGCGCTTTCTCCGCCTGCGCCTTTAAGGTCAGGCGTGTTTAATGTCGCAGTTACTCTCCAGGACGCCAGTGCCGTTCTACAAGCTCCTCAAATTACTCTTGCATTATCTAATGGGGCCACCATGTCTATTTTCCTGACAGGGGTTGATAAGAATTGGCAGGGTAGCGGGTTTATATACTCGGCAGTTTCCACTGGGACGGCTACAGTTAGCTTTTCTGTGGCAGATGAGCTGGGGAATATTGGAACAACTGTAACTAGCGGCGGGTCGTTTCATATAGATACTTCTGTAAACGGCACGGCAGGGGGGGCTATTTACAATACGGATGGAACTTCTGTCATTACCCCTCCTAATATTTATTCTGGGAGCATGACCTTATTGATAGAAATCCCGGATCCGCTTCTTGGAAAAATAATCGCGGCCAATAACAACTCAAGTGAAGTAATTCCGGTAGGAGCCGTAAATCTTTCCAGGGAATTTAGCGCGAAAGACAGCAATACCCAAACAGCGGTAACAAATTTCGCTTTGCCGGTAACTATAAAAATACCATACCCCGATGCTAATAACGATGGCATCGTAGACGGAACTAATATCAAAGAGGGGCGACTCTCGATATTCTGGTTAAATGAATCAATCTCTAAATGGGAGGAGGTCGTTCAAACAACTCCGGATTACGTTCAAAACATCTTTAGCGCATCGGTGTATCACTTCTCAATATACTCCTTGTTGGCAAATGCCGCCTCCGATCTTAGTTCTGTACGAGTATATCCTGTGCCCTGGACCCCCGGCAGCGGGAATCAATACGATACCCCTTCAGGCGGCTGCGGGCAGGGGCTGCAAATCGATAACCTGACTTCAGACGCAAAGATCTCTATTTATAACTTGCCCGGTGACCTTGTGCGTAAATTGAGGGTTGAACCTGCAGATAATGGCTGTAAAGCCTGGGATGGTAAGAATGAAGCCGGGCGGAAGGTCGTAAGCGGCGTATATATAGCGGTCATTGAAGGCACTTTTGGGAAAAAGGTCGTAAAAAAACTGGTAATCGAAAGATGAAACCTGATCGGAGTCTATTACTTCCTAAAATTTTATTCACGCTTTGTATTGGCGCGGTTTGTGCGGTCTTTGCCTCTGCCGGTGATTTCTCAAAGGCCGCTCTCGGAACTACCGGTGGGCAGTTCCTGGAACTACCGGTGGGGGCAAGAGGTGTGTCTATGGGCTCCGCCCAAGGGGCAGCCGCAGAGGACGTAAGTGCCATCTATTACAACCCCGCAAATCTCGCCGGCCTGCGGGGAATAAATGCCACTTTTATGCACGCAATGTATTTCCAGGACATCTCATATGATTTTGCCGCTTTCGCTAAAAACACTCATAACCACGGGACTTTCGCGCTAGGCGTGCAATATCTTTCTGTGGGTTCTTTGGATAAGGTGGATAATGCGGGTAATCCAACCGGAGATTCTCTGGCCCCCAGGGATTTAGCTGTGTCACTGGCTAACGCGCGGAAATTTAACAATCTCGAATACGGAGTTGGCGTCAAATACATTTCTTCCAAATTGAACACCGATGCCAAAGCCTATGCCGCTGACGCCGGCATCCGGTGGAGTATAGAGCCGGCAGCTCTTTCAATTAGCGTTCTAAATTTGGGCACGGGGCTTAAATTCAGGGAAGAAACAGCGCCATTGCCCACAACCCTGAGAATAGGGAGTATGTATAAATTTATCCCGGAAATACCCGGTCAGATCTGGACCTTCGCACTAGATGGGGTTTTTTCAAAAGGCGCAGCGGCTGCCGTCTGCGCCGGGATCGAATATAAAATAGAGCTTAAAGATTCGCTTAAGATCGGGATCCGGACGGGCTACAATAGCCGCGTCGGGGCCAGCGGCTTGGGCGGGTTAAGCGGATTAAGCGCCGGCGCCGGTTTAGATATTAACAAATTCTCCGTAGATTACGCCTTCACGCCTTTTGGCAACCTGGGTAATTCACATAGGCTGTCCTTGTCAATGCACTTTGGAGATGATGAGAATGGCACCGATTCCTCCACCCGGTACCAGAAGGCCCCCTCTGCAAAAAATGAAGGAAATGGCTCTATAATTACTTTCGCCTCAGGAAGTGAAGCTGTTGTGAATGTCGACAGGGCTAGGCTGTATCGCTACTCCGACGACAAAAGCAAAGTGCTGGATATCCTGAAAAAAGGCGCGGAAATAGAGGTGCAGGAGCAACGGGCTAACTGGGTAAAAGTAAACACGGAATCCGGCAAAACCGGCTGGGTGAATAGATCAACGCTTAGCAGGCGCCATTAATTCCAAATTTATGAGGAATAACAGCAAGCGGGTCATTATAGGTTTGCTGCTCACTTTTTCACCGCTTTATGTTTTAGCGGAGTCGGTTAATGATTGCCTTAACCGCGGAAACGCATACTTCGATAAAAAAGATTACGACCGGGCCATCGCGAATTATACTCGCGCCACTCAGTTCACCCCATCCAACGAACATGAAACAAGGCTTAAAGGCGAAGTCTACACTAGGCGCGGGAACGCTTACTACTACAAAAAAAACTATGCTAAGGCTATTTCCGATTACAGCAACGCGATAGAAGCAGGTATTAGCCTAGGGTACTCTAACCGGGGGAATGCATATTGCCTTACAGGGGAATATGATAAAGCAATTCAGGATTATAATAAAGCTATTGAGTTGGGTTCCCTCAGCCCTCGCGATTTCCTCAATCGTGGCGGCATCTATTCTACTCAGGGAAATTACGATCAAGCAGTTAAAGATTGTTCCAAGGCTATTGAGTTGTCCCTGGATATCTTATATCGTGAAGAAACCGGAAGCGTAGCTGACTTAAATTTTTATAATAAAATGCTTAAAAATTGCCGAAGTGTGATCCGTCGGGAGGTGAACAAGCTTAATACCGCAGGAATTGAGAGTTACAACCGGGGTGATTATAGTACTTCGATAAGCGCTTTCAATCAAGCGCTCATGTTGAGTCCTGATTCGGATAAAAAGCTTGCCCCTTCCCTGGCTAAAGCCTATGGCAAGCGTGGCGCTACGAACTATCTAAATAAAGAATACGACAAGGCTATTAACGATTTCAGCGAATCGTTGAAGTTGAATCCTGAGCAGCCTGAAATACTTGAAGCATTACATATTGCGACGGGAAAACAAGAAACCCTCAGACACATACAGCAAACTGAGAAAGAAGAGGAGAATAATGCTGTCCAGACAGGCGTTGCCCCGGCAACGGCTGCTACTTCGGAAGTCATGGCGCAGTCTAAACCGGATTCCCCGCGGCAACAGGCGCAATCATCTCCCTCGTCGGCGGCTGGCCAGACGGGGTTAGAGGTTATGTTGGGAATATTAGGGCTGTCTCTGTTGGGATTCTTTTTAGCGCTTCTCCCCTGGCGCAGGCAGCCTATGGTTTCCGCTGCCTGGACAATAGCGTTTCTTGTGTGCGTGTTCTCCTCAATCCTGCTGGCCATGCTTGTGATAGGGAGTTCTATTTGGGTGGCCATAGATTCATCAAACCTGATGAAAAATATCCCTGGCGACGAACGAAAACGTATTTCCAGCTTTGCCATGAGTCCGACCGGTTGGACTATAGGGAATTTAATCCTGTGGCTTCTTGTCTTTCCAAGATACTTATCTGCCAGGCTTAAATATTACGATTACAACCTTGCCGGCCCTGCGTTCCTAGATGCGCCGCCTCCAGCGCCGGTTAAGTCCGCGGGGGTATTATATAAAGCGTTCATCGCCCCTTTTGTCCAGGTGAAAGATGCTTTTTCGCCTGCCTTAAAAAAAGAATCCACCCAGGATCTTCGGGAGCAGGTAAAAGAATTAATGGCCTGGCGCAAATATAACGAGGCCCGGGACCTGCTTGCGCGTAAAAAACACAATCCCGGTCTGTCCGAGTACAACCTATTTCTTGAAATATATGTCAAATCTGCCGATTATATGAGGGCCAAACTGACCGCCAGTCAGATATCCCAGGAGATTAATAACAAGCCTGAAAACCAGAACGAATACAGACTTTACCTTCAGTTGGCGGCTGAATGCCGTGCTTCCGAGGCCGTTCTAGCCCACCAGCTTAGCCAGTTGGGCGTAACAGAGATGCTTAAGGTATTGGCTGTGAGGGATAATCAGGAAGACTTCTACTCGCTGGCGGTTTCGCTTGAAGCCGCCGGGGAAACAGATCTGGCCTTGAAAATATTACAGCAGTTCGCGGATATGATGCGTCCGTATAAGGACGCGGCGGAAAGGTTTCGGAGGCTAAAAGAAAGAAAAGCAGCTGCTCCCCCTAATGCCGCGCCCAAATTTGTCCCGGGGCCTGTTATGTTTAAAACTGGCGTAAACGTGTACGGCCAGACCGTAGGAGGCCGGTACGAAATTAAGGGGGACCTGGGCGAGGGCGGCATGGGCGTGGTCTACGAGGCTTGGGACCGCGTGAGCGAGAAAAAAGTGGCAATAAAGCGCATGCATTCCTGGCTTAAAGAATACGCTGAGGAATACGGCCGGTTTAAGCGCGAGGCGGAGATTGTTGAGAAGCTTAAACATCCGAATATTATCGGTGTGCAGGGCATAATAGAAGAGCTGGGTGATATTTATCTTATCTTTGACTACTTCGACGGTAAACCTTTGTCGAATATCATAAAAGAAAGGCAGCGGCTACCTTTTAAGGAATGCCGCGATATTTTAAAGGGCGTCTGCGAGGCGGTGCATTACGCGCACAAGAATAACGTGATACACAGGGACCTGAAGCCCGGCAATATAATGCTGAACGCCGCCGCTTTCCCGATGGTGATGGACTTCGGCCTGGCCAGCGAATTGCGGGAGGGCCTTACCCGCGTGACGCATCAGACTATGTCCGGAACGCAGCTTTATATGGCGCCGGAACAGCACCAGGGCATAGTCAAGCGGGAATCTGATATTTACGCTATCGGCGTTAGCTTGTACGAGATGCTGACGGGTGAACTCCCCTTTAAAGATATAGACTTCCAGAGGCAGAAGAACGCCAAAAACTACAAAGAGGTCAGCGCAAAGCTGCCATGGCTGCCCGCCGGGATAGATCATATTATCGACCGCGCGCTTGAGCCGGAGCCTTCCATGCGCTTTTCCGACGCCCTTGAGCTTTATGATGAACTTAAGAGTCTGGATTCCGGAGTCGGGAGGCAGGGATAAATTTATGCGGTTGGTTTAATCTCGGGGCGCTGAATTTAGGGGGTACAGGAGAAATGTTATGAGACATATTATTGCCGTAGGCAGTTTTACTGTCCTAGGCTTTATAGCATTGTCCGGGTTCTGGCTGGCGCGTAAGTCTAAGGCTGCGCTGGAGCCAGGGGTTTTGTTCCCTCAGGTTAGTGCGCTGGTTGTCGGGTGGGATTCTCAGAATGTCCCTGAAAGCGGCAGGATGGTGAACATAATAGTAGGCGACAGTGAAATTTCTTCCCTGGTTAACAAGCTCTCAGATAGTAAAAATTCCGGGTTACAATCAGTGCTGGACGCCGAAACCCTCCCGGCGGCCAACCAGTCTGGTTTTAAGCGCTTTGGCGGCTGGTTCAAAAGGACCTTTCTGCGTAAAACCATGTCATCGGGCGTAAACGGCGCTTTGGCCAAGGCTTTCCCAAATTCTCCGAACACCATCACTTGGACTCACAAGGGCTTTGAAACTGCTAGTGAGGAAGAGATGGTTCGTGAGCTCATGAAAGCCATCATTAAAGCAAATGATGCAGGGGCGGAGGTTAATATAGTAACTCAGGGTATAGCCGCCTTACCCGCCTTAAAGGCCATAAAACGGCTGGAAGGGCTGGTTCGCAAGAACAGGCCGGTTTCGGTTAATAAACTGCTGGCTTTAGATATGAACAAGCCCACACTGATGAAACTTGACCCGTCTTTCTTCCAGAAATTCAAACGGCCCGCGAATTTGAACGAATATGCGAATGTCTGGCGATCGCCTTCTCCGCCGAATGAGCGTAAGATAGAACTATTCACTCGGAACCACAATGGGGTCTGGCTCCAGGCTGATAAGTTACTCCCCACGCTTGGCCTGAATAAAGCGCCCCCGGACGTGTCTAAACCGGTAGCGGTAGACGCTGATTTAGCTAAATTTGCCGGCATATTGCTTAACCGAGTGAACACTCTTGAAAAGGTTGTGGATTACATGGTAAAAACCGCGAAAGGCAAAGCAGAAGCGGAGCGACTTATAACCGCTACTGCCCGCAACCTTGAGGGTGCGGCTTTCCAGAAGCAGATCCATGCAAACGTCGCCTCAGAGCCGGTGGATTCGCTATCCGCGATAAATGCCGACTGGCTGAAAGGAGAAATTGCGAAGGCGGATAAAAATGGTGTAAGGTCCGAGCAAACATGGAAGGGAGGCGGAGGTGATGAGACATCCTCCGGGCAATCTGGGGGGGCCTCCAACTGCAATAAGGGGCACTGTTCTTGGTATGATGCTAGGGCTTACTGTGGCGGGCGGTTGCCGACGGTAGCTCAACTGGAAAGTATGTATCAAGCCGAATGTACGGGGGATAAACTCTCCGACACTTGCGGGAAGGGTTATTGGTCGTCTGAGGCTGAGGGCCCTTACTCTGCGTGGTTTGTAATGTTCCGTTACAACTACCATAAAGATAGTCATAAATATACTGAGCTGAAAACTAGCGCAGATCGCTATGTCCGTTGTTCACGATAGGCTGTCTCAATAATAGCGGACGCATATATTGAATTTTTTATGGTGAAATCCGCGTCTAATGTAATGTGAGATTGATCAGTATCGGTTTGCCGAGAATCGTCTCAAAACCTGGGGTAAGTTGTTGGTGATAAATAATGGCGGGCGCCTTGTACTTTAACTGAGGTAACCCCGACCAAGTCAGGCCGTAGTAATCCCAGGTTCTTGTGCCGAGATATCAGCAAAAGAATACGGAGCTGGAGGGAACACATTATGAAACGTTACATTTGCCTGATCTCCATAGTGCTTTATTGTGCAAGTGCGGCCTACGGCCAGGAGAAAAAATCGTTTATGGAGTGGCTTGGCGGCGCTACAAGAAAGGGCGCGGATCAAACGGTAAACGGGGCGAAGCGTGTAGGTGGAGCAGCCGGCGAAGCCGGAAGGGCTGCCTTTCAGTGGGGTAAAAAAGAATATCCGCAAGTCCGCGAGACAGTGAAAGAAAACGTGCCGGCGGTTAAAGAAGGCGCCAGTTATGTTGCGGATAAAACAGTTGACGGGGCACAGCGATTTGGCGGGGCAGCCAGCAATGCCGGCCGGTCGGCTTTTCAATGGGGTAAAAAGGAATATCCGCAGGTGCGCGAAACAGTGAGGGAAAAAGCCCCGGAAGTAAAGCAGCGGGTCGGTAAAACAATGGGCAATGCTGCCGAGAAGACTAAGACCGGAATGCAGAACTTTTTTAAAGGCTTCAAAAAGAAGAACTAGTAGATAAGGGCTGAGACCCCAATAACTGGACCAAAGCCAGCGTTAAGAAATGCAAAATTGAAGTTTCACAAAGGCCGAGCCTGGCTTGCGGGAGATTAAGATATAAAATGAATACAGTTTCAGGTTTTGGGCCGTGGGCCCGCCTGTTCCTCCCGGACGACACGCCGCTGTTTAAATGCGGGCTGGCCGCCGCGCCATTGGAGAGTATTCACCAGATACAGGCCGAAAGAATTAAATACTTCTTCGATTACTTCCTCTACCGCCCGGAAAGCTGCTATCGCTTTCATGAGTTCAAGATATGTTTACAGGGGTTCCAGGGTTTGCTCCCGCTCTTGGCTCCCGCGCGGGAGCATTCCGACCCGGAAATCAGGCGCTGGCACCAGGGGTTCTGCGGGCTTCTTTCAGCAATGGAGGGCTTTGATCTTAGTAAAACCGATTTAAATAAGGAGAGCGACTACGAATTCCGAGCTGCCCGGCAGATGGCGCAGGCGGCAGAAGAGGTAATGCGCGGCTTTGTAGATTCTAAAGAAAGACTTTGCCCGCTTCACTCGCTCCCTGACCCGGATACCTCCTGGGAGCGCTGGGCAATGCGCGTCAGCCCGGTCAGTAACTGGAAATTCTTCCACGATTTCTTTATGGTAAGCGAGGGGACGGGCCTGAGAGTTGCGATTCCTTCCTTTTTCACCAATCCGGAATTATACGAGTATCCCGACGATTACTGGCATCCTGTCTGGGGGTACAATCCAAAAGGGCGGTTTCTGCAGATTCTTAAAGAGAAGGACCCGCCGACGTGGAGATGGCTTGAGGCGGCGAAGGGGAAAGTGGAAGTCTTTGTTGCTGTTGTTAAGCTCTTATCGCATGCGCTGCCTGCGGTCAGGTTACGCGCGGCCTTTCTGCTGGCAAATAACCATAGCCTGTTCGAGGTATACCGCGAAAACCGTCCGGAACAAGTTCCTGCTATACTCAAAAAAAGGCTGGTAGAAGAGCGGGATCCGGAAGTGCAGCAGTATATGGTTCCACTATTACATGCAATTTTAGGGAGGGCTGATCTTGAACTTGCGCTAAAAGAGTCTGGCATCGATGTGGACGAATGGTCGGGGCTAAAGTCTTCGATGATAGAAAAGAAATGAGCAAGGAACTCTTTATGAGTGATTTCATGCTGGATCATGTTTGGGCGGCACCGGTCGCAAGCGTGGCAAACCCTATCTAATATTTAACCTGCTGTTTTGAGTTTAACAAGTCCCAGCCAGATGGATCGGCTGGGATTTTGAATTATTTGGAGAAGAATTGCGTCTAATATGGGCGGAGAAGGCAAAATAAAGGAAGTATTGACGTTTTAATCTATAATCATCAATAGAGGCATCCCTATGCGAATTACTGGTTTCCTGTCCGAGCCTTTTGAGAGACTGGTTTACCATTCTCCTTCGAAGAACGGCGGGCCGGAGGAGTTCCGCCTTCCCTTTTTCCGCGCTACGGTGGATTCCCTGCCCGGCGGGGTAGAGGCGATCGTGGCTTTGGCTGATCTGCAGGGCTATGAAATTGCGCCCGGGGGCCAGGCGGCCCGGCTGGCCGGTGAACGCGTGATCGAGGAGCTTGCGGCCATGTCCGAGCTTGGTATGATCCCGCCATTAGGGCGCTGCGGCATCATTGTAGCGGGGGACATGCATTCTGAGCCTGACTGCGCGAAGCGCGGCGGCTGCGGGGATGTGCGGTCAGCCTGGCTGGCTTTGGCGCGGAAAGCGGCCTGGCTGGTGGGGGTTGCCGGGAATCACGACCTGTTCGGCGACCGGCCGCAGGACCTGGAGGACTTCCGCAAGGAGCCCCGCGTACATTTCCTGCACGGTGAGGTCGCCGATATCGGCGGGCTGCGCATTGCCGGGATGGGCGGCGTTATCGGGAATCCGCGTAAGCCGTTCCGGTGGACGCCCGAGGCTTATGCGCCGCAGGTTTGCAGCCTGTTGAAGGCGCAGCCGGAAATATTCATTTTGCATGAGCCGCCGGGGGCGCCGGGCACGGCCCGGAACGGCAACCCCGTTGTCGAGCAGGCCTTTGCCAAGGCCGGAGGGCCGCTGGTCATCTGCGGGCATAAGCATTGGGATAACCCGCTCGCGGAACTGCCCGGCGGCGTTCAGGTCCTGAACGTGCATGAGCGGGTGGTAATTCTCGAGAAAGGCCCGGTTCAGGTTACGCTTTGATGTATCCCGGAAAAACGGCGGGAATATGCTGGAAATTACAATAGAGGGCAATAAATACGATTTTAACCAGTTGCAAGAGCAGATAATGCTCCGCGTCAACGAAGGCATTATTTATCATCTGGCGCAGGGGGTGTGGGATGAGAACATCGCGCATCCGGAAACCCGGGTGAACGCTTTTATCAGGGCGATCCTGTCGGGGGCGGAGGGGAAGAAGCTGGATGAAAAAGAAAAGGCCTGGCTTGCAGCTCTCCGGCTCCTGGCTGAGGCGATAAGGTCTATCGATAATAAAAAATACGATTCGCTGGGTAAAGAGGCCCGCGTACGGTACGCCCACCGGACAGGCCTTAGATTCGCCGACCTTTTGAGGCCGCTGCTGGAAGGATACGTTTCCCGCTCCAGTCCGCTTTGTCCCGCCTGCCCTGAGGCAAAGCCCGGGGTTACCTGGGAAACCTGGAAGGCCGCGTTGGACCCCCGCAGGTTTTTCGATATCGCGAACATGCTCCCGTTCGTGGTGGGTTCGGACGGGACGCTAAGTACCGGTCATTCCATCTCTCCCGATTCCGGCCCCCGGATAAAGTACCCGGATGAATTTCCGGGCGCCCTGGATTGCGGGGATGACAAAGAACTATTCGTAAAACGCGCGAACAAATTTGTGCCGGCGACCCTTAAAATAGACTTCAAGGGAACTATCTACAGATGCCATGTGGACAACGCTGGTCATTTCATCAAGCGGATAGAGACCGTTTCCCCATGTGAGCCATGGGATATGGGGGACTTCCTTCGCGATAAATACCTGACCGCAAGGTATGGCAGGGGCCGTTTCTATCGCGAATGGGTGGACAGCTTAAGCTGGGGGCTGGAAAATTGCGACGGCCCGCTGAAAGACGCCTTTGTCCTTCTGAGGAACGGCGGAACTTTTCCGGAGATCAGAGCCAGGATCCGCGCGCTGCACACGAAAGAGACCGGTTTGCGCGAAGGGAAAACCGTGCTGGTGGTGGATGACGAGCGCGATACGGTCCATTTAATAGGCGTTTTATTAAACAGGTATTCGCCCGAAATTAAAGTGCTCACCGGGTTAAACGGCAGGGAAGGGCTTGATGTGCTTTTAAAGGAGAAAGTCGACCTGCTGGTGCTCAACCTTATGATGCCGGAGATGGACGGGTACCAGGTTTTAAAGGAAATGCAAAAAGACAAGGGGCTGCGGAAAATCCCCGTTTTGGTGTCAACGGGCACGCCGTTTAAAATGAGCGGATTTGTAAATACGCCCGATCCTTTCGGCGGGATGTACGTGGAATGGCAGGAACTCCCTTTCGACCCCAAAAAGATCGTAAAGCGCATCCGCAGAATGCTGATGGAAGGGGAAAATAAGGATTAATAATTAACCCATTCCGAGATGGCATACTGGATATCCAATGATACGGAGAATATGAACATTAAGTGCGGCTGTCTCAGGACCTGGCGGAAGTCAAGGGATATTCCGCTTTCGTGTGCCTGGTAGCGGAACCGGCTTCTCTGTTAACGAAGTCTGGAATCTCGGGTATTCAGGATACATAATGATACTATTCGGTCACAGGCGGGATGAATACGGCTTTTTAAGCAACTTCTGGTCTTCGCCGTTCAAGGCAGAGGGGCTGACCTGGCCGACCGTGGAGCATTTCTTCCAGGCCATGAAGACGGAAGACAGTCGGATCTGGGAGGTTTTCGCGGGGCTGGCCACGCCGCTGGAGGCCAAGAAAATGGGCCGCAAAGCGCACCTGCGCTCGGACTGGGAACGGGTGAAGGTTGAAATAATGATGACAGCTCTCCGGCACAAGTTCGGGCAGAACCCGGACCTGGCGGCAAAGCTACTGGCCACCGGTGACGAGGAACTGCATGAGGACAGCCCTTACGATAAGATTTGGGGGTGGCGTAATGAAGGAAAGGACCTGCTGGGCAGATGCCTGGTTCAAGTCCGAGAGGAATTTAAGCGGAAAATTACACGCCAATAAGATATTTTGGTGCATAGAAATTATGACGGAAAAAGAAGCTGAAAACGACCCGGAAATGAACGATCTCCTGCATTGCGCGGGGGGCCGGGGCATGTTCATAAGGGCGGTCAACGCCGGCTGCCGGCCCTTTTGTGGGTAGAAAACGCCGGGTTGTTTTTCACTGCGAAGTCAGTGCCCTGTAATGTTGCCGGATACTTCTTGTCGGCTGCGTTATGAGAATGGTTGACGATACCCGCCATATGGATAACCGACGCCGCTCCGCGGCTTGACTAACCCTATCTAATATTTAATCTCCGTTTTTAGTTGAATTGGTCCCAGCCAGATGGATTGGCTGGGATTTTTGAATTATTTGGAGGGGAATGGCGTCTAATATGGGCAGGTATAGGCGGATATTATGGGATTTCCGCGAGAGGTCACCGTTATGACTAACGAATACATGACGCCGGGGAGGGGGGATGTTATCTTTTCCGCTTCCATCTGGCCTTTTAACGACGCCGAGAGGTTCGCCCTTTGCACCCTGTTCGACAAGGTGTGGCTGCCTCACAGGCGGTTCGTGAAGGAGATTAATCCTTTGACACCAGGGCATCAACTGCTGGACAAGGCCCTGTTCTTTATGACGGACACCAGAACTGATAATCCTTCCGGGGGTGGTAAGCCGTCTCTGGCGTGGTCGCAGCTTATTTGCACGCTGGAATACTTCAGATGTGAAGGCGAGATTAAAGAGATGTCTTTGGATATGGATGATAAGTTCGACTATTTCCTTCACCTGCTGCGGCAGGATAAGTTTGCCCCGGAGTATTTGCGGCCGTTTTCCTGGTATGAAAACAGGCCCGGTTACGATATAGAAAAGGCGATGAGAATGGCGGAGATGTGGGCCACGGTTTCAACTTGCGCGGCTTTTGAAGCCGTGCGGAAGGCTTATAAGGCTGGGCGGCGGACCGATAATTATCCTGTAGCAGCCGCCCTGGATGCGGGGACGAATCTGTTCACCTGGCTGATGCCGGAGGTTGAGTTCAGCTCCGCCGCAGACTGCGACGAACTGATACTAGAGGTGCGGGAGGCAACCAGTGGCTTACGCGAGGACATGATGTATTCGCTGTTCAAGGTCTGGGACGCCCTTGAGGAAAGGCTCCGGGCAAAAGCACCGGCAGAGTTGAGCGGGGACTGTCTGCGGGCGGTAAAGCAGACTCTGATGCCGTACGGCATGAACCAGTGGAGAATGTATCCCGGTAAAGTAAAGAAATGGCTGACCCCTACCGGGAAGGCGGTGCGGCTGGAATGCCGCGCCCCGGGCGGGGAGCCGGAGGGGAAAGCGCTGGGCCTGGCGCGCGAAATAGGCGTAATCCGCCAGCTGTTGGGCTCGCCTATAAGGTTCGTCGCAAAGGAGGGCGTACTTCAAAGATGCGAGCTGTCATAGCTGTGAGCGGAAGACTACGGGCTATTTGGGCTGTCTGGGCGTGTTATGGGTTATTTATATGGTTGAAAAAGACGCTGGGAATGATAGCGGACCGGAGATGAACGACCTCCTGCATTGCGCGGGGGACCGGGCCATGTTCATAAAGGCGGCCAACGCAGGCCTGCCGGCTCTCTTATGGGCTGAAAACGCGGGGCTGTTCTTCCGCTGCGAAGTCACGGATAATTGCGTTTTCACTAAGAAGCTGCTGAATATTTCCTCCGGAGGAGTGAAGCCGGGGGATGCCTCCTGCATAGGGACAAGCCTCAGTTGCAGCTATAAAAAAGGGGGATTCGCCCCCGCCTTGGTGGAAACGCTCGTGGAAGGCCTGGAAAACTGTCAGGGGCCGCTATTGGGGGCTCTGCGATCCGTGCTGAGACAGCTAATCACGCGGGAGTATGTCGGGAAACGGCTCCGCGGCCTCGCTTCCGGTAAGGATGCGCGTCATGCGGCGGCCGTCGTTGAAAAGGCGCCTTTTTTTTCGCCCCTGCTCCTTAACAAGAACATACTTATTGCGGAGCAGGACTCGCAGTTGATTTGGTGCTACGATCATGTTCTTCGCGCTGTGGGATTTAAGAATATCTATTTCTCTCCAGAGCGGGCCGATGAAGCCTTTGAAATGGCGCTGGAGCGGCGGGCCGACCTTGTGATAGCGCGCATGTATATGCCGATGAGGGGGGGAGGCGTCGATTTCTGCCGCTGCTTGCGGGAGCACCCTGAAACCCGGCACATAAAGATCATAATGTGTACTGGCTGCCAGCTTGTGGACTGCCAAGAGGCGCTTGATTGCGGCGTTTCCGCCTATCTGCCCAAACCTTTCGAAATTATAGCGATTCCCGCCATTGCGGCGGAAATACTGTGCGGGCTGCGCGACGATTACCCGCCGATAAAGTAATTCCTGCTTAGTATCTAAGCAGAACGCTGCCTCCGGTACCCGGCCAATTTATAGATTGGCCGGTTTTGAATTCTTTAGCGCTTAAGTGCGTCTAATATGGGCAGACTGACCAGGGTAGAACAGGATTATGAAAAACACTTGGAAATGGGCCTTTATCTGTTTATCGCTTGTTCCTTCACCGATGCATAGTTGGGCGGAATCGGCTACGGATTTATGTGAGCATGGAAAAACCTGTTACGCTAATCATAATTTGAAGAAGGCCATATCTGAGTATAGTAAAGCTATTGCCATTGATCCATCCGGCCAATGCGGCGGAATGTCCGCGAAAGGGGCAGCATACTACAATCGCGGAGTCGCTTATGCCAAGAACGACGACTATCCCCAGGCAATTGCTGATCTCAAAAAGGCTATTGAACTAAACCCGGAGGATGAACTGGCCAAAGAGAAACTTAAAGAAGCCAATAAGTTGGAAATACTGCTGCCTGCTATATGCGTTTTTGTAAATCTATTTTTTCTGATTGGGGGGCTCCTTCTTCAGAAGAGGGTTACCCCAGAATATTGTTATATGCGAGCGAAGTACATCGCACATATTAGACAGTTTGACGATGCCCTTGTGGTTCTTTTGGCGGCACGTCTTCTGCCAGCGTTTAAACGTTACATTGTAATGCTGATTTATGGAAGCTCATTCGGCTTGGGAGCAGTAATTGGATTCGGTGTTATAATGAGCTATCCCCCGGCAAGAACCTATTACGCTCTTGGACTTGGGATTTGTTCCGCAGTCACTATGGGCAGCATTCTCCTGACCATAATATTCAACCTGCCTTCGTTTTACCTTTTGGAGCATAAACCTCAATACGCCTTAGGATTGAAAGGTATAAAAGCGGAAAAGCTAAAACACTAAATCCTTTGGTTGCCGATGGTCCCCTCATTCACTCCGGTATCATCGGCCAATTTGTAGATTGGCCGGTTTTGAATTCTTTATGGCTAAAGCGCGTCTAATATGGGCAGACGGTGAAGAGAGGCTGAAAACCGCCAGGAAGTGTGGATAAGGTTGAGCCGGGGCAGCGGTGCACGGCGACGTATAACAGGCTGGAGACGGCGGTCATATAGACCCTGAGGGGGAGATTATGAAAGACATTTATAATGCGCTTGGAGAAAACGGGAAAGCCTGTGAAGGGGTTTATGTCCCCTTCAGATTCGAATATCTCCTCGACGCGGATGAAAATGCCCATGGTGAAACACATCGGCCGTTCAGAAATCCGCTGCGGCCCTGGCCGATTCTATGCAAAGTGACTCTTGATAACATCGTGTTGGGCACGCATATAGGAATCAATGACGAGATAAATCAGTACCAGGCGGCGGGCTTTTCCTTTGACCCGGGGAGTATCAGGTGGACAATAATCAATATCGAACGGGATAAGGAGTGTGTTTACAAGTTTGGCGACGGCTGGCATGTGCCTTTGCTCTTCAGCCCTTTTGGCGAACTTGTCAGGGTGGGGCTTCACGACAAGTGGTTCAATAAAGAGAAAATCACTTTTGATTACAGGAAAGTTAAGCCGGTCGTTGTCATGAAGGAGCTGGTCATCAGGGAATTATCGACTTTTCTCGCTTGCCTTAAAAAAGATACGGACAAATACCTGCCCGGTACTAAAGTGTTTTAGCGGCCAGTGTCGGCATATATGGAGGTAAGCTTATGCAAGGCGATAAGATCCTTATCATTTATCATGACTGGGGACTGACCGAGTCCTGCAAAAACCTTCTTGAAGACGAAGGCTTCACAGATGTCCGGACCGCTTTAACCACGGAAGAGGGCCTAGCGGCCGCGCGGCGCTTTAAGCCCGATCTGCTGATCCTTGCCGGGCTGCATATGCCGGCTGCAAAGGACGGGCTCGCGTTCTGCCGGTTTCTGCATTCTCTCCCGGAAATTAAAACGACCAAACTTATGGTCGTTACCGGGCATTTCCTGCAGGAATATATCACGGAATTACTTTGTTCCGGCGTATCGATCTGTATCGGGAAACCTTGCTCCCCGCAGGAATTCATTGCGACGGTTAAAGATGCGCTTTCTGAAGCAAATATGTGAGCGCTTATCTTGGCAGCGGCTGGAAGAGGATTGATACGATGAGCAGTATTTGCAAGACGGGTAAAAACATTAAGCTCGCCTGGGTGAAAATGGGCCTTCGGGCTTCTTTGTTTCTTGTTACTGCCGCGCTCGGGCTGGCGGCCGGCTGTGCCACCGCGCCCTCCCGGCGGGTTGCCGTAAGCCACGCCTTTTTCTTGAAACACCCTCTAACCCCGCTTGATTATGCAATAAGAAAGCCGTTAAAAGAATATCTGGACAATATTTCACTTGGCGAGAAGGCGATAGAGGTAATGCCCGGGGATGCGAAAGGGTATTCCATATTAGGAGGGGCGTATTATTATATCTGGCGCTATTATTCCGGCAACCGGACGGACCTGGAAAAGAGCATGGCGGCCTCCGAGAAAAATATAGAAGTAGCCCCCGACGACTACTTCCCGCGTCTGACGCTTTCCATGGCGTACTGTGATCTGGGAAGGCATTCTGAGGAAATTGTTCAACTGGAAAAAGCCATAAGTATAAAACCCGACGATATCGGTTTTCACCTGTACAGGGCAGGCGCGCTGCGAGAAGTCGGCCGGGAAGATGAAGCGCTGAAAGAAGACGCCGTCATAAATACGCTGAGGGTTGGGAACAGGCACCTGAGCATACCAATCGCAGCTGGCAGCGCGTGCGACTAAGATTGTACACCATGCTGAATTTAAATACAGGGAGCCGCGTCTAATATAGGCGGCATAGAAACTTCGGACGGGCGTAATGAGGGCTAATAATATGAATATCCTGAAACGCGGTTTTTCCCTTGTTAAGTCGGCGTTCTGGCGCGAAGCCGGGTTCAGCTGGGGGCGGCTGTCAGTAGCCGGGATGATCGTTTTTACCGGGACAGCAGCGATAATGGTTAACCTGACGATGCCGATATATATCGCCAAGTTCAACTTTATAGTGCAGGTGGCGGCATTGGTGACGGGTGTCATCTCCTTTCTGATATTTATGGGGAAAATGATCGGCGGGAATAAATTGTTGCAGGCAAGTCTTGCCAGGGGGGCGGGCCCAATCTTCTTCCTTCTGTTCCTGAATGTGGCCTTTGGGCTATACCTGGCCGAGACGGCGCCTATCGCCGCAAAATACTCCGCTCATGTGGACTTCTGCGATCAGAAGATAAAAGCCATAAAGGAGAATTTTCTTAAGGTAGTAGTTGGGAAAGAGCAAGCCCTAGTCCAAGCCCGGCAAGAGGAGGCCCAGGCAGTGGATCAATATATGCGGGCACGCATTACAGCTGAAGATGTGGGCTCCCTGCGGGACCCGGTGAAA
>Ga0209211_10006104_pt1 | contig 17633 bp, 14 predicted proteins | sample RifGroA2_FD_183992 | JGI IMG/M metagenome (GOLD analysis project Ga0209211, IMG submission 183992) | Groundwater microbial communities from Rifle, Colorado, USA - Groundwater A2 (SPAdes) (version 2) | ecosystem: Environmental > Aquatic > Deep subsurface > Groundwater | place: Rifle, Colorado... | reverse complement strand
TGCAAGTTTTACTTCCTTTTGCATATTAGCTACAATGTAGCTAACACTATATAATAATTTCGCTGTTATAGAATATACTTCAAGAAAAAATGAGTCACTTCACTAAACGATTACACAAAAACCAAAATCTTAAATATTGTACTAAATTTATAAAATTAATGAATGGCATTGGCTTAAAAGGAAAGGCATTTCTCGGGCACGCTTCTGTGCTGAAAAGGATTATTGCATTTGCAATAGACATTTTAATTATAAACTGGATAATATTGTTCCCATTCAAAAGAATTTTTGATGGGATAATCCCAGAAACAGAGTCATTTTCCAAAACAGTGGAGCTTTTAAGCAAGAATGCTGAGTACAGCACATTCGTAACAGTTATCATGATTTTAGCAGCGGTTTTAACAATTTTGTATTTCATGATTTTAGAAAAGCAATTAGGCCAGAGTGTGGGAAAGATGCTGTTTAATTTGCATGTAAAAAGCCAAACAAAAGATTTAAATTACTGGCGGTTATTTGTAAGGAGCATGTTTTTAATACCAGTGTTCCCTTTTGTTTTATTATGGGTTATTGATCCGGTAGTAATGCTTTTTACAAAAGAGAATCAAAGATTATCAGAGATATTAAGCAAGACAAAGGTTGTTGAGCAATATAAGATTTGAAAATGAAACAGCAAAAAAACAAATGGTGGTATGTTTTAAAGGTTATAATAGGTTTGACAATTTTAAGTTTTTTTATTTCTATCATTATCTCTGTATTTACAGAAGACGATTTTGAAAGTTTAGATGGGAATACTGCACTAATAGAGATATCAGGCACAATCATAGCAGAAAAGGATGTAAATTTCTTGTTTGAAGATTTCACTTCATCAGAAGAGATAATCAAATTGATAAGAAAAGCAGACAAAAACGATGAAATCAAAGCGATAATATTCAAAATTAATAGCCCCGGAGGAAGCCCTGTTGCTTCTGAAGAAATAGCTAATGAGGTTAAAAAAACAAATAAGACAACTGTTGCATGGATAAGGGAATCTGGAACTTCAGGAGCATATTGGATTGCCTCATCCACAGATTATATAATTGCCAATAGAATGTCTATAACCGGCTCTATTGGAGTTATAGCATCTTATCTTGGCTTTTCTGGCTTCCTTGAAGAGCATAATGTGACTTATGAAAGGTTAGTAGCAGGAAATTTAAAAGATGTGGGAATTCCTTTTAAGGAATTAACTCCAGAAGAAAGAGCTTTGTTTGAAAAAAGCCTTGATTCAATGCATAATTTTTTTATAGAAGAGGTTGCTGAAAACAGGAATTTAAGGAAGAAAGATGTGGAAAAAATAGCGACAGGCATGTTTTATTTGGGAGCTGAGGCAAAAGATCTTGGCTTAGTGGATGAATTAGGCAGTGAAGATGAGGTGCTTAATTACGTTGAGAAGCAGATTGGGGAAAAAGCTTACATTGTAGAATATAAACAGGCTAAGGGATTTTTAAGCTCTTTAAGCCAGGTAATGAGTGAAAAGTTTTTTTACATTGGAAAGGGCATTGGAAATTCTTTTTTTACAAAAGCTAGATTGGCAGATAGTGTGAGTATTTCGACATAATTATTTTAAATCAATTTCCATTATTTTGGAAATATTCAATATTATTTATAAATAAATTAGGCAATTTCCATTATTTTGGAAATAGAAAGATTTAAATATAAGTTCTCCCTATTTAGATACATATGACACATATCATGCTTACTAATATACATTATTTTGGAAATAGGATAAAAGTAAAATGTTCATAGAAAACTTAATAGGATCAAAGGCAAAGGTAAAAATATTGAGAGTTTTGAGCGAATTAAGAACAGCTTACCCTTTAGCAGCTTTAAAAGCAGAGACAGGACTAAGCTTAAGCATCGCGCATAAAGCTTGCGAGGAACTAGTGGGAGAAAAGGTATTAGAAAAAATCAAAGGCAAACGCAAAGAAAGACTCTACAAATTTAATCCTGATGGCCTATTTGCCGGACCTCTTTTCGAAATATTCAAAACAGAAAAAACAAGGCATAGGAAAGAGGTTGTAATGCTAAAAATATGGAGCATTCTGGAAATGCTATTGGCAAAAATAAAAAATAAGATACTCTTAATGGTCTTATTTGGCAGCCAAGCAACAGGCAGAGCGACTTTAGACAGCGACATAGACGTCTTAATAATACCAAAAAAACAGGAATTTATTCACGACATAGCATCAGGCATGGAAGAGGTCATGGGAATTGGGGATAAAATAAAAACAATTAATAAATTCAGCCCTACATTCTTGGATCTGGAAACATTTAAAAGCGATATGAAAAACAACACATTATTTTACAGAAATTTAAAAAGTGATGGAATTTTGCTTTATGTTGATGATAATATAAAAGAAGAATTTAAAGATTTTTTAAACGAAATTACTCCCAAAACATTTGGTTCGGTATAATGCATAAAACCCTGAGGGCACTTTATGATTGACAATGAATTTGATGAAAAATGTTTGCAAGAAAAAACAACCATATCTAAACCTTCTGTAAATATCATTCAAGATGAAAAAATTAAAAATCAAATTGCTGAGCAACACAGCGAAAATTCCAGATATTTCCTGGAAGGCGCTAAGAATTTAGTAAACACTAATACGCCATTGCTGGCCATAGTTATTGGTTATTTTGCAATGGAGCACAAAACAAACCAGATATTAGCCTTAAACAACTACGATGTTGAAAGCCACATATGCACTCAAATTGGCTTAAGCAGGGTAATTGGAAGAAGAGACTTGGCAAAACAGCTAAGCAATGCCTTTGATATGAGGCTAAATTTAAATTACAGGATGCTATTGAAAAAAGGCTCAGAAGAGAAGTCCAATGCCGAAAAAGTTATTAATGGAGTGATTATTCCTTTTATTTCAGAAATAGATAAATTAATTGAAGAAAAACACAGTCATTAAATAGATTGCAATTTAATAAAAATAAATATCAGTTAAAAAAGAGGTTCTTTATTTTGGGTGGTTGGATTGAAAAAAATAGTTGCAGCTGCAATGTTATTGTTTTTTTTGTTGGCTGTCTCGATAGCTTTTGCTGCTGAAGTTGACAAAGAAGTAGAGGAAAAATTAAAACAGCAAGACGAGGTTTCTGTTATTGTAGTTCTGGAGGATGATTATAGCGCTGTAAATGAATTTTCTGCTTCTGCATTAAGTGAAAAAGACGACTTTGAAAAAAAGAAAATAATGGTGGGGAAGCAGCAGGAGAAGGTCTTGTCAGAACTGGATTTAAAACAAGAGAAAAAGTTTGGAATTTTAGAAGATAAAAATTTTGACTTTGAATTAAAAAACAAATTTTCGAGCGTAAATGGACTTAGCGGCGAAGTTACAGAAAAAGGGCTTGAAAAATTAAAAAATGATCCTAAGGTTAAAAAAATAGACCTAAATTATCCCACAAAAAAAACTTTGAGCGACACAGTTAAAATAGTCAATGCTACAAATACTTGGAGATTAATTTACAATAACACCAATCTTACTGGCAAAGGTGAAACAATTTGTGTTGTTGATACCGGAATTGATTATACCCATCCTGACTTGGGAGGCTGTACAACTGCACAATTCCTAGCTGGAGCATGCAGCAAGGTGATTGGTGGATATGATATAAATGGCAATGATGACGATCCTTTAGATGATCACGGTCATGGTACTTATATAGCGGGCGTAATCTCGGCTAATGGAACAATTCGGGGTATTGCGCCGGATTCCAAATTAGTTGCAATAAAAGATTCTGATAGTTCTGGTGGTGGCACCATGGCAGATTTAATTTCTGGGGTGGAATGGTGCGTAAACAATGCATCTAAATTTAATATATCTGTTATTTCTATCAGTTCTGGCTGCACCTCAGCAGTTTATTCCTCCCACTGCGATAATTTGCCTTTGTGCAATAATGATCAACTTAGCAATGTAGTAGGTTTAGCCACAAGGAATAATATTTCTGTTGTAGCGGCAAGCGGCAATGATGGTAATAGCACCTATATAGCTTCTCCCGCATGTATAACAAATGTTACTGCAGTTGGAGCAACAGACAAATCGGATAATGTAGCTTCTTATAGCAGTAGGAACAGCATAACTGATTTATTTGCTCCAGGCAGTTCCATAACTACTACCAACAAAGGAGGAGGACCAATAAGCAACCTTGATGGAACATCACTTTCAACTCCCCATGTTTCAGCAGCCTTTGCCCTCATCCACCAATACTTCAAATTAACAGAAAATAAAGCTGTTATGCCAAATGAGACTCAAAGATATCTTAATGATACAGGCAAACTAATTGTTGATACTGGGGGAAGCAATCTTCAATTTTCAAGAATAAATATCTTTGCAGCTATAGCGTCTTTAGACACTTTAAGCCCAGCCATTACAATAACAAATCCCGCAAATAATTCCGTAAAAACCAATTTAAGCTTTATTGTAAACATAACATCCAATGAAGTTTTAGCCAATGCCGCTCTAGAAATTAACAATGCAAATTTTACAATGGCTGGCTCTGGAATAAAGTGGAATGCAAATATAAGCCGCTTAACCAATGGAACATATGCCTACAAAATTTACGGCAATGATACTTTTGGAAACTCAGGCATATCTGAAACTTTTACTATAAACATTGATTTAATTCCTCCCTTTTGGTCGAATAATATTACCAACATTAGCGATATAAACAATATCAGGAAAAATGATGCTATACAGTTCAATGTTACTTGGAATGACCTTGTTAACTTATCCTATTCTATTTTTAGCTGGAATGATACTGGCGCATGGGACAACACTACAAATGGAAGCCTGAATGGAAAAACACAAATAGTTTCTGTGGATAAAACAACAACTGCAACAAGAGGAAATGTTATTGGATACAAATTTTATGCAAATGATTCTGCAAATAACTTTAACGAAACCGACACATGGGTTTTTTCTGTCGCAAATACAATTCCTCTGGCGCTGAATTTAACAATAAACTCCTCTGACGAGCTTAACAGGACTAATGCAACCTTAACAGGAAGATTTTATTTTTCTGATGCGGATAATGACCTACTTTCAAATAATGAAACCAAATGGTACAACAATTCAGAAGAGGTTTTGGAGCTGATAAATTATACAAACGTAACATCAAATTATACAAGAAAAAACCAGAGCTGGACTTTTTCTGTTAGAGTATTTGATGGATTTAACTGGAGCGAATGGGCAAACAGCACTAATCTGGCAATAAAAAATGCAAAGCCAGAAATAAACATAACAATAGACAGCATAACAATAAACGAAACCCAGCAGGCAAACATAACAACAAACGCTTCTGATATTGATAATGATGCATTAATTTTTAGGATTAATGATTCTTCCAGATTTACTTTGACTAATGGAATTTATTTTATATGGAATACTGCTTTAACAGACAGCGGAACTTATGATGTAAATATAACAGCCAATGACACTGAAGATACAGGCTCAAAAATTATAACAGTTATTGTTCTTGATGCAAGAGACCTTGACAATGACGGCAACCCAGACTTTAGTGATACGGATGACGACAATGACGGCATTTTGGATGGAAATGATTTCCTTACAGGGAATTTAAGCTCAATAAACGCAACATTTTCATTGAATTTGACAATTAACGGCACAGCAAACCTTTCAAAATTATTTAACGGCACGTTTCCAATAGCAATAACTACCAATGTTTCCAATGATTTAACAAATTCAACATTAAATCTCGTTGAGTTTGAATTTACATTTAACTCATCAAATACCTTGGATATTGGCAGCATTACAACAAACTATACATTCAGCGGCTTCAGCGGATTATCTTTGAGGGGGTTTGCAAGGCCTTCATCAGACTTTACCAAGAACTTTACAATTGATAAAGTAAACTCGACTGCAAAAGCTGTATGCATAAAAGACGCTGATGTAAGCTTTGAAAGCATAAGCAGCAGCTGCAATGGCAATAATGAATTTTTGGTTAATTGCGATAATATAACCAGCAGTAATGGATATACATGCTTTGACACAGGCACAAGGTACAAAATTACAGGGCTAAACCACTCTGCTGTAAAAGAGCTTTGTGTTGATAATGATGGGGATGGTTATGGAACAGGATGTTCAGCAGGATCAGACATCTGCGATACCGACGCATCTACCTCAGGATCATGCCCTTCAGGCGACAGCGGAGGCTCTGGCGGCGGTGGCGGAGGCGGTGGTGGAGGCTCTGGCGGCGGTGGCGGAGGCGGTGGTGGAGGAGGCGGAGGAGGCGGTGGGGGAGCAGCAGCATTTAAAAAAGTTTTTGTGCTTCAAAGTGTTGCAAAAGAAGAAATGTCCAGCATAGATCTAGATGAAAAAAATATAGCATTCACAAAATTAAGATTTAATTCCTTAATTAACATGCTTAACCCTATATTCATAATTTCAAATATTAAAGAAAGGCCTGATTCCTTAGCAAAACCCGAAGGCATTGTGTATCAATATCTTGAAATACAAACTCCTCTATTTGCAAAATCAGAAAATTTTGCTGATGTTACAATAGATTTTAGAGTAGATAACAATTGGACAGTGAACAATAGAATTGATAAGAACACAATAAAATTAAACAGGTATCAAAACCTAACAATATTGAAAATACTTCCCACCACATTAACCAAGACAGATATTAATTATAGCTATTTCACAGCAGTTTCTCCAAGCATGTCTTATTTTACAATAACTGCTGAAAAAAGCGGTGTAAAAACAGCAAGAGAGATTTTAGATATGATAAGAGCATATTATGAAACAAAAAGTTTGAATATTAGGGATATCTTAGATGAATTAAGAATATTTTATGGGGGTTGAAAATGAAAAAATATTTTTTATATAAAATTCTATTTTGTGTTATGCTTTTTTTATTTAGTATTGGACTTGCAAACGCAGCATCTCTTAGTAAAGATATACCTAAAAATATTGAGCCTGGAAAAACAATAACAGTAACTTTTAGAATAAGTGATATAGAGGCAGGAGAAGTTTTTAGTATAGAGGAAATGATTGTAAATGATCTTTCTATAAAGGATTATAAAATAGAAGGCGCAGAAAAAACAGAAACAGAAGTAGAATATGAAAAAAAGTTAAGTAGTGATGGCAAAAAAACTAGATACAGCTGGGTCTATCAAGCAACTACATCAAACCCTAAATTAACATATACTATTGACATTCCATCAACATTAGAAGGAAACTATGAATTAGATACAATTTATATTTTGCCTCCAGCAAAGATGGATAATATAAAAAGTACTTTAAGAATAGCTAAGATAGTATGCGGTGATGGTTATTGTGAAGGTAATGAAAATTCAGATAGTTGCCCAGAAGATTGTCCTAAAGTAGAGAAAAAAGAAGGTGCAGAAGTAACTGGTGCTGCTATAACAGGTGCTGTAACAGGTGGGCCTATAAGTCGTGTATTAACCAACCCAGATGCAGTACGAGAATTAAAAATAACTGGAGCAGTAATTGTTATTTTACTAGGTATTGGCGTATATTATTTCAAACGTAAAAAAAGAAAAACTTAAACTATACAAAAGAAATCAACCAACTTTAATCTCTTTTATGTCAAAATGCCTTTTAACAATATCAGCAGTTGAATTTATATTATGCCTGTCTCTGCCTATTAGCATTCCTTTTGTTTTTGTGTCTTCCCCATAAATAGTAACCACTCCCTCTTCTTCTTTTATTTCCTTAGCCCTGATTGGATGAATCAAATTCCGAACAAACTGGAGAACATCGCTGTTAAATTCTGCCAGCCTGATCTTTTTCTTAAATGCGTTCTCAACTCTTTTTATGTTAGAGCCTTCTTTTCCTATTGCCTTGCCCATTTCATTTTCATGCACAATAAAAATGATGTTATCATTTGCAATGCAATCCTTTACTTTTGCTCCTGTCAATGACTCAAAAATAGATATATAGCCCATCACATCAGAATTGTATTTTATCCTTGCCACTTACTCTGCACCCTTTAATATCGACAAAACAGAAATAGAAAAAGGCTTTTTGCATATCACTCCCATCTCATCATTTGGGTACTCTACATGTATAGTTTCAGCTTTGCTTAGCCCGGCATAATAATTTATGTCATTAAGAACATTTTCAGCGCAATTCGAGCTTATAATCACTGTTTCAACCTTGCCTAATTTGAGGTTTTTAATAGTTCTCTCTGTGCCTATAACAATTTTTTTTGCTTTGATAAGCTTCTTTATTTCAGTGGATGTAATTGTTTTTTTTGCTGCCATTTTATTTTTGCATACATTAAAAATTATTTTTAATTATTTTTATTGTGCTCCTATCTTTTTTTGCCTTTAAAATCCATAATCAAGTCAGGAACTCCTGTTCCAATAGGCACAGGCTGGTTAAGCATCACATTTTCAACAACAGAGTTAAGGTTGTCAACTTCTCCGATCAAGGCAGCGTTTATTATATGCTTTATTGGTGTTTCAAAACTAGCGCGAGCTAAAGCAGAAGCTTTCTCGCTGACAACGCCATACCTTGTAATTCCTTTTACATCTCCGGAAATGCACATTGTATCAGCTACCAGCATTATATGCCTGATGTCAATATTAAAGCCCTGGTTTTCTATTACCTTAAAAACCTCATCAATAACAGCTTGCCTTGCTGCTTCTATGCCCAAAACCTCTTTAATCTCAAAAATGTTGTTGGTTGTTGTCCTGTAAGCATCAACACCTTCAAGCTGCAGCACTTCTGAAAGATTCGAGCCAGCAGTCACAACAATATACTCCTCTCCTCTCCTTACCGGCAATACCTGGTTAATGCCTTTTACTCCTTTAATATGTATATCCTTTATTTTCTCTTTTGCCTTATACACATCATTAAGGCTTTCTTCTTTGCCGCGGCTTTTAAGTATAATTGAATCTTTATCATCTTTCACATTAAACCCCTTTAACTGATTGTTAATGCTGCTAATCACTTGGGAATTCGTTAAACCAAGGCTCTTCATTTTTTCCTTATCAAGCTTTACATCAATTTGGGATTCAACAAGGCTTATAGAGAACTCCAAAGCTACATCATTCAGCTTTGTTTCTTTTAAAGAAAGCGCAAACTCCTTTACGTCTTTGCCTTTAGAGTATGGCGCTTTAAGGTATATCTCCATTGCCGGTGTTTGTAATTCTTTTCTCCCATCAAGAATTTCTATAATTCTTGGCAGCCCTAATGTAACATTCATTTCTGCTACTCCAGCAAAATGGAATGTGTTTAATGTCATTTGCGTTCCAGGTTCCCCTATTGACTCTGCTGATATCACGCCAACTGCCTCCCCTGGCTGTATTTTTGCATTCTCATATTCTGATACTGCCAAATCCAGTATCTTCTTCAGTTTTGCATGATTCGTTCCAGCAGGAAGATAATTTTGTATATCTTCAATTAGCTTTTTTGAAAGCTTATCCTCGTATTCAGCTATAAGTTTCTCCATTTTAACCGATTGTTTTTATTACCCTCTTTATGTTTATTGTGCCTTTTTCAGACTTTGAAACATCTATACCATCTTCGCCATAAGCAAACTGAATTATCTTGTTTGAAGCGTCTCTTACAGTGCCATCATCCTCTACCCTTAAATCCTGCATAGCATTTGCAAGCCTTCTGTACAAATATCCAGACTTAGGAGTCCTTAATGCAGTGTCCATTAAGCTGTCTCTGCCTGTCATCGCGCCGAAAAAGAATTCTGTTGGCGTCAAGCCTGTTTTAAATTTGTTGCTTATAAATCCCCTGGCTTCAGGGCTTAAATCATGTTTTTTAAAAGTTGACAAGGTTCTCCCTGCAAATCCCTTGTCTATCCTTCTTCCCCTCATAGCCTGCTGGCCAACACAACCAGCCATTTGAGCTATATTTGTCAAATTGCCCCTTGCGCCTGATTTTGCCATAACCATTGTATGAGAAGTTTGATCAGCAAAAGCTGTAACAATCTCCCCAGTCTCATTTCTTGCCTTATTCAAAATTTCCAGAATTTTTAATTCAATAGTCTCCTCTAAACTCCTGCCTGGAAATGCCTCAAGCTTATTGTCCCTGTAAATGCCTATAAAATTATCAACTTCCTTTTTTGCATTGTTAAGCGTTTCCTGAACCTTTAATCTCGCATTCTCTGGCAAGTCTGTGTCTGATACAGAGCATGTAAAGCCATTTTTCAATAAAACCTCTATTCCTAATCTAAAAATTTTTCCAAGTATGTCTATTGTAAAATCTTTTCCATATTTTTTGTGTATATTTCTCAATAAAAATCCAGAGCCTTCTCCAAGATTAGCCCTGTCCATGCAGCCTTCTATAAGCTTTCCATTTTTTATTACAACTTCTTCATTATCTCTTGTCTTCCCGGTAAAGTTAAAGTCTTCAGGTATTAAAGCAGAGAATATTTCTTTGCCGTCAATCCTCTCTTTTCTTGGCAATCCAGAAAAATTATCTATTCCTACTGCTGCTAAAAGATCTATTGCTTCATTCCTGCTTAAAGCCATATTTTTTGTGAGCAGATAGTTTCCAGATATAGCATCTTGAACACAGCCAATTATGCTCAAGCCATATCTCGAAGAAATAAGCTGTGTTTGCACTTCCATTAGTATTTCAGCTTCTGCACGAGCTTCTTCTGTCTGGGGAATGTGCAAATTCATTTCATCGCCATCAAAATCCGCATTATATGGATGACAGACAGCTGGGTTTAACCTTAATGTTTTTCCTGACAATACTTTAACGCGATGGCACATCATTGACATCCTATGCAAACTAGGCTGCCTGTTAAAAACTGCTATGTCCCCATCCATAAGATGCCTCTCAACAGTATAACCAGGCTGTATTTCTTCTAAAGACGCTTCTTTTGTTTCATCTGTTATCTTCTTCTTCTTTCCATCTGGCCTTATTATATAGTTTGCACCAGGATATTTTTTAGGGCCTCTTTCCACAAATTTCTTTAAATAGTCCATATTCCAAGTGTTAACTCTTTCAGGAACTGTAAGCTTTGTAGCTATTACATCTGGAACTCCAACTTCATTAAGCTCAAGCATAGGGTCTGGGCTTATAACAGTTCTTGCGCAAAAATTCGTTCTTTTTCCAGCCAGATTATGCCTTATCCTTCCCTCTTTGCTCTTTATCCTTTCTGTTAAAGTTTTTAGCGGCTGGCCGGATCTATGCCTTGCCGGAGGCAATTGTGCAATTGCATTATCAAAGTATGTTGTTATATGATATTGCAGCAAATCCCATAAATCCTCAACTATAATTTCTGGAGCTCCTGCATTTATGTTTTCAAACAGCCTCTGGTTTATTCTGACTATATCGCCAAGCTTATGCGTCAAATCATCTTCGCTTCTTTCTCCGCTTTCAAGAGTTATACTAGGCCTCATTGTTACTGGAGGTATTGGAAGCAAAGTTAAAACCATCCATTCAGGCCTTGCATATGGCGCAACCAGGCCCAAAAGAAGCGCATCATCATCAGATATTTTCTCGAGCCTTGCTCGTATTTCTATTGGGCTTATCCTTTTTTCATCTTCAATGAAAGTGGTTGGCTTGGCTAAACTAATTTTTTTCTGCCTTGCTTTGCAGTAAGGGCACTTATTAATTGTTTTTAAGCTCAATATTATTTCTTTTAGCTTCTCCCTTCTCCCTTCAGGCCCTTTCTCTTTTTCTGCTGCATCAAGAACTTCCTTATTCTGGGTTATTTTATTTTTTGGAATTAAAACCCTTCCGCAATCCCTGCAAGTTGATTTTAACGCAGTAATAATTATATTCACAAATTTAACATGTATTAGGGGCCTTGCTAGCTCAATATAGCCAAAATGCCCAATGCATTCTTTTAATTTTGAGCCACAGGTCTTGCACCTTAACCCTGGGTCAATAACACCTAATCTTATGTCCATTAATCCGCCATCCACAGGATAACCTTCTTTATCATACAGCTCGGGAGTTACAATCTTTGCAGAAGCCATATCCTTGATAATCTTCGGGCTTAAGATAGAGAACACAATGCTTTTTACCCTCTTATAAATATGAGTTTCCTGATCCATCATTTCATCTTTCTTCTTTCCTATTTTTCCCTCTTCTGCCTTGGCAGCTTCTGGCTTAGCATCAATTTTTTCTTCACCCATTAATTTCCCTGTTAACGGCTCTATTTTTTCCTCTGTATCTTCTGCAACTGTTTCTACCATCTCTTCATCCGCTTTTTCTTCAGCTTCTGCAGATTCCTCGGCTTTAATTTTTTTTGCTGTCATTTTTTATAAAATTTAATCTTAGTATTTGTTTTCTAACTGTAATTTTTGGTGTATTCCCAATGATTTGAATTCGTCAATTATTAATTTAAATGCATAACTTATCTCTACTTCACTTATCTCGACATTTTCCCCGCATACAGGGCAGTAACTTCTTCCTTTGTACTCATCTTTAATCGCTATTAAACCGCAACTTTCACATACAGGAACAATTGTTCTATCAGAATCAAACCTTTCTTTCAAAAGCAATGAAGCGCCATGAGCAACAAATGTGTCTTTTTCCATTTCTCCCAACCTTAAACCGCCTTCTTTTGCACGGCCTTCAGTAGGCTGCCTTGTGAGTAATTGAATTGGGCCTCTAGCGCGTGAATGTATTTTGTTTGCTACCAGATGCTTCAATTTTAGGTAATACATATTGCCTACAAAGATTTTAGCCTCCATAACCTCTCCGGTTATGCCGTTATAGAAAGTCTCTACACCATTTTCCCTAAATCCTAATCCCTTTAATTCCTCTCTTAACTTTTCTTCTGGTTCAGCATCAAATGTTGTTCCATTAACATATCTTCCGCTTAAAGCTCCTACTTTCCCGCCAAGAATCTCTATTAAGTGGCTTATTGTCATTCTTGAAGGAATTCCATGGGGGGAAAAAATTATATCGGGAACTATTCCAGATACAGAAAAAGGCAGATTTGCTTCCGGAACTATTAGCCCAACTACGCCTTTTTGGCCATGCCTGCTGGTAAATTTATCCCCTATCTCTGGAACTCTCTCATCTCTCAATCTTACCTGCACTAATCTATTGCCTTCCTCATTTTCAGTTAATAGAACAAAATCAACAACTCCCTGTTCGCCATGCTTCATTGCAACAGAACTTTCCCTTCTGGTTCCAGAAGCTAAGTTATATTCTTCCAAAGAGCTTAAAAATCTAGGCGGGCTTGTTTTTCCTATAACTACGTCGCCTTCAGCAACCTGCGCTTCAGGATAAATTATTCCATCTTGCTCCAAGAACCTGTAGTCCTTTTCACTTTTATAGCCCTTAACATCTTTATCGGGTATGCCTATCTGGTCAATTAGGCCTCCTGAATATCTAAGCTCTTCCAAAATCGATGGCCTGTAATAAGTGCTTCTTCCCAAACCTCTTTCAATAGATGCCTTGTTTAATATTATTGCATCTTCCATATTATATCCCTTATAACTCATTACAGCTAAAACAATATTCTGGCCAGCAGGATGCTTGTTATAATTGCTTATGTCATGCATAATCGTCTTTACTATTGGAACTTGAGGATAATGCAATAAATTAACATCCATATCCATCCTAACCGCGTAATTTAATGCATACAAGCCTAAAGCCTGCTTTTGGTTTTTAGAGCCGGCATTAACTCTTGTTGACTGATTAAAGTTTGCATATGGAACCAAAGAAGTTGTTAAGCCAAACATTCCTAAAGGTGTGATCTCCAGATGTGTATGCTCTGGCGTAAGATCCTTTTCAAAAAAAGATACTAAAGCGTTTTCCTCCTCAGCAGTGTCCAAGTACTCTATGACTCCTTGCTTGATTAGATCAGACCATGAAATTTCATTTTTTTCCAACTGCTTCAAATGTTTTTCTGTTAGCAGCGGCTGGCCTTCTCTTACTACTATTAGCGGCCTTCTTGCTCTTCCTTTAGAAGTCTCTACAAAAATTTCATCTGCTTGCTCATTATAGTACACATTAAGGTTGGAAGTTACATTGCCAGCTCTTCTTTCTTCCTTAATTCTGGAAACAAAGCTATTTGAATCGTCCACAGTTCCCATAAATTTGCTGTTAAGATATACTTCTGTCATTTTATCTTATCACTTTTAGCCCGAAATTTTTTAATTGCTTAATTATCTCATCTTCATTAGACTCATTTGAAATAGAGCATAGCAATGCAAGGTTTTTTCTTAACCCAATGTTAGTTCCCTCAGGAGTTTCAATTGGGCATAACCTTCCTAAATGAGTTGAATGCAGTTCCCTAGCTTCAAAATTTTCTTGTGATGCGCTTAATGGGCTAACTACGCGCTGCAAGTGAGACAGCATTTCCAGATAATTTAATCTTTGAATCCTTTGGCTGATGCCTTTCCTGCCGCTAACCCACGTTCCTGTTGCCATAGAAGAATAAATCCTTTGAGTAAGCAGCTTATCCCTTATCAGATTTTTTATAGTTGGAAACTTGCCGCGCTTGACCATCCTCTGAAAATTATACAGTAAGTCTCCAATAAGCACTTTTATGTTGAGCCTCAGCAAATCTGCAAGCAGGTCTCCAGATAACTTCAGCTTTTTGTTCATGTAATGGTCTTTGTCATCAACACTAAGCTCTTCTCTTGACACCCTCAAAAACCGCTTAATCATCTTGCATAAGTTATAGGCCTTAAAGATTCTGTCTTCTTTCTTTATGCCAAGATGAGGCATCAAATATTTGTCAAGTATTTCCTTCATCCTTTCTATCCTTATTTCCTTTGATTGTGTAACGCCAATTTTCTTTGCAATGTAATCCAAGGCTTCTTCTTCTGTTTTGATGCTTGCGAATTCAATCAGGTTAATAATAACCTCGTCATACTGCCTTTCAGCTGAAACAAATGTAGTGATTTCCTGGTCTTTAAGAAGGCCAAGAGCTTTTATCAAAACAATTATAGGGATTCTTTTAACTCTGGTAAATGTCAAATAGAAAATGCCATCTTTAAGCTTCTCCATAGTGTGGGGTATCTTAAATGAGCCATACTCGGAAAATAATTTTCCAACATATTCTGATGTGCCTGATGACGGCTTTTCAATAAGGAACCTGTTAGAAGCAAGATCTTCTATTGTTATAAGAACTTTTTCCGTCCCATTGATTATGAAATATCCTCCTGGCTCGTCAGGATCTTCGCCTTTTTCTATTAGCTCTTGCCTGCTTAGCTTATAAAGATGGCACCACTTGCTTTTTAGCATAATAGGTATGTTGCCTATTTGCGTGGTAAAACTTTCTCTTTGCACACCATTGATATGAGCGCTAACCTCAATAAACGTAGGAGCAGAATAAGTCAATTTCCTTAATCTGGCTTCAAGAGGGAATATGTTTCTCTTGCTTCCATCTGCTTCAGTAATTTCTGGCTTTAAGGACCATATCTTATCCAGCCTTATCTTAAAGTCGTCTATGTTATGGGGTATAATAGTTGGTGCAATTTCCTTATTTTCTTCTATAATCTGGTTTAATTGATTTTCTATAAAATCATTATAGGATGCTATATCAGAATCTACAAAACTCTGCTCGTCAAAGTATTTTTGTATCAATGTCTTTCCGTATTTATACATCAACTACCACCCTGTAGAAAATCGCTTCAGATGCTGTCGGGCTTTTTCTCACAATTTTTATTACGTCTCCCAGTTTAGCATCTAATGAAATTATTGCGGGATCAGACTTCAATATCCTCGGAAGCTCCCTCATAGAAATATTGTATTTCTCCAGCAACTTTTCTTTTTGAGCATCGCTTAGCTTCGAGTGCTTTGGAATCAATAAATGCTTGTCAACCTTGAATTTTTTCTTCATACTTCCACTAAACCCTCTCTGTTTAATTTTAAAATGAATGGGCCGAACGAGATTCGAACTCGCGACCACCTGATGGCCTCTTCTTCAATAAAAGTCAGGTGCTCTACCAGGCTGAGCTACCGGCCCGCGTTTAAAAAAAAAACGCCCTGGCCGGGACTTTCAAGCCATAAATTTTTTGGAATTTAATAGCATTTGAACCCAGGTCGAAGCCGTTCGGTACAACTGCTTTTAGCATATTGATCGACAGGGCTTCATGATAGTTCCTGCAGCTTGTTTAAGCTTTTAGGCTGCGCCAGGCTACACTACCAGGGCATTTTTTGATATTATGGCATAGATAACCCCTCTTTACCAAAATAAGCCAAAAATTATAGCCTTTTAACTAAAGAAGGATTATTATACATTTTAGTGAGGATTATTTTGTTATTTATAAAGTTTACGAATTTTTACGGTTTTCGTGTAGAATTAAGCCTCTTTAAAACTATCGTACAAGAATTGCATTAAGCATTTAGAGAAAGCAAGTATTTAAAATTTTCGTTGCTAGAAAGAATAATTTGTTCAGAAAGATATATAAACTAAGAACAAGTCTCTTAAGCATATGGGCAAGAAAAAAGAACAGCTTGCTGAGCAGGAAAAGCTGCAGCAGGAAATAAGCAGGATTAAATTGCCTAGGGGCAATCAAACATTAGGGATTCTAGATCAGCGCTTAGGAGCCTCAAGGATGAGGGTTAGATGCCTAGACGGAAAAACAAGAATATGCAGAATCCCCGGCAGATTAAAGAGAAAATTATGGGTGAGGGAAGGCGATATTATTATTGTAGAGCCGTGGGAATTCTCAGGAGAAGGCAAAGGAGACGTATTGTATAAATACACTCCCACACAAGTTGTTTTCCTAAAAAACAAAGGCTACCTGAAGAAAATTGAAGAGATGGATGAGTTCTGATCATGTTTAGATTACGGCGTTGTTGAAAATCTTGGGTTTGTAGAATGGGAGTTAAGTTCAATAATTTTTAGTGGCTAAACGTAGATGGGGGAGTATTTCTAAATGCCTAACGAAACGCGGGGCGGGGCTAACGAAAACGAACGATTTATAAACAAAGACTATTCTACTACAATCATGAAAGGAGGAATTTTTTTTAACCACAAAAAATTGAAAATAATATGTGAAGATGTACTCTCAACAAATAAAATCCCTAAAAATAGCGTTGATTTAATTGTTACATCTCCACCTTACAATGTTGATATTAAGTATAATTCTCATGATGATAAAATTACTTATGAAAAATATTTAGAATTTGGTCATAAATGGTTATCCAGATGTTTCGAATGGTTAAAAGATGATGGAAGATTATGCCTTAATATTCCATTAGACAAAAATAAGGATGGTCAACAAAGTGTTGGTGCAGATTTTACTACAATTGCCAAAAAAATAGGATACAAATATCATTCTACCGTAATATGGAATGAAGGAAATATCTCACGAAGAACTGCTTGGGGCTCTTGGTTAAGTGCATCGGCTCCTTATGTAATAGCACCAGTAGAGCTTATTATAGTTTTATATAAAAAAGATTGGAAAAAAAATGAGAAAAAAGAATCAGATATTACTAGACAAGAATTTATGGATTGGACTAATGGTCTATGGACTTTTCAAGGTCAAAGCAAAAAGGGAGCTGGCGGTCATCCTGCGCCCTTCCCTGTAGAATTACCTAGAAGGTGTATTAAATTATTCAGTTTTGTTGGTGATGTTGTATTAGACCCATTTATGGGAAGCGGCTCAACATTAATTGCTGCAGCATTGAATAATAGAAAATCTATAGGCATTGATGTTGATAAAGAATATTGCA
>Ga0209211_10006103_pt1 | contig 17636 bp, 17 predicted proteins | sample RifGroA2_FD_183992 | JGI IMG/M metagenome (GOLD analysis project Ga0209211, IMG submission 183992) | Groundwater microbial communities from Rifle, Colorado, USA - Groundwater A2 (SPAdes) (version 2) | ecosystem: Environmental > Aquatic > Deep subsurface > Groundwater | place: Rifle, Colorado... | reverse complement strand
CATAACCTTAAACCAATAGCAAGTTGTAGTAAAGCTTCACGGGGTCTTTTCGTCTAGTTGCGGGTAGGAGGCATCTTCACCTCCCTTGCAATTTCACCGAGTCCCTCGTTGAGACAGTCGCACTATCGTTATGCCATTCGTGCGGGTCGGAACTCCATTGTGTTATCATCATGTTGCCATGATGTTCAGACTATACTTTCATCTTCCCGACAATACTTAGGAGATCTGTTTTTAAATAACGTCGCGCTCCGAGATTATTCATCTTAATAGGCGCTAGCTATAATTTCCTTTACCCCTTCCGCCGACAAATGAAGATTCGCCTTCATTGAGCGACAGATATTTCTAAGGATTAATCTCCATATATTGTCTCCTTTCTTGGGAAGAGCCGGCGTGTTGCCCGCTTTTGGCAGGCCTCATCTTTCGATTCAGTCGTTACGGGGCTCCGTTTCCCGACGGAGCTTCCCACGGTATTCCCCGTCATGGGGGTTCACCGTTATGAGCCGGTTTGCTAATATCGCGTTGCCGCGATAATCGGGCAAGTATTCTCTCCGACCCGGAGATTTGTTCACCCGACAAGGAATTTCGCTTTGCGCTTCCTTTTTAATGGCGCAGGACTATATCTTCACCCCGACTTATCGGGGGCATAGCGTTTAGTCTCTGAGGGGTCGCCGGTGGCGACTTCCCTGCTGATCGTTTCCTCTGCGAGAAACTTCCCAGCATATAGCTATGTATTGGGCACTCTTTACATTACTGTAAAGTAAGGCAGTCTTTTTGGCATGACTTATTTACCCTACCACAACCGTCCCAGCCCTTTTCAAATCCACTAATGAATTTGAAAACCTTAGGACGGTTATAGTTACCGCCGGCGTTCATCAGCGCTTCGGTTCGACGCTTCGCCTTGCGGCTAACGCCTCCCCTTAACGTTCTGACACTGGCCAGGCATCACCCCCTATACGTCAGCTTACGCTTTTGCAGGGAGCTGTGTTTTTGGTAAACAGTCGCAGTGCGTCTTTTGTTGAAACCCCGACGTTAAGTCGGGGCGGGCCTTATCCCGAAGTTACGGCCGCTGTATTGCAGAGTTCCTAAACGAGGGTTCTCTCGTACGCCTTGGTCTACTCGACCTATCCACCTGTGTCGGTTTCCGGTACGGTTGCACGCAGCCTAACGTTACCTGCCTTTTCTAGGCACCCTCTCCCCTCAAGTTGACTCCACCCGAAGGTTTTGTCTCCATCTTGCGATACGTGTGTATCCAAAACACGCTTGAAGCTCAAGGATGCGCAACAGATAACAAACTGCGCGCAGTGCAGGAATATTAACCTGCTCTTCCATCGGTTACGCCTTTCGGCCTGGCCTTAGGACCGACTAACCCTGGGTCGATTCTCGTTGCCCAGGAAACCTTGGATTTTCGGCGGGGAAGATTCTCACTTCCCTTTTTGCTACTTATGCCTGCATTCTCGCTTCTTAACACTCCATCGCGGCTCACGCCTACGACTTCAGCGCGTTAAGAACGCTCCTCTACCGCTCGTGCGCAGCACGAGCAAGTCAAAAGTTTGTAAAGTTGAAAGTTTATAAAGGTCAAACGAACTTTATAACTTTATAACTTTATAACTTTATAACTTACTTGTGCCACGCACAAGCTCGCAGCTTCGGTACCATGTTTGAGTCCCGTACATTTTCGGCGCCAAGACTCTTGACCAGTGAGCTGTTACGCTTTCTTTAAAGGATGGCTGCTTCTAAGCCAACCTCCTGGTTGTATAAGAATCAAGACCGCCTTTGATACACTTAACATGGATTTAGGGACCTTAGCTTGCGATCTGGGCTGTTTCCCTTTTGACAATGGAGCTTAGCCCCCACTGTCTGACTCCCGAGATTTGGCTGACGGCATTCGGAGTTTGATTGAAAACGGTATCCCGAAGGACCCAATTCTCATCCAGTGCTCTACCGCCGACAGAAACTCTCGAGGCTATACCTAGATATATTTCGAGGAGAACCAGCTATCACCGAGTTCGATTAGAATTTCTCTCCCATCCACCCCTCATCTCCGAGTGTTGCACGGCTCGTGAGTTCGGACCTTCCCCCGCATTTCTGCGGGGTTCATCCTGGAGATGGATAGCTCACCCGGTTTCGGGTTATGTACGTGCCACTAATCGCCCTTTCAGACTCGCTTTCGCTACGCCTCCGGGCCATAGGCCCTTAAGCTCGCGACACGCATCATACTCGCAGGCTCATTCTTCAATAGGAACACAGTCACCGGTGCACAGCACCGGAAGCACCAAATCCAAAATCCCAAATCCCAAATAAATCACAAATCTCAATATTCAAAACGTGTTTGTTTAACGTTTTGATATTTGTAATTTGGAATTTATTTGGAATTTGTAATTTGGAATTTGATATTTCCGATGCTGCGCATCGGCTCCTGCTCTTTGTAAGCGCATGGTTTCAGATACTATTTCATCGCCCTCCCGGGCTGCTTTTCACCTTTCCCTCGTGGTACTTGTCCACTATCGATCACCAAAAGTATTTAGCCTTAGAGCATAGTCGCCCCAGGTTCAGACGGGATTTCACGAGTCCCGACTTACTCAAGAACACAGACCATGATTCATTAACCCCTTTCACATACAGGACTATTACCTTCTTTGGTTGCTCGTTCCAGAGCATTCTACTAGGGAACTTAATTTCATCACCTGACTCGCACAGGAAGTCAGCGTCCGCGTCTTACAACGCCGCGTAAACAACGCCCTGCGGCTTTAATCTCTAGCTCAAAATTAATCCGAAGATCAATCCGTTGCTAAAGAAACATTTACGTGGTTTAGGCTTTTCCCTTTTCGCTCGCCACTACTAAGGGAATCTCATTCGATTTATATTCCTCTGGGTACTGAGATGTTTCACTTCCCCAGGTCTTCTCTGCACACCTATGAATTCAGTGTGCAGTAACCGTGCTTCACTATTACGTCTCACGGAAATCCCAATGACCAAACCCCAATGACCAATCAAATCCCAAACCCCAATGCCCAAATTGTATTTGGACATTTAGTCATTGGTCATTGATTGGAAATTGGAAATTGGAAATTGGTCATTCCGTGCTTCGCAATAGCGAAGCACGGTTGGGTTTCCCCATTCGGACATCCCCGGATCAAAGCTTGCTTGGGAGCTCCCCGAGGCTTATCGCACCCTGCAACGTCCTTCATCGTCTTTTGGTGTCAAGGCATCCACCATACGCCCTTGAAATTGCGCACGACGAAAGCACTTAAACGTGCTTTACATCGTTTGTAGATATTTATCTACTACCCTATTGTATTCAATTGTCAATGTGCGTTCCGATCCTGTCGTATACTTTCTCATTCCGAGCGCAGTTAGGAATCTCTCCCGGGAGGGATCCTTCGCTCCGTTCAGAATAACACCGCGTAAAAAACAAAGAACCGCGCTTCCAAGCGGTTCCTCAACAACAACTTTGTTGGGTTCAACCACTTGGATAATCTGAGTTAAGCAACTGTAGAGTCATATGTATCATTGAGAGATATTTATGATCCTTTCCAGTTCCCGCCCGCTGAAGCGAGCTTGCGCGGCGTAGGTCGCTAGGCAACCGAGGCCGGAACCCAGAGGTCCAAGTGATGCGATTGGCATCCATAAGTTGGACGTGGTTTACCTTTACAAAGGAACGCTGGGCGTTCCAAGAATATTTTAATCGCAGACGGATTATAACATAACCAAAACAATTGTCAATGGGAAGCAAGTGGATAAGTGGCGGACAACTCAAAAGGCCAAAGGTTATCCACAGCCCCCGCAACCTCTTTACAAATTCCAGGAAAGTTGTACAATTATTGGCATATTTTACTCTTAATTTCAAGCGAACCATATGGTTCCAAAAAAAGTATTTTTTACAAAAGGAGTCGGCATTCACAAGGACAAGCTGGCCGCTTTTGAAGCCGCTCTCCGCGACGCGGGAATTGAGAAACAGAATTTGGTTTATGTTTCCAGCATTCTGCCTCCCAACTGCAAAATAATTTCCAAAAATGACGGCATACCACAACTAAAACCGGGAGCCATTACATTCTGTGTAATGGCGCGCACCGAAACCAGCGAACCAAATCGTCTTGTTGCTTCGGCAATCGGCGTCGCGACACCAAGCGACAACAGCCACTATGGCTACCTCTCCGAGCATCATGGATTCGGTGAAACCGGCGAAAAGTCCGGCGAATACGCCGAGGACCTGGCCGCCACCATGCTTGCCACCACTCTTGGTATTGAATTTGATTCAAACCTGGCTTGGGAAGAGCGCGAGAAAGTTTACAAAACTAGCGGCCATATTTTCAAAACCACCAACATTGTGCAGTCCGCGGAAGGAAATAAATACGGCCTATGGACAGTAGCTATCGCGGCCGCGGTCTTTATTATGGAAGATTAGCAAACTGATAGTAGTATTTATGGAGGCGGGGGCGGAAAACATTTGTCGATTGCGGTATTTGAATCAAACCCATGAAAAAAACAAAATTAAAACAGCTTTCGGCCGGCTTGCAAAAACTTATTACTCTCGATGATCGCAATGCCGGAGAAAACCGACCTCTAAGCGCGCGCGTTAAAAATTCATCCTCGCCGGTTTCGGCTTTCGCGTCCGCGACTCTAAACCACTGCAACGGCGGCTCAACCATGCATGCCGCTTTGTGGCTCAAAAACCATTTGAACAAGGGTGGAAAATTGATTGTGACGCTTGCCGGGGCTTTGAGTTCTTTTCAGGCTGGCGTGATGCTCGCGGAGCTTATACGCAAAAATAAAGTTCACATGATATCAGCCACAGGCGCGAACCACGAAGAATCGTACTACCGCTATGTGGCTCATTCCCACTACGCGTATATCCCTCGCTATACGGAACTGACTCCGGATCAAGAAGCCGAACTTCGAGACGCCGGACTGCGCCGCATTACCGACACCTTCCTTCCCGAAGATGAAAGCGTGCGCATTATGGAGCCCCATCTTCTCAAGATGTGGCAAGAGGCTGAAAAAAAAGGCGAGAGCTATTTTCCGCATGAATATTTCCGCAGGCTATTCGCCGAAAATCTGATTGATGCCGACCCCAAGGCCAACAAAAATGATTGCTGGACTTACGCGGCGTATGAAAAAAATATTCCCATCGTAATTCCTGGGTTTGAGGACTCCACCATGGGCAATATCTTTTCCAGCTACACTTATGGCGGAGCGCACAAAAAAAAAGGCGACATCACGATGAGCCCGAAGATCATGAAATTCGGCTTGGAATATTTCCACCTGATGTATGATTGGTATATGGAAACTTCCCAAAAAAGCCCAATCGCTTTCTTACAGTTAGGCGGCGGAATCTCGGCCGACTTCCCTATCTGCGTGGTGCCTTCATTAAAGCACGATCTGCGCCTCGCCAAAGTCAGGGATTGGGCCGGATTCATTGAAATCGGCTCCTCTCCAATGTCCTACGGCTCATATTCCGGAGCCGGCGGCAAAGAAAAAATTACTTGGGATAAACTCTCCATCAACAGCTACTACCAAATCATCCAAAGCGATGTCACTATGGCCTTCCCATGGATCGCGGCAGTGTTGTTGGATTTATGAAAATCCCTTTCAACTTCGGCGGATTGCCAAAAAAATACTCTTCCTATCAATCATCAAAGATAGCTGTTTTGCCGATCCCTTTTGACGGCACAAGCACATGGATAAAAGGCACCGACAAAGGACCACGCGCGCTCATTGAAGCCTCCGGAAACATGGAACTTTATGATATTGAGACGGATAGCGAAGTGTACCAAAAAGGAATCTACACCGCGCCGGCCATACGAGCCAATTCCACCAAAGTAATGATCAAAAAAGGATGCGACGCAACAAAAAAACTTCTAGCAGACGATAAATTCGTGGTAACCCTCGGCGGTGAACACTCAATTTCGCTTGGCCCCATTATGGCGCATACCGAGAAATACTCTCACATCAGCGTACTGCACCTGGACGCGCACAGCGATCGCCGCGATACATACGAAGGAGATAAATACAACCATGCCTGCGTCATGGCCAGAGCGCAAGAACACGCGAAAACAATTGTGTCCGCGGGCATCCGCAGTATGGACGTTTCAGAGAAAAAAAATATCGCGCGCGACACAATTTATTATGCCAAAAATATTGTTGGCTCGGATAAATGGATGGGCGAAGCGGTAGAAAAATTAACCGAAAACGTCTATATCACCATTGACCTGGACGTATTTGACCCGAGCATCATGCCCGCGACCGGCACCCCCGAGCCGGGTGGCTTGAGCTGGTATCAAGTTTTAAAGCTAATGCGCCAAGTGGCAGAGAAGAAAAATATTGTCGGTTTTGATGTGGTAGAATTATGCCCCGACCCGCGAAACAAAGCGCCTAATTTTCTGGCGGCGAAATTGGCGTATACTATGTTGAGTTATATTTTCAAGAAGTAGCGAAAAACTTCGCGCACATCAACCCATTGTAGAGACGGGGCATACCCCGTCTGTTGATTTTTTTCAATTATTATGGTTAAATAATCGCGTATTGCCGCGGTGGCGGAATTGGTATACGCGCATGGCTTAGAACCATGTTCTCAAAAGGATTGAGAGTTCGAGTCTCTCCCGCGGCACGCAAAATCAATCAAGCTACGACTAATTTTTTGTTTCTTTAAGTATAGTGTGTTAGTATAAAGTTATTCATACAAAATTAATGAATACCTCTGTATGGTGTTAACACTTCCAAATGAAGACGGCGTGAGATCGGTAATCAATCCAATCACCAAAGCCGAGCTTGAATTAGTAGCCACGGAAAGATTTGGTGATATGGTAAAAGCGGTAGTTGATGTGGAAAAAAAAATTATGGCGATCGGTGGCGACTTGCACGCGGATGAAGAAAGATTGCTGCTTGAAAATAATAGCGCTCAACAGAATTTATGGGGAATAAATATTTACCCCAACGAACCGGCTGATAAACGCGTTGAATTCGATTCAATGATCAATCTTCGGCCTAAACAAAACAATCGCTCGCGCAACGTTGAAGATGCGCTGGTGCGCGAACAAATAACAGACATTATTAATATACTGGTCAATTGGTAAATATATGGCGCTTCCCTTTCATTCAAAAACACTTGAACAGCGTTGGCAGACTTTATCAATCTACGAACAGTTAGGAAATGTCGGTAGTGAAGTTGGGAGAGCGGCCGCTCGCGCTGAACAAGGCGAAGACGCCAAACGCGACCTTGCGCTCACGAGGGCGCTGGAATTGCTTGACTATACTATTGCTGATCCGCGCTGGCGTCGCCGCTTAAAAGAATTTTGCCGAGCCAGAGAACTCTTGGTAGACACTTTTTGGGGAACGCGCGAATACGGCGATACGACAAAAAAATTAGAAAAATATTTTTACCAATTTGCGCTGGCAGCTCAACTGCGGCGCTAACCAGATTAACCAACCCTCTCAAATGGCCGCCTGAATCATATAATTCTCCACCGGCGCGTATTCATCGGTTAGCACTTCCATATCTGATGGTAAATTCCGCTCCCAACGATGACTCAAATAAATTCGCGTCTCGAGGTCATTGCTGGACCATGATATTTCTTTGTTTGATTTCAAAGCTACAAGCATTATATTCTGCACCAACTCCCCGTCGTTGGAATCTGTTACAGGGAATAAATAAACTTGCGGGAAGACATAACTAAAAGTAGCGTACTCGGCGCGCAAGAATTTTCCGGCTTCGCCGTCAACAGAGGAAATGATATTGATGATTGCTACGCCATTATCGGTCAACGAATCGTACATTTTCTCCACCGCTTCTTTAGTGGATAACTGGAAAGGCGGGGAATAAGATTTAAACGCGTCTCCGTAGATAACGTCATATTTTTTTGTATTCTTGTTCAAAAAAGTCCGGCCGTCTTCGTGGATAATGTTGAGGCGCGGTGTTTCAAAAAATTTAAAGTACTTGGTTGCTATTTGTTTCAACGCCGGATCAATCTCCACCACATCCATAGTAGAGCGCGGAAACTGAGTCAAAAAATCCTTTGAATAAGTGTAGGCTCCGCCGCCAATCATGAGCGCGGTATTAATATTTGGGTTGAAGTGGGCGGCCATTCGGTAAAACTTGGTATAATCAAAAACCAGGTCATCGCCATCTAAATAAATTGCCGAGCTTTGCTCGTGTCCAATCTTCAAAATCCTAATCGGTCTGCCGTTGGCCCGATCAACACCATCATAAATCTGCAGATGATTATAAGGGGTGTCAATTTCCACCAAACCGAATTTGGCAAACGCCACGCTAAACCATTGAGCGAAAAAAGCGCTGGCAATGAGAAACAACATCACTGCTCCAGCCCTCTTCCAAGCAACCCTATAAGCGATTACTGACAACAAGAGTTGGACGCCGGCAAGGACTAATAATATATTAGTAGAACCAAAAAAAGCAATGAGGATAAAACCGGCCGCGAAAGTGCCCACAATACTGCCCACGGTGGAGATTGCGTACAGCGCGCCCACGGTCGCGCCGCTCGTGGCCACATCTTTCATCTTAAGCCGGATGGCGTATGGAGACACCATGCCTAAAACAACGCTCCCCGGAGCAAACAGCGCGATAGTCGCTATCACGGCGTTTAAATACAGATTGCCGGATTGAGAGGCGGCAACCGATAAAATAGAAAATTTCAAAGCCGCGATGTAGGCAATGAGGAGCGAGGAGATAAAAAGTATTTTGGAAAATTGTTTGTAATTCGCGCCTTTGTCTGCCATTTTTCCTCCCCACCAGTAACCGACACTTAAACTCCCAAGAATTATCCCGATCAAACTGGTCCAAACCACGATTGATGTGCCGAGATATGGAGCCAGAATCCGTGAACCCACGAGCTCTACAATCATGACCACCGCGCCGGAGATGAAGACCACTAACTCTAGAAGATACTTTTTCATAGTAGCAAGTATTTTAAATCCCAAATCCCAACCTTAACTGTCATCCCCGTATAAACGGGGATCCATGCCGTTCAATGGTTGTGGTATAGCCCAACCTAGATTCCCGCTTATGCGGGAATGACAGTGGTAATATAATTGGTCATTGAGTAATTGGGATTTGATTGGTCATTGGGAATTGGGGCTTGGGATTTTCAACGTGCATTCTATTCTACCACGTTTTCCCGCGACAAAAAAGGGCGCCTGTTTATCAGCGCCCTTTGTAATTATCTGTCACTCATCCTATGTCCACGTTGATGCGGGGGATGGCTGTTTCCGCCTCTGCTGAACCCGCCGCCAAAACGCGGCGCGGGAGGTCGTTCCTCCCAGCCTTCCGGTTTAGGAAGCAGGGCTCGCATGCTTAAATTGACGCGCCCCAGATTATCAATCTCTTTGACTTGCACCTTTACCGGGTCGCCGAGCTTCAGCACATCGCTCGGGCGGTTGGTGCGCTCCCAGGCTATCTCGCTCACATGCACCAGACCGTCTCGGCCGGGAAGAATTTCCACGAACGCGCCGAAGTCTTCCAATCTGGTTACTTTGCCGTCGTATATTTCTCCGGCTGTTACTTCGTGAGTCAACTCCTTAATCCAATTGACGGCTTTCTCCATGCCAACCGCGTCGCTTGAGGTAACAAATACCCGACCGTCGTCTTCTATATCAATTGACACGCCGGTATCCGCTATAATCTTATTTATCATCTTGCCGCCCGGTCCGATAACGTCGCGGATTCTATCCGGGTTGATATGTAAGGTGACGATGCGCGGCGCGTACGGCGACAGCTCTTTGCGCGGCGCGGGGATGGTCATGTCCATGGTGTCCAAAATCTTTAATCTGGCTTCCTTGGCTTGTCGGAAGGTCTGTTCAACAATATCCCAACTTAAGCCTAGCGTTTTGGTGTCCATTTGAATGGCTGTAACGCCGTCTCTCGTGCCGGTTATTTTGAAATCCATTCCTCCCGGGCCGTCCTCAACGTCTTGCAAATCGGTCAATACTTTCCAGTTGCCTTTTTCATCGCTTGCCAAACCCATGGCAATGCCGCCAACCGGTTTTTTTATGGGCACGCCAGCGTCCGCAAGGGCAAGTGATGACCCGCAAGTGGAGGCCATGGAACTTGATCCGTTTGACCCCAAAACTTCCGATACGACGCGAATCGCGTATGGAAATTCATCTTCCTCCGGCAAAACCGGCAAAAGCGCCCGCTCGGCCAAGGCGCCGTGTCCGATAGCTCGGTTACCCGGTCCGCGCAAAGGTCCTGTTTCACCGTAAGTGGCCGGCGTGTCATTGTAATGATGCATGTATCTTTTTGTGCCTTCTTCTTCCATGGTATCAAGTGTCTGCACGTCTCCGGGCGCGCCCAGCGTGACCACTGACAGTACTTGGGTATCGCCACGCGCGAACAGGGCGCTGCCATGAGTGCGAGGCAACAAGCTTACCTCGGCGCTCAAATCTCTAATATCGGTCAACGAACGGCCATCCAACCTTTTCTCTTCCTCAATTATTTTAGCCGTAATATGCTTTTCAACATAAATTTTTACTCGGCCCAGAATAATTTTCTTTACCGTTTCATCCGCTTCTCTGGCAGTTAGCATTTCTTCTATCGCGGCGCTGAATTTTTCAATCATGGCCACACGCTCGGTCCGGCCTTTCTTTGGAGAGTCAAAAATCCAATCTTCAACATGGTCGGCCACTAATTTTTCCGCTTCCTCTTCCATCTCTTTGGTTTTCAGCTCTTTTTCGTTCCGGTTATCCATCAAATTTATTTTTTCCTGGCCGACCTCCTGTTGAATGCGATGGATTAAATCCAATACCGGCTTGAGTTGCTCCGCTCCATAACGCATAGCGGCGATCACGTCTTCTTCGGGAGTTTCTTTACATCCGGCTTCCGCCATGACGACCTTTTCCGGAGCGCCGGCTACCACGATGTCGGTGTCGCTCAAATCTCGCTCCGCGAAAGTCGGGTTAATCTTCCAATTTCCATCAACGCGGCCAACCCGCGCGCCCGCGATCGGGCCGTTCCATGGTATCGGAGACATGCTTAACACGATTGAAGCCGCCACCAAGGCCGGAATCTGCGAATCATTTTCTCCGTCCACGGACAAAGCCGTCAATATTATTTGCACGTCATTGCGAATGCCCGCGTCAAATAAAGGACGTATGGCCCTATCCACCAAACGACCGGACAATATGGCGTCGTCGCTCGGCCTGCCCTCGCGCTTGATGAAGCGGCTGCCTTTGATTTTTCCGGCGGCGTAAAGCTTCTCTTCAAAATTGACCATGAGCGGAAAATAATCAATGCCATCCCGGGTGTTTTTGCTCATGGTAGCTGTAGCCAAAAGTACGGTGTCGCCATAGCGCACCGTGCAAGATGCGTGAGTTTGCAGGGCCAATTTCCCCACCTCAATAGAGAGTGTCCTGCCGCCCCACTCCATTGACCATTTTTTTACTGACATAATTTAAACCTTTCTTGAAGCTGACCCGAGAGCTAGAGACTCCAGCATGAGAGTCTGTGTGTCCTCGGACCAACCCACATTAATTGTTAAATTCGAAATCCGAATATCGAAATTCGAAACAAAACTCAAAATTCTAATCACCAAACACATAAAAATTAACTGTTTTGATATTTGGTATTTGGATTTTAATATTTGTTTCGTGCTTTGAATTTATCAACTACTATCCCTGATTCGCCTTTCTCTTTGCTTGAACCCGTCCATTCTGTATCAAGAACTTCACCTTGTCCCTGCTCAAATCAACAAAATCATCAGCGGCTTCTTTTAGTCTGCCGGAGGTGGTTTCGCCAAATGCCATAACCTCCACTTGCTTGCCTTGATTGCGGAGATATTCCACGAGCGGCACGTAGTCGCCGTCTCCGCTCACGAGCACAATCGCGTCCAGACTCTGGGACAGACGTATCGCGTCCACCGCGATGCCCACGTCCCAGTCGGCCTTTTTCTCGCCGCCATAATAGATCTGCAGAGGCTTTTCTTTAGTCTCAATCCCCAGATTATACAGAGCGTCAAAAAACGGTTGTTCTTCTTTGGTTTCGGTGCGCACCACATAGGCGATGGCGCGGATTAATCTGCGATCGCCGATCGCCTCTTTCACGATGTTGCCAAAATTGACTTTGGCGCCAAATAAATTCTTGGCGCTGTAATACATATTCTGCACATCAATAAACACCCCTACGCGCTGGTCGGGGTGTTTTAATGGATGATTTCTTTTACTCAAAAACGGAATCATGCTGTTTGTCTATTAGCTCAATATCTTCCTCTATCACCTCTTCCGCCGCCGGCCTCTTGTTCTCTTCAGGCTCAATTACCCTTGGCTGTTTAATTTTTAATCTTTTGAAAATCTCCTCGTAACTTTTGGGGTTTTCCTTCTTAAGGTATCTCATCAAACGGCGGCGGCTGCTCACCTTGCGCAATAAACCGCGGCGTGACGAATGATCCTTGGGATGCTGTTTGAGATGCTCTATCAGCTCGTCTATCTCCGCGGAGAGAATGGCTATCTGCACCTCGCTTGACCCTGTGTCCCCCTCGTGGATCTGGTACTTTTTAATTACTTGCTGTTTCTTTTTGGTATCTAACATACATGCCTTATGTTCACCGAGCTTAGCCGAAGCATGTTCCGGCCAGTTCGGAAGAGTTAAAACCCCAATATTTAAGTATAGACACTTTATCCCAAAAACCCAAAAATGTCAATACCTTGCTATACAGTTAATTATCGCTGACTTTTTATGGACGATTAAAGGGGAACCCATGTGCAATCATCGTTTATGCAATCAACGACGCTGTTATTGCTACTACAATTTCCTGTTCCCAATGTAATTTCTCCTATACATCTACTTCGCAACCAGTCACAACTAACATCTGAATCGCATTTCGAAAGCGATGTTATCCGCTCACAAGGAGAATTTGTAGGCACACAGTCCCCAGCGGACGGGTCTGGCCCCATACCGCCTGATTGCGCTACACAACTTGACTGCGACATCCAAGATTCGTTTGGAGGGCATGGTTGCGTGGCCGAAGCACACTCATACCTCATACCAATATTTCTGCAACAACATTCCAAGGTGGAATCAATCCTTTGTATAGACTGGGTGGTTTCCTACCTAGCCGGCAAACGATCCATCACAAACTTAGTTATCGCATACGCGGAAATCAAAATAACCAACCCTATTGAAGCGGCCGTTAAAGCATTCTTGGCTTTACCGACAAATTCGTCGTTGCCTCTCGCTGTCATCCAGCGCAACCCGGCGTACAACATAATGCCAAAAAATACCAACAAAAGCATGGAAAAAGCGGCTGTGATGCCTCGGTCGGCTAACTGGGGGATGGTGGTTCCACGGTCGTATTGCGCCCTCTCGGCCGTAGCCCCAAGTCCGTAATCATAAGCAAACCCGACAGCGACCGGCATTGTTATTGCTATGGACAAGAGGATGGCGATAAGGAGAGGTTTGAGCATAAAAAATTAAAATACCCAATTACTAATGACCTTAGTTTTTTTAATTATACCACATCTTGATTTCCTCGGCAAAATAGAGTATGATGATAAAGCTTTTAAATAAACAAAAACAACCTCCAGCGGAGATTGTCTTCATGGTGGACCCGACCGGAATTGAACCGGCATCCTCATCTTCGCAGGATGGTGTTTTACCGTTAAACTACGGGCCCGGCATAGTCCACCACAAATAGTATAGCATATTAGGCAAGCAAAAACAAAATCCCGATACTATCGGGACCTTGTCTTGCGAAGATGAGATAAACCGTAATTTAACGGTCACCATCCTTAAAATTAAGGATACCACACTGGTAATATTTGTCAACCTCCGCCATCCACATGTCATAAATTAAAGTGCTTGCTTAAACTTTGTCCCCGTAGTTCAATGGATAGAATAGGAGCCTTCTAAGTTCTAGATCTAGGTTCGATTCCTAGCGGGGACACGACGGAGTAAAAAGTTTATAAAGTTATAAAGTTCATAAAGCCGATTCTTGTCAAAAAATGAATTTTATTGTAAAATCCGTATATCTTAAACTTTAAAACTTTTGACTTTATAACTTTACAAACTCCATTATGGTGTCCATAGTGTAGCGGTTAGCACGCGACTCTGTGGAAGTCGCAGCACCGGTTCAAATCCGGTTGGACACCCAAAACGCAAAAAACACTCATAAAACGAGTGTTTTTTGCGTTTTAGAGTGAGCTTGACAAAATCATCGCCAATAAAGCCATGCCCAGGTAAGCTAATTATAACTTACAGTTTACTGCTATGTTCCAATTCATTCTTGTAGGGCGTGCCGCCGATGCAGATTTTGATGAAATTGATAAATTGCGTAAATAGATGTAGTCTGATTTTATATCTTCTGGCGGAAACATAGCATTTTAAACCAAAATCAAGCTTAACCCGGCCAAACTTTTTTAACTGCCGGCTTAAATCAGCGTCTTCTCCAAATTTTAATTCCGGATCAAACCCCTCCGCTTGGTCATAGATGGATTTTCTAAAAGCCATATTATTTCCCATCGGCCCGACTTGGCCGCGCGAAACAATATGAGCAAACATCCATAAAGGATGTTGCAAAACGCATCGCAAAATATTTTTCCATAACGGCGCGTCGTAAAAAATTACCCTGCCTCCGATATTTACCAGTGAAGAATCTTCATCAAACCTCTTTTTAATTTGAAACAAATAATCACCGGGAAGGCGGGTATCGGCGTCTAAATGCACGACATACACCCCCCTCGCCCGCTCCGTTCCCACCCGTCGCGCCCTTCCCACACCGCACTCCGCGGCCCGAGCCAGCAGAACGCCGGCTTGCTCAGCCAATTCCGCTGTCCGGTCGGTAGACATGCTGTCCACCACGATGATTTCATAATTAAAACCGCCTTGCTGTGCCTTTACTGAATCCAGGCATGCCGACAAATAGGCTTCTTCATTATAGGCGGGGATGATGATGGAGAAAAGAATGTCGTTTTCCATAGATACTCTATTCTACAAAAATAACATGAAATTGGCAATTACAAAAATCCCCCCGAGTACTCGGAGGGTTGTTGTTCCCTCTCCTTTCAAGGTGAGGGTTAGGGAGAGTGTAAACCTACACCATCTCCGGAAAAGGCTCCATTGCCACTATCTGTTTCACTTCCTCCGGCGATATCAACCGGCGTTTTTCCAAAATCTGTATCAACATCTTCAATTTCTTATCTTCTTTACGAGTCAACAAAACCAAGTCGCCCTTAAGATCTGCCAATTTATCATCCAAATAATCCTTGGTGACCATTAGCGACTCTACTCTGGTTAATTTAGTTTCAACCCTATCAAGTCTCTGTTCAATGCCGTCAAACCTTCTATCAATACCTTCAAATTTCTTATCAACACCCATAAACCGCTGCTCAATACCAACAAATCGCTCTTCCACCTTATCGGCAAAAGAGTTGATGGCCTCCAGTATATCTCCGGTAGTGGGTTGTTCGTTAGACTCGTTCATACATTTAGTAGTTTACCATCAAAAAAAATTATTATCAATATCCCGGACAATCAGCCCCATAGTCGCACGGCTCGCCCGGCGGCGCCGGTTCAACAAATATGCCGGCCGGCAAATCGCGTGGAACCTGCTGTTTCCATGCCAGCCTTACGGCGAACCATGTGATGGAATATGCGGACAAAACAACTATGAGCCCGATAACCGAATTGACAAGCAATTTCTTGGCCTTCTCCACCTTCTCATCATTGCCTCCGGCAGTCATCCATGTATATCCCGCGTAAAGGGTCAAAATAACAAAGATCGTACCCACAAAAGTCAGCGCGCCTTTAATAATACGCGCCGCCCCAATCCTCGGATCCGTCGGCACCCCCAGCCCGGCCCTATTCCCGGCCGCCCCAAGCTGACGGCCGACTTCGGCGCCGATGTTGGATGCCGCCAATACGGTGGTGGCAATAACGAAAGATAACATTACAGTAGTGATAATAAACCATTTTATTCTATAATTCATATGTTTGATTATGTATTCTGCTCAAGTTGATTGATGAAATTTGTACGGCTCAAAGAGTCTCACACCCCCCTACCCCCCTCATAGGGGGGAACTGTATGAGTTGCCTACGGCAGCTGCTCGGGTTCCCCCCTATGAGGGGGGTAGGGGGGTGTGAGGTTGCGTGTGCCGTACAATTACCGTTCAATCACATCCACAATTCTCTGTATAATAGTATCAATATTTTCCTTTACCTCCTTGTCTAAAAAATGAATGATGGTTAATCCTTGTTTTTTTAAATACCTATTCCGTTCCGCATCATACGCTAACTTTTCATCATGGGTAAATCCATCTATTTCAATCACTAGCTTCAGTTCATGGCAGTAGAAATCAACAATGTATCTGCCGATTGGTTTTTGCCGGATGAATTTATATCCAAGTAATTGTCTGGCTTTTAGCTTTTGCCACAAAAATATCTCTGTTTTAGTGGAATTTTTTCGTAAAAATTGGGCTCGGCCGGTTAATAGTGGATTATAGGAATGGTAGGTGTTGGCGGCTTGGATGTCCATAGGCTGTGGTAACGGCTCAACGAGTCTCACACCCCCCTACCCCCCTCATAGGGGGGATCTAAGAAGTCAGCCATTCCAGGAAACACTAATAATTTGTTCATTTTTCATTGTCATTTTCCATTTTGATTTTTGCACCAAAGCGCCGTTGTTCCGCAGTTGGGCTCCACAGTCCGCCCCGGGCGGAACTATGGAGCCAGCGAATTGATTTTTGCATTTTTATTTTTATGGCCCGATTGGCAAAGCATCACTCCAAGTCGCATTTCTCGCCGCCTCGGTAAACCCCGAGGCAAAGCCGCTCAAAATTCCTCGGTCCACTTCGCCGCCCACGCCGCCGCCGGTGGTGATACTGCCGAAGACCAGTGTTGATACGAAATAAGTGATGCTGTACGCGCCTATGACAATGATAAGCCCGATGGTGGCCATTTTCAAAATTCCTTGCGCCTTAGTCACCTGCTCATCATTGCCACTCGCGGTCATCCACAAAATGCCCGCGTAAATAGCCAAAGCCAAAAATATCACGCCCACAAATGACATTACCGCTTCAAGCGCCTTTCCCACTGTTTCGGATAACGTCGTCTCTGTAACATTGGTTTCAAACCCGGCACGGCCGGCGACGCCGGGCGTGAGTTCGTTGATGTTGGGGCCGGCAAAAGTAAATTGCCAATAAACAAATAAACCGCCGAGAACCAATGCTATAAAAACTATAATAAATCGCATACTGAAAAATATCAAATTCTCAATTTTTATTCGTCTGCCAAACAACATTCCAAATCATCTACAACAGGCAGATCGCAGTCTCCTATATCAGTTGTTCCCGGAGGACAATCATCGTAACAAGCGCCAGTCATATTCGTACATTTACCTCTTCCGCCTTGCACCCAATCTGCGAGCTCACAACATACTGCTGTTCTTCCACACGTTCCGATCTGTTCCTCGAATGGATCTTCTGCCCCTGTACCACCAGGATTGCAAGGTGCTGCAGGATCCCAATTACCACCCGGGTCGGCTCCGAGTTCTTGTAACATACCTGCGTAGTCAAACGGGTTATAATTGTTGTCTACGCACCTCCCGCCCTGCCTTTCACACGCTGTCTGGGGGTCCATTCCACCTAACTCACCGCCATGTCCGCCAGGTCCGCCGCCCGCCCCCAACTTCGTTGTC
>Ga0209211_10006101_pt1 | contig 17641 bp, 15 predicted proteins | sample RifGroA2_FD_183992 | JGI IMG/M metagenome (GOLD analysis project Ga0209211, IMG submission 183992) | Groundwater microbial communities from Rifle, Colorado, USA - Groundwater A2 (SPAdes) (version 2) | ecosystem: Environmental > Aquatic > Deep subsurface > Groundwater | place: Rifle, Colorado... | reverse complement strand
TCACGATTGCTCATGGTTAATGTTTGCTCCATAAACCTCCCGGCTGGATGCCTTAAAGAGAGGTTTTAGCACATAACCAGGACATTTCTAAAAAACGCAACCAGGACATTTTAAAAAAATTTCGACAACGCCCCGCGCTTGAATTGACAGGGCAAACACTTAGAGATATACTACGTTTAACATATAACACAATCAAAGGCAATAAATCAGGAATGACCCCAAAGCGCCGCGGCAAAATAAAAACCGGGAACTCCGTTATCTGCTTGACAGATTTATGCAACTATCGGTGCATTTTCTGCTCGCGCCGGGGCAAGCGTCACGCGAATAGATCCGCTGATATTAAAGAAATAATAAAGTCGTCCCCCGAAAATGTGTGTTTGGAAGGCGGCGAGCCTATGCTCGCAAAAAACCTTGAAAAATGGGTGGCTTTCGCCAGAACCAGGCGTGTAAGAGATATCATCCTGCTGACCAACGGCTTCGGGCTCGGCAAGCCGGCCGCAGTGGGGAAATTGCTTAAACTCGGGGTAACCATGTTTAATGTCAATTTCCCGGCGCACAATCAAAAGCTTTATGATTTGCTCACGTGCACAAAAGGCAATTTTAAAACGGCCGTGAGCATGATTAAAAATCTTATAAACACTACTGGCCCGGATAGAGTAAGGCTTACTCTGGTGGCCAATACTGTTATTGCCGGGCATATGAAGGATTACGCAGAATTCCTGGTTGGAAATTTTCCCGGGCTGTTCTATGTGGAAATCAATATGGTCAAAGTGCTGGGCGCGGTCAATAAAAACAAATGGCTGGTACCAAGGCTTTCAGATATGAAACCGCATCTGCTGGAGACTTTTTCCGCTCTGGAACAGGGTAAAGTTTATTTTATAACGGACGGTTTTCCGTTATGTTTTATGGAAGGCTTTGAGGGCCATTCTATAGACACCAGATTTATGATAAGCCGCGGCCGGCCGGCGACCCGTGAAAACTGCCACGCCAAGCCGTGTCTGACCTGCGCTTTAAAGAAGCTTTGCCCCGGTCCCAGAAAAGATTATCTCCGGATTTACGGTTCTTCCGAACTTACGCCATCCAGGAAGGACCCAGCCGCCATAATAGAAACCACCCGTAGAAGATGTCTTTCCGCGCCATAAATCCGATCTGTCGCCGCGGTAACAACTTGAAAATTAAAGAAGTTTACCGGGGACCGCATTAATTATAGAATTGAAACAGAACTATGACCGTAAGATGCGAACTGAATATTAACGGAGGGACCAGACGGATACTGCTTGTAGCCAAAGAAGAGGAAACAATTGAGCATGTAGCGCTCAGGCTCGCGGCCGCTATCCTTTTTTTTGACCAGGAACCGGCGCTTGAGGCGGGGCCCAGGCATCCGGCGGTGGTGGATTTCGGTTTTTTCCCGGACCTCCTGGCCGCGGACGAAGCGGGCGCCGTCGGCATCTGGATAGAATGCGGCAATGTCGCCACTAACAAACTCGCCAAGGTGGCCAGGCGCCTTCGCGGCGCCAGGATGGTGGTGCTTAAGGAAAGCCCTGAAGACGGGCGCAGATTCCGCGAAGTGATAAAAAAAGAGATCCCGAAGGGGGAAAAAATAGAGATTTGGGCCTGGCCCAAAGGCGAATTTATAAAGTGGGCCAACGCGCTGCGGGAGTCCAGCCATGTTTACGGCGAGGCTTCCGGCAGGTCTTTGAACCTTGTTCTTAACGAAGTTCCATTCTGCGTGGACCTTATTTCATGCTGATAAACGAAGTCTGCCGGGATGTAAAGAATTTCCTGAGCGAACTCGCGCGGGAACTGCCGGATATTTTTCCCTCGCCCCGCCCTTCCATCCGCCCGGCGCGCCCGCGCCGGTTGGTCTCCACAGGGGGGGCATCCCGTAAAACGGCTAAAGGTATTATCAGCGCGAGGGTCAAATACTGGGGCGTAGCGCTGAATCTGGAATATGGCCGTGTATTTATAAAGGACCAGCGGACTTTATGGGGCAGTTGTTCACGTAAGCGGAACCTTAATTTCAACTGGCGCCTGGCCGCCGCGCCCCCTGAAGTGCTGGATTATGTGGTGATACACGAGTTTTGCCACCTGCGGGAGATGAACCATTCAAAAAGATTCTGGGCTCTGGTGGCTGTTACCTGCCCGGACTACGCCGCGCGCAGGAAATGGCTCAGAGACAATTCAATGCTGTTAAGACAGGGTAGAGGGTAAGGGGTTTAGGGTAAGGAACTTCTTGATACTCTACCCTGAACCCTATACCCTCCACCCCTGTATTACTCCATCTCTTCTTTTAAGGCCGCGGGTTCCGCGGTTTTTTTATCGTCTTCTCCCAGGAAGCGCTTTGAAAGCAATAAGGTCGCAAGGCAATAGCAGACTATTGTCATAAGAAAAGGAATGGTGAAACCGAAATTCATCTGCAGGCGGCCGCTCAGGCGAGCGCCAAGCGAATAAGTAAGGTTCCACCCGGCCGAATACATGGCGCTGGCGGCTGAATGCTGGGCCGCGGGGAAATGCCCGAGCATAAACACGCTGTATATCGGCCAGCTGGCGTTCATCAGCATGGTGCGGGCGAATGCCGCCAGCACCGTGGGCAGCAACAGGCCGGAAAACCCCATCGTGGCGAGGAACGGTATGGAAAGCGTCTGGAAAGTTATTATGGCCCGCACGCGGCCCTGTCGTTTCACCAGCCACGGTCCGAGCATGCCGCCCACCGCCATGGCAAGCGGCATAAGCGACATATAAAACCCGAGGCTGGCTATGTGCAGGTCAAAACCGCTCTTAAAGAAGATATTAAGGTAGGGCATTATCATGCCAGCGCCGAAACCTATTATAAGCTGCGGCGCGAACACCATAAGTGCGCGCGAAAGTTCTATCCCGGCGAAGGCTCCTCCTTTCGCGTAGTGGCTGGCGGCCTCTTCCTTTATCCTGAGCGCCGGCCAGGCTGCCGCCGCGAGCATAGCGCAGGCCGCAAGCATGGTAAGCCGGTAGGCAGCTGCGCCCTCCTCACCTCCGAAGAATAATTCGGCCCCAAGTCCGGTAAGCCAGCCCGCCGCCAGGCTCCCCGCGAAAGCCGCCGTCATTGAAACCGCGAACTGGCAGCTGAAAAGGTTCTGGCGGTCTCCTTGAGCGGAACTTCTGGCCATCAACGGGAAAGCGGTTATTGAAAAGAAAGCGCCGGATGCGCCTGAGAGTACCGAGAAAAAAAGCAGGGCCGTCCGGCCCGGTAGAAGCGAAAGCCCGGCCATGGCCGTAAGGCCGAGTGCCAGTGAAATAAGCAGGTTTTTGCGGGCTGAAATTTTTGAGTACATTATGGCCAGCGGCACGGCAAGCGCTGCCAGCGTAAGTGTAGGCAGGGCGCCAAGCGAGCCGAGGAAGTCGCGGTTGTAGCCCAGTTTCAGGATGTAGAGGTTGAATACCAGGCCGAACACGCTTTGCGCGAAAGCCAGCAGAAAAGACATAGCCAGGAAACGCCGCGCGTTCGGCTGGAAGGAGCGGAAAATAGTCAGGAGATTTTTGAGAATGTCGGGCATGAAGTAAACTTGAAAAAGCTGCTATAAGCTTTCCCGCCAAACAGCCTGGCGGGTCCGCCTATGGCGGAAAGCCGTATGCCATAGGCTTTTTAAGGAGTTTCCTTATAACTTATGGCTTAGTAAGGCATATGGCTTATGGCGGGCGCGGCGCCCTTAGGGCTTACGGCGCCACAACAGGGTCTGTGCTTAACACCGGGGGCTGCTCTTCGGAGTCCTGCGCCGGTCCTGTTTTTTTGGGGTGGGCTATGTACCAGACATAGTTGGCCATGTCTTTGTGCTCTTTGGGGAAAGTCCCGGGACAGATTGCTGCGTCTTCGGTGTAGAAAGAGGCCTGGCGCACTCCTTTCACGCGGGCCTTAACGGAGGCCGGCATGGCCGCGTTGTAAATTACATGGCCGTTGCCGGCCGCCACCAAAGCGGCGTAGCCGGCGTTGGCGTTAAGAAAAGTGGCCAGGCGCGCTCCCATGCCTTCGTTCCAGGCCGCCATGGAAGCCAGGTAATTCTCCAGCGTTAATATTTTATCCATGGCCGCGTCGCCGCCGCTCGCGAACGAGGCTTTAAGATAGTCGTTATATTTTTTGTGCGGGGTAATTTCCACCTTTTCCGGCAGATACTGCTTTTCCTCCGCGCTCAGGCTCCCAAGGCCTTCGCGGGCAATTTTTGAAACCACTTTCTTCGGCACATTCAGCGCCAGCGCTTTCAATTTGTTTTCACGGATAAAATCAAAAAGCGGTTTATACAGGCTGAAGTCGAAGCCCCATTCCTTTTTCCAGTCAATTTTATCCAGGAAGTTTTCCTCGGTAAGTTTGCCTCCGGAGTAGTCGTCTAAAAAGGGTTGTAAAGTCATGTTCAGCATTTCAAAGCCCACCACTATTTTGGAGCCGCGCGCCACCTTCATGGCTTGCAGAGCTTCCAGCTGAGCCAGGTGGTCGGGGGCCCGGCCGTGTGCCTCGCCGATGTATACCACGTCATTTTTCCAGATAACAGATTTGAAAGCGGCTTCGCTGCTGAACGCTTTGCCTGACTGCGCGCCGAAAATGCAGAACCGGGGGTCCGGTGCGGCCGGGGCAGCCGGTTGCCCCTCCTTGGCCGGTTTTTGCGCGGCCGCCACATTACAAGGGATTAAAAAAAGGATGGAAAGCGGGACGTAAAACAGGAATGTTCTCATAAAAATATTATATTAAATACTTGCCATAGAAAAGGCGGCCGCTGTTTTAATAGCGCTATCCAGCCTTGCTTTATGGAAAAAGGTACCAGGTACCTTTTAGGGTTGAGAGAAATGATTACAGAATAAGGATAATTTAGTTCCCCGCGCTTTTAAAAAGGTACCAGGAACCTTGTAACCCGTATTTATCAGTGAAATGCCCGCAAAGGTTTGCGGGATTATTTCACCAATTCTATCCTTCCACTCCGGGGGGGGGTTATAGGAGAGGATTCTTTGACTTCCCGGTTCAGGACATCGCGTACCAGAACATTTGTATTGTGAAGATTTGCGGCGCCGGTTATGACGCCGGCATAAAAGTCGGCTGTGGCCACCGAATAGACGGCATTGGGATCCAGCGGCGCGCCGTTGAAAAAAACTTTTATATCCGTAACCGAGGCGCTGTCCGAACTTAAGGAATACCGTATAGTCACGCCTTCCGAAACCTGGATCTTGCTGCGCTCGGGCGTGACCGTATTCTTTAATAAAGCTTCCAGCCTTTCCCCGGGAATATCGAGCGTAACCAGATAATTGTCGAACGGTAATACTTGATATACATCCCTGAGCGTCAGCTTTCCCCGGGGAAATCCATTTCGCAGGCCAGTGGAATTAATGAGCGCTATTTGCGTACCCGCGAATTTTTTCATCGCGTCGTTTACCCAGTTCGCTATAGGGCTGTCAAGAGTCGGTCCTTCCCTTGGTATCGCGGCGGCCGCCTCTCCTATGGTCTTGTCCATTATGCCGCCGACTTCGTCGGTAATTGCCTTAAGCATGGTCTTGATTTCCGTATCTTCCTGAAGGCCGCTAAGCGCCATGTATTGGGCTTTGGCGCCTTTGAATCTGCCTGTGGTGTCGTCAAACTCCAACTGAACGCGGGTAACCCCGCTTGACTTGCTGCCGCTTTCAACAAACAGCGTGCCGCTTTCGCTGTCATAATACCCCTGGGGGAAAACGGTATGGACATGACCCCCCATGATAACGGCTACATCTCCCTTTACGGCGCGGGCCATGGCAAGATTTCCTCTTGTAAGGTCCTCATGGGACGGAATCCACTCGCTTAAGGGGGTGCCAGTAGCGCAGGCTTCGCAGGTGGGGCTATGCGCGAGCACGATAACGGCGTTGACACTCTGCTTTTTGACCTCGGCGACACGCTGAGTGACCTCGGCAACGCCATTATTGAATGTAAGCCCGGCAATATTCGCCGGCGCCACGGTATATTTCGTCCTGTCGGACTGCACTCCCACTAAAGCGATGCGCACGCCGTCCACGGCAACGATCTCATAGGGCGCGGTATAGTTTACCGGACTGCCGCCGGAGTAAACCGCGCCGAGCATTTTAAACTTCGCCGCGGCTGACAGTTCCTTAAGATTATTTTCAGAATAATCATAATCATGATTGCCGACAACGGCCGCGTTATAGCCTACGGCGTTCATTAAAGTTATGGCGTTTGCGCCCTTGCTTAAATTGCCTTCAGGGGTTCCCTGGAACCAGTCCCCCGAATCAACAAGCAGATGGGGGTTTTTTTCCTTTTTAACCAGAGCGGATAAAGCCGGAAACCCGTTGAAATACCCGTGTATGTCGCTGGTATGGTAAACCACCACGGTTTTACCCCAGATCAGTTGTGACGGCAGGAACAATAAAGCCAAAAAAGTCCCGAGCAAATATTTTTTCATGGTTTTCTCCGGATTGGACGCTGGCATAATATAAGTTTAATAATTAAATGGATCTTGCGGCAGGGCTGAAGGTCCTTTTTTGCCCGGTCTTTAGCCCCATTCGTCCATAGGTCCTTAAAGTCAAGAGTCTGCCCCAGAAAACGAATCGGTTTAAGGTCGTAACACCCAGGACAAGGAAAACCCTGTAGAATTGTGTTATAATTTTCATCAATGGAAACCCAGGAAACCAAGTCAAATTTCATCCGCGAGATAATTGATGCCGATCTGTCTTCCGGCAAGTTCGGGGGCCGTGTACACACGCGTTTCCCGCCGGAACCCAACGGGTATCTTCATATCGGCCACGCCAAGTCCATTTGCCTTAATTCCGGTATTGCCCGTGATTATAAGGGAAAATTCAACCTTCGTTTTGACGACACCAATCCATCCAAAGAAGAACAGGAATACGTAGATTCCATTATAGAGGACGTCAGGTGGCTGGGCGGCGATTTTGAAGACCGGCTGTTTTTCGCTTCCGACTATTTCCCGCAGATGTACGACTGGGCCATGGCGCTGGTGAAAAAAGGGAAAGCCTATGTGTGCGACCTGAGCGCGGAGGAAACCCGCCGGCACCGCGGTACCCCAAGCGAACCGGGCAAAGACAGCCCGTTCCGCAACCGGACCGTAGAAGAGAACGCGGACCTGTTCGAGCGCATGCGCAAAGGCGAATTCCCGGACGGTTCGCGTGTGCTGCGCGCGAAAATCGACATGGCCCACCCGAACCTGAGCATGCGCGACCCGGTCATGTACCGCATACTGCACGCGTCCCATCACCGGCAGGGCGATAAGTGGTGCGTCTACCCCATGTACGACTGGGCGCACGGCCTGGAAGATTCCCTTGAACAGATAACCCATTCCATCTGCACCCTTGAATTTGAGAACCACCGACCGCTGTATGACTGGTTTTTGGACGCGCTGGAAATATACCATCCCCGGCAGCTGGAATTCGCCCGCCTGAATTTAAGCAATACGGTTTTAAGCAAGCGCAAACTGCTTGAATTGGTGAGGGATAACCACGTTAACGGCTGGGACGATCCGCGCATGCCCACTATTTCAGGGCTGCGGCGCAGGGGCTACACCCCGGAGTCCATCAGGGCTTTCTGTTCGGAGATCGGAGTGGCCAAATTCAACAGCATCGTGGATATCTGGGTGCTGGAAAATGCCATCCGCAATGAATTGAACAAGACCGCGTCACGGGTTATGGCGGTGCTGCGGCCGTTAAAAGTGGTGATAGAAAACTACCCGCAGGACCAGGTTGAGGAGATGGACCTGGCAAATAATCCCGAGAACCCGGCCGCGGGAACGCGCAAAGTGCCGTTCTGCCGGGAAATATATATCGAAACTGACGATTTTAAGGAGGTTCCGCCGAAGAAATTCTTCCGCATGACCCCCGGGCAGGAAGTGCGCTTGCGGGCCACCTATATAATCAGATGCGAAACCGTGGTTAAAGACGCGGCGGGAAATGTAACGGAAGTCCGCTGCACCTATGACCCGGCGACGCGCGGAGGGACCGCGCCCGATGGACGCAAAGTTAAAGGCACTATCCACTGGGTCTCGGCCCGGCACGGGTTTACCGCTCCGGTGCGGTTATATGACGCGCTGTTTACCAAACGTGCCCCTGAGGATGTGGAAGAAGGCCGCGATTTTAAGGAAAATCTGAATCCTGGGTCGCTGGAAGTGTTGAATAACGCCTGGTGTGAGCCGGACCTGAAAAAAGTCTCCGCGGGTTCGCGGTTCCAGTTCGAGCGGCTCGGTTACTTTTTTGCAGATCCTAAAGATTCAAAACCCGGGGCTCCGGTGTTTAACCGTACGGTGACCTTGAAAGATACCTGGGCTAAGATAGAACAAAAAGGCAAGTAACCGCTTTTTTCCGCCGCAAAATTAAACAACATGTGTTTAACCCGCCGCTATTGTGCCGGGTTGTTCCGCCGGGAGGAAAAGTCTCCGACTGCCTTTTAAACTTTCCGGACAGAGGCTTAAATCATGGCCAGCAAAACCGGAAGAGCCCGCTTTATTTTAACGTCCAGTTCCCGGAAAAAGTCCCCGCATATTTTCGGCCCGGTGCTGCGCGCGTATATCTCCTGCATTATGCAGGATACCTCTATCTCGGAAAAAGGGTAAACCGCGCCCCTGGGTGCCAGCGAGTAGGTGAAACCTATAGCCATCGGTCCGTTCCCCGTGTAGTTCTTAACAGCGCTATTGTAGCTGGCGGAAAGTATACCCTCCAGCGACGCCTCCAGGGCGGGGTCAGGTTTTTTTACCAGTTTAAAGGTCCGTTTCTCAAAATTTACAGCTGAATTAGGACAAGAAAACCCCGGTTTTTCAATCCCGGCGGCCCGGTACCTGGCTTTCAGGCCAACCGCGCCCTCATTTATCTTGTTTGAGATTTGCAAAGGCGCGGCGTAGTCGGCCTTTAAAGCGCCTGGAGCATCACGGAAATCCCCCGGCTTTGCCGTGGGATTGGATATTTCAGGCAATTTTTCTTCGAACCGTGTTTCCATGGTCTTAATTACCCTGTCGTCGGAAGTGTCTATGAGCCAAACCATTAGTGAGAGGCCCTCAGATGTTTTAAACACCGAGCCCTTGATAACGGCCTGCGGGCATATTTTGGGGGGCGCTTCGGAAAACCAGCCTTTGTTGGAACAGTCAACGCCTTTAAGTTGGCCGCGGCTCAGCAGTTCCAGGTCTTTTTCTTTAATCAGGCCGAGAGTTAATTCCTTCTCCGCGTAGCGCACATCGGCCGGGCGCGCGCCGTCATGGTTTCCGAAAGGTTCCAGCGTCAGCGTGCTGAATCCGCCCGCTTTTGCCGCCTTGGCCAGATGCAAACCTATAACTGAGTAATTATCAGCTTTAAGCGGAACACCCAGAAAAACAAACGCAGCTGCAAGTCCAAGTACGGCGGTTAAATTTCTCTTTTTCATAATCTTTTCTCCTGTCCTCATCAGGATAGTATAAGGCGCGGACCTCCGGGGAAGCTCAGACACGGCTCAGATTATGCTCACATAAAATTTATAGGATTGCTTACTCAAAATGAGCTTAAATTACGGGGGAGAATATTTAATTCAAACTACACTGCCGTAAATTGCGCGGGGTAGAAACCGGCGGATGGCATCAAGCGCCTGCTGGCGGAATGCGGGAAGCTGGGCGGTTGTAATACGGGCGAAGCGAAACTTACCGCGGGTTACGACTGTCGGTGAAGTAAGTTGTTTATAAGGTGGAGCCGGTTTGGCGAGGCGGAAAACAGGGCGAGCCGGGGAAATTAAGAAACTGCTTAAAATAGCGCCTCTGAATAATTTCAGGTCTATAGCGTTTCCCTTTTTTATATATAATTTCAGGAACTAATAATATAACCTGCCTGCGGGGGCTGCAGGTTTTCAGCGTATATTTCCGGCGGACCTTGCTATAAATGGAAAATAAGGGGGATCTATGAGGATTTGGAGCTTTAATATATGAGCAGGGCTTTTGTTAAAGAGGACAGCGATGCCCCGGAGGAACCCCGTAAGAGGCAGCCGAGCGGGCGGCCCAATTACGTCACGCCCGGGGGGAGGATATGGCTTAACGGCAAGGTGGCGGAACTGGCCGCGCGGCGCTCCGCCCTGTTGGCCGAGAAACGCGCGGACGAGCCGCGGGCCCTGCGGTTAAGCCAGACCGAACTGGATCTTGCTTACTATGAGGCGCAGTTGAAGGGATCTATCCTGGTGGATAACCGGGGGCTTGCCGCTTCGGACGTGCGGTTCGGCGCGATAGTCTCCGTTAAGGAAGAGGACGGAACGGCGCGCGAGTTTTATATAGTGGGGGAGGACGAGGCAGATGCCGATGCCGGCAGGCTGAACTGGGCGTCGCCGCTCGCCGGAGCCCTGCTGGGGGCGGCGCCGGGCAAAAAGGTGATAGTGCCCAGAAAATCCGGCGATCTCAGACTTGAGGTGATAGCTGTCCGCTATCCTAAAGACTAACCCGCCTCCCAAAAAAGATCATTGCAGTCTTTTTCGTTCATATTTTTTTAAATTGAATCATGCGCGCTAATTCAGCGGGCGTCCGCCTAAGGCGGACGGGTTAGTATAAAAACCGCATTTCCGTTTTAATTAAATACCATACGGCGGCAATTTTGTTGACACAGTGAAAATGGAAGTGCGGCCCGGGGCTGATTTTTCTTATAATATACAGGTTAACATAACATTGGCCGTCTGATATGGTGGTTGCGCAAGCGTTGCGATTTGGTTGTTTTCCGCAAAAAAAAAGGCAAAAACAACGCGACAGACCGTTGTCGCGTTGGTGTGGTAAGATATACCCATGGCGCGCGGTAGCGCCAAATAAAAGACCGGAGGTTTTATGGCTAAAGAAGATAAAGAAAGGGCTCTTGATGTGGCGCTGGCGCAGATAGAAAAAAGTTTCGGCAAAGAGGCTATTATGAAGCTGGGGGACAGGGCCTCAAGGATGAAAGTTGAAACTATCCCGACGGGCGCTTTGTCTTTGGACCTTGCCCTGGGTGTCGGCGGTTTGCCGCGCGGCCGCGTAATGGAAATTTACGGCCCTGAATCTTCAGGTAAAACCACGCTGATGCTGCATGTTATAGCCGAGGCGCAGAAAAAGGGGGGGCTTGCCGCTTTTATAGACGCCGAGCACGCGCTTGACCCGCTTTACGCCAAGAAAATAGGCGTGGATATTGATAACCTGCTTATCTCGCAGCCGGACTCGGGCGAGCAGGCGCTTGAGATAACCGAAAAACTTGTGCGCTCCGGCGCTATTGACATTATTGTTATAGACTCGGTGGCCGCTCTGGTGCCAAGAGCTGAAATAGAAGGTGAAATGGGCGACGCCCATGTGGGCCTGCAGGCCCGCCTGATGAGCCAGGCTCTGCGGAAACTCACCTCCATAGTGTCTTCCACTAAAACTTCGGTTGTTTTTATAAACCAGCTCCGCCACAAAATAGGCGTGATGTTCGGCAGCCCTGAAACCACTCCGGGCGGACTGGCGCTTAAGTTCTACGCGTCCATACGCATGGACATAAGGAAGATAGAAACCATAAAACAGGGCGATGTGGTAACCGGCGCGCGTATACGCGTGAAGGTAGTAAAAAACAAGGTGGCGCCGCCTTACCGCAATGCCGAATTTGAAATGGTGAACGGCTTTGGTATTTCCACCGAGGGTTGTCTTATTGATATGGGCGTGGAAACCGGCCTGCTTGAAAAAAGCGGAACCTGGTTTATTTATAAAACCGAGCGCATCGGCCAGGGCCGTGAAAACGCAAAGGCGTATTTTAAAGAACATAAAGATAAGGCTTCTGAACTGGAAGCTGAGTTGAGAGGTAAATTCCTTCCGTCCGGTCTGAAAACAACCGAAGCGGCAAGCGCGGAAAAACCGGAGGAAAAGCCGGCGGAGAAAGCGGATAAAAAAGAAAAGGTGAAAAGGTAGGAACAGCGGTAATCGGTAATCAGTTATCGGTAACCAGTAACTTTCCACTGGTCACTGGCCATTGATTACCGGTAACCGGTTACCTATAATCTCTTGCTTGTGACCTGTGCTCTTGTGCTCCTGTGGCTTGAATGATTGAACTGGCTAAAATATTCTACCGGCACCTTTTGGTGGAGCGTGGGCTTTCAAAAAACACCTGCCTTGCATACGCGGGTGATTTGGACGCTTTTCTGCTTCACTGCGAAAAATACAAGACCGATCCGGCGCTGGCGGAGGCGCATTTTATAGAGGAGTATTTTTGGGCCCTTAAAAGCGGTAAAGGGCTTAAGGCTTCATCAATATTTCGCAAAACAGAGGCCTTGCGCGCTTTTTACAGGTTTCTGCTGCTTGAGGGCAAGGCGAAAAAGGACCCGACTAAAAACTTTCGCGCCCCCAGGCTGCCCCAAAAGGTGCCCAGGTTTTTGGATCGCCGCGACATGGAGAAACTGCTGTCCTGCCCCGCCGGCGCCAACTTCGCCCGCCTGCGCACGGCGGCCGCCGTGGATCTGCTTTATTCCACCGGCATACGGATAACGGAACTTCTTACGCTAAGGCTTGAGTCCGTTAATTTCCAGAGCGGGTGGCTGCGGGTATTCGGCAAGGGCTCAAAAGAGCGCATAGTGCCGGTAAATCAGTCGGCGCTCGGTACTCTTAAGAACTATCTTCTGGCCAGGGAACTTAAGTTTGGCGCTGGTAGCCCCGATGCCGAGCTCTTCCTTAACAAAAGCGGCCGTCACCTGAGCCGCGTGCAGATGTGGAAGGATATTGTGAACCTGGGTAAAGACGCGGAGGTGCGCATTAAGCCGCACCCGCACCTTTTCCGGCACACTTTCGCGAGCCATCTGGTGCAGGCGGGAGCGGATTTGCGCTCCGTGCAGGAAATGCTGGGCCACGCGAGCCTTAACACAACGCAGATTTACACGCACATAGACAAAGGCGATCTGAAAAACGCGCACAATAAGTATCATCCGGATAAGTAATGTTGAAGGAAGTAACCGGTAATCAGTAAACAGTAATCGGTAACAGCGACAGAAATAATGAGATTGTGAAATTTTATCCCTATACTCTCTTGCTTGTGACTTGTGACCTGTGACTTGCAACTTTTATGATTGAAGACCAAAACGATATTTTTGATTCACGCGTGAAATTTCACGACCGGCGCCGCTTTGAGATAAAACTTGATATAGACCTTGACGCCTCGCCCGAAAGCACCTATTCGGTGGAAACCTATTTTTTCGTGCCCAAGGCGCTTAATATCGGTCCTCATTCATACTCCAAGGAAAATTTTTACAACGACACCCAGCGCTATATCCGGTTTAAAACCCCGAAGGTGAGCCTCTCAAAGCTTTGCGATCCGTCGCTTGAAACCTCGCCGATAAAGCGCATAAACGAGAAACTTTCACTGATACTCGCGGGCTCAAAAGACCGCGAGCTTTTGAAAACCGTTTATGACGAGTTTAAACTGCTGGGCTGCGTTATACGGTGCGAAGTGCGCGACCACGCCAGGGCACTTATTGAAGGCTTTGAAACCTACGGCGCCAAAAAGAACGACCAGCCCCGCTCTTTTGGTTCGGAAGCTCCGGATCCAAAAGAGCGGGGCCAGGCGAAGCGGTTGTTCGTGCCGGACGGCCTGGGCAATTTCCTGGCGGAGATTAAGCAGCTAATTACGGCCGTTTCCGTGCTTAAAAGATCGGTGGCCGACCCGGCCGTGCCCACGGTGATAAAAGAAACCTGCGCTTTTTTTGACGAGTATTTCAGCCTTATAATTGAGGAATACCTGACCCCGGTGCTTGAGGCGCTGAGAAAAAATGCGGCAGAGAGCCAGGGGCTTGAAGAACTGGAGGGTGAACTGGTGGCCGTTATAGTGGCGCAGGGGCGCTACCGCGCGGCGATGAATTATCCTTCGGTGCTTGATAACGGCCGTGGCAACGAGGTTATTATTTACCGCCGTGGTGTTTTAAAAAAGTTTATTTCAAGCGTTCTCTACCTTAAAACCGAAATTTCCGAATGGGAAACGCTGACGCAGGTGCTGTTCAGCATGGCGGCGGGGCTTGCCATGCTGTTTGCCGTGCTGGTTACTTTTTACTTTCAGAACCGCTACACCATTAACAGCCTGCCTTTCCTGTTTGCCGTGGTGGTAAGCTACATGTTCAAGGATCGCATAAAAGACTGGCTGAAAGTTCTTTTTTCAAAAAATCTTACGCGCTGGACCTCGGACAGGAAGATAAGCATATTTGACCCTTCCAGCGGAGCCCGAATAGGCCTGCTTAAAGAAGCGTTCACTTTTATACCCGAGCGTGGTGTGCCCGCGGATATCTCCCGCCTTCGGAGCCTTGACAACATCACTTCAATAGACGAGGATGGCAAGCCGGAGCGTGTATTCAAGTACAAAAAAGAGATACGGCTGTATCCCGAACGGATACGTAAGCACCACGACCGCCGCAAAGATTTAAACGACATAATGCGCTTCAGTATTGAGAATTTTTTGAAGCAGGCGGATGACCCATCCGTGGATTACCATGTGGTTGACCCGGTATCGGGCGAGATAAAAATTGTTGTCTGCCCCAGGGTTTATCATGTGAACCTGGTGCTGAAATATGTTTATGCCTTAAAGGATGGCAGGGAAAGCGTGCATTACGACCGCATAAGGATAGTGCTCAACAAGGCCGGCATAGAGCGTATAGAGGAAGTGGCGGTGGCATAGCAAATCGCCGCAGGCGATTTGCGCTAGTAGGCTGGATTGCCAGCTAGTATGCTAGTAGGCGTGTAGGCCTAATTTAGGAACTCCACAGAAAGCCTACCAGCATACTAGCCTACACGCCTACCGGCGGTCAATCAAGGGAGTTAATATGGAAATAAAGGCTATAGGTATTGTCGGTTCCGGTTCCCTGGGCACGGGTTTGGCGGAAATTTTTCTAAAAAATGGTTTTCAGGTGCGCATTTATGATAATTTCAAAGACAGTCTGAATGTGGCTCTGGCAAAAATAAACTGGTCGCTTGCGCGTTCGGGACAAGGCGAATTGTCCCCCAATATTGAAGGCATACAGGATGCGGCCAAATTTAAAGGCGCAGATATTGTGATAGAAACCACGACCCGTGACATTGAAGAGCGGAAGCTGTTTTTCGCGAAGCTTAAAAAGGGAATGGAGTCTTCCTGCGTGGTAGCGGCGAACTGCTCGGTGACTCCGCTTAAAGCGCTTCTTGAAAATACCGAACTGTCCAGGGAGCTGGCGGTGGGGTTTAATTTTGTAAGACCCGTGCGCTCAAACCATCTGGTGGAGCTGGTAAAAACAGACCAGACCGGGGACGAAGCGCTTGAGGCCTGCCTTAATCTGCTCAGAAAGATAGGCAAAACCCCGGTTATTGTAAAAGACAACCCTGGCCAGATAGTGGCGCGGCTGCTCCGGCCTTTGATACTTAACGCCTTTAAAGTTCTTGAAGCCGGCAAAGGCCGCCCGCATGAGATAGACACGGCGTTTAAAGAAGTGGGGCAGCTGCCTTATGGTCCGTTTGAAACAGCAGATTTCATCGGCCTTGACGAGGATTACCGGGCGGCGCGGGAGATATACACGGCGCTTGGCTCTCCGGAACGTCTTGCCCCGTCCGCCACCGAACTGCGCCTGGTGCAGTACGGCCAGCTGGGCCGTAAGTCCACCATAGGTTTTTACATTTATGAAGATGGGAAAATAGTCGGGGAAAACCCCAGGCTTTCCAATATAATAAAGTACCTGGGTCTGAAGCAGACTTCAAAAGAAGATGTTTTTGTCCAGATACTTTCCCCGCTTGTGGACGAAGCGAAGATACTGGCTTCAGAGATTATGGCCTCGGAGTACGACATAGAAACCGCCGCTAAGCTGGCGTTCGGCTGGCCGAAAGGGCCGTTTGCCTACGCCCGGGACATGGAGTCCCTTTTCAAGAAAAAGAAAGTGTCGGAATTTGACAAGCTGGATACGTATTAGGAATAGGGGATAGGGGCGAGCGGTTATTGGGTAGCGAAGAAATATAAATAAAAAAATCGCGGGGAGATCCCCCGCGATTTTTGCTTGTGACCTGTGACTTGAGACTTGTGACTCTCAGCGCGTAGCGCTGAGACTGAGATATCCCATCAGGCGGTAGATCAGTTTGGCGGCGTTGAATTCCGTTATAGGCGAGCCTTTTATTGGCGACACTTCTACTACATCTACTCCCACAACCTTCTTCTTCAGGCAGACAGCTTTAAAAAGTTTCATGGCTTCGTGCCAGCCAAAACCGCCCGGCTGCGGCGTGCCGGTCCCCGGCATGACCGATGGGTCAAAACCGTCCACGTCTATGGTCAGATAAACCGTGTCCGTCAGTTCGCGCAGGATGTTGCGCTCAAGCTTTTTAAAGTTCATGTTCTCGTGCATCAGGTGGGTTTGAACCAGTCCGGAGTTGTGATACCGGCGTTCTTCGGAGCCCACGCTGCGTATGCCTATCTGCACAAGTTTGTTGTCACGCGAGACCGGATAAACGGCGCAGGCGTGGCTGTGCTCCGAACCTTCGTAAGAGGGACGCAGGTCCGCGTGGGCGTCAAAGTGCAAAATTGAAAGGTTTTTATGCCTGCGCTGGAAAGGCGGCAGAAGCCCCTGTGTAATGCTGTGCTCTCCGCCTATAAAGAAGGGCAGGGCACTTGTGGAAGCCAGCAGCTGGTCCACGATTTTTTCAAGCGCCGGGAAAAACTTCTTTTCACTCAGGGCGCAATTGACCGGGGCCAAGGTGAAAACGCCTTTTTTCCAGGTTTCGGTTCTGGTTTCCTCATCCCACAGCTCCAATTGGCGGGAAGCGGCTATAACGGCCTGGGGGCCGTGCTTTGTGCCCTTGCCGTAGGAAGTTGTTTTTTCGTAAGGAACCGGCACTACCACGAAGGCGGCATTATTGAAGGCGTTGCAGTTGTTACTGATTTTTTCACGCAGAATAAATTGCGTTTCCGCCGGTTTAAATTGCATATTTTTGATAGCAAATAGCAAATAGCGAAGTAGCGGTGGTATTTTTTTCCGCGGCTGCTTCAAAAAATTAAAAAACAAAGACGGCGGCGGCTACCACGCTGGTCCAAACGCCTTCAGTGCAGATGGCGGATTGGGTGATGTTCGTGGTTTTTACTATCTTGCCGCTAAGCTCCCAAATTTCTTCTTTCTGGTCCCAGTTGGTTTCGCTGCCGAATTCCACGCCTTGTATGGTGGCAAGCATCAGCGCCGACAGATCCTCGGAGTAATCGCCGGTTTTCTCGTCGGTTTCGCCGAAGGTGTGGTGTTCCGAAATATACCCGTAATGGGAGCGGTCCTTGGGTATGGCAAGCCCTATTGAAGCGGCTATAAGACGGTGGTTTTCGTTCACCATGTTGCGACTTAAAACGCAGTGTAGTATTTGCCCGCTTTTGAGTTTCTGCAGGCCAAGTTTTCTCGGTACCACTTTGCATTGAGGGGGGAAAATGCTTGAGACATGCACCAGATTAAAACGGGCTATCTGGGCATCCCTGAGGGCTTCCTCAAAACTTGGAAGTTTCTCTTTGTGTCGCCCTATACCTTTTGTAAGGAATATCGCTTTAGGAACTGTGATTGCCATATCCACTATTATAGTAAAAAAGGTTACTGCCCGGCGTAGATAGAGAATTATCCAATGCAAGATGATGGTGAAAATATCCCCATTTCCAACGCAACATGATGGTGAAATTGGCGCAATCTTGAAAAAGCGTTGGATTCCGTCCATAATCTGTAGCTATGACCATGGACATG
>Ga0209211_10006100_pt1 | contig 17642 bp, 20 predicted proteins | sample RifGroA2_FD_183992 | JGI IMG/M metagenome (GOLD analysis project Ga0209211, IMG submission 183992) | Groundwater microbial communities from Rifle, Colorado, USA - Groundwater A2 (SPAdes) (version 2) | ecosystem: Environmental > Aquatic > Deep subsurface > Groundwater | place: Rifle, Colorado... | reverse complement strand
CACCACCAATCCTCCACTAACCCGCCCAAGACGTATTCGGACTGGAGCGAATAATAGTCTTTCGGGCGAGTGTTGCGAGGCAAGCGGAAGAAGGTGAAAAATGCTAAAAAGCAGGGTTTTATAAATAACAGAAAAATTGCAAGTTCTTTATAAAACATAAGTAAAAGTCATTATTAATCAATTTCCGCATATATGGCCGGTGATCGGATGGCTAAGCGAAGGGAAGGCGAAGCTGCTGTTTTTCCCACTATCCACCAGTTCAACGGCAAAACGAAAGAGCTGATGCGGCTCATCAACAGCCCGAGCACCATCAAGGCGTACAAGGAACTCCTCAAGGAGCTCAAATGCGAGCCGTCCGAAGTCGGCGCCAAGCTCAGGGAGCGCGTCTGGAAGGGGAAAAGCCCACGCGATATACTGGAAGAACTGGATGAGGGCTGAGCGAAAGCTTCCTGTTGACCAGCATCAGCCTGTCCCTGAATGCTGCAGGCGTCAGTATTTCCGGAGTTTGGAGGCCCGCAGCCATGTTTATCCTTTCGATTTCTTCAAGCGCAATTGCTTTCAGCAGGTGCTCCCTGTTCCAGGTAAGAAGGACGTCAACGCCATTGGTCGAGCACAGGGCGACTATGGCGGCATCACCCGAACCAATGGAAAACTTTTTAGAATACTTGTCAGCCAAATTTTTCGCTTCCCTTGTGATCTTTGCTTCGCTCGGGAAGATGGTCCGGTAAACCATGTGCAGCGGCGGCTTCTCAAGAAGTTCCCGATAGACCGCCTTAAGCCCTACCCGCTCCACGTCAAAATCCAGCATTATGTAGATTGCAAGCTTTGAGAACACGCACCGCTCGTAATGCTGCTGCCTGTGAGCCGGTATCTGCCCGCCACTTTCGAGCAGCGGACCATAAACCGCAGCAAGGGACACAAGGTCGCTGACAACGTTGGTATCCACTGTCATTGAACGTATTTTTGCCAATCCTTCTGCGAATTTTGTCATCCGTACATCTTCAGAGGGTATGCTACCTCCCCAACGAATAACGAGAAGAAAATCTATATTTATTCGCCCTATTACACGTCAAACCCTTCCGTATCCATCCATTCCGCCTTTACCAAGCACCACCAATCTTGGGCAAGTCCGGCTAACAGATAGTCGTACGGCAGCCAGCCGTAGCCTTTGTCGCCCCAGCTTTCGCCCCAACTATTACGAATGAGAAATGCGCCTACTTTTTCGTTATCGCCGGAACCAATCGAAAGCGAGTCATCGTAGCCAACCGCGAGAACGGCATGTCCTCCCAATATCGATTCGCCTCGTTTTGGATAGGGAATTTTGCCATCAACAGCTCCTTTTATCGATTCGAACACCTGGAAGCCGAACATCACGGGCAGGGAGGAAGCGAGAGTCTGTTTTATTTCAAGAAGAGTGGAGTCCTTATTCTTCGAAGGAATGCCGGCAGCCTTTTCGTCCAGCCTGAAATACGAGAGGGCCTGGTAGTTGCTTGCGTAGGAGTAGCAGAAGGCAGGCGGCGCGTCGTCAATGCCAGGGTAGCCGGTTGGGGGGGAACCCTTGGGGGGATCGTGTGAGGCGTTTGTGCCCCCTAGGGCGTAGCTCCAGTATTTCTCAGGAGGGGAGCCGAAAAGCGCGAGGGAGCCCATGGTGGTGCGGATGTATGCCCCTGAGTCGCCCTTTTCCATCATCAGGTCGCGCGTGGCCTTGTAGATGAACAGGCGCGAAAGGGGCGTATCCTTGCCAAATGCACGCTTGTTGTGATAGGCCAGGAGCGCTGCTGCCGCATTCGCCGTGCAGCTGCCAATGTTCCCCTGGTCGAAGATGGGAGGACACCACTCTCGGAGGTCGGTTTTGGAGGGCAGGGAGGTTAATTTGGGGGTTTTTAGGAGTTTGGCGACTGTTGGGGTGTCCTTGGTATAGTCGCGGGAGTCCGGAAGGTCGGGAAGCCAGCCGAAAGAGTAGGGAAATTGGCGTTTTTTGGAAGAAGCAGGCATGGATAAGCACCTCCGGTAAGGGAATGGAAGAGAAAACGTAAATGTGTATCTGGTTACTGCCTGTCCTTGTGATAGAGGTCCAGAATCACAAGCTTGTCCTCCTCTTTCAAGTAGGCGTAGGAGAGCCGGAAAGGCGCCACATAGACCTCGCGGGTGCCCTTGCGTGCGTATTTCATGGGCTTGCCTATTTCTGGATTCTCAATTATCTTGCGAAGCTGATTCTTGAGCTTTTCCTTAAGCGAGTTGTCCTTTATTTTCCTGAAAAGATGGCTAAAATTAGGAGAATAACTTACAGCTACCATTTTTCCAGCTCCGCGAGGAACTCCTCCTTGGATTTGGAAACGAACTTGCCCTCAAGGTAGCCCTTCCAGGCCTTTTCGGTCCTTGCGGCGAATTCCAAATCCCCTGCCAGATTCTTGTCAAAGCTGTCCGCCTTTTTCAGGATAAGCTGGTCTTCGTTCCTTATCACTACCAGCTTTTCGCCCTCCTTTATGCCGTAGCGGAGGTCGGCGGGTATCACTATCTGGCCCTTGGAGCTCATGCGGGTTATGTCTATAGATGCCATAGGTAAGATCTGTCTTACTTCATTTATAATCCTATGCCCAAGGAAGGCAGTCTCCATGCCAAAAGATGCCGTTTCGGCGCTTAAAAATCTGCGTAGAGTAGGATGCCGGTGGCTTGCGGCGGGTTAAGCGTAAAAGTTTGGCGGTCCAGGCTATCCGTAAACGCCCTTCCTGTGGTAGATTTTTGCTATCAGTACGGTGTTTCCCTCAATGGAATAGACAACCCTCCGCTTTCCGATGTGGAGGCGCCATTTGTTCTTGAGGATGTTTGAAAGCGGCTCAGGGCAGGGCTTATCGCCTGATGACATGAAGGCCGCAATGGAGTCGCTGCAGTCAGAATACAAAACGCTCCGGGGCGCATACGACACCTGTTTTGACGTAAAGGAGCACGCAAAACTGGTGCTCGATTATTACAACACAACACTCAACAGCTATGAATTGAGGGCGCAGGACCTGACAGGCAGGGGAATCAACGCGAGCAATCTTCTCGATCTTGTGGGCAATGCGCGATCGCAGATAACGGCTCCGCTGAAGAACGGCGTCAATTCAGCAACAAATTCATCGCAGTTGAGGATGATATTGTACCAATACTGCCTGTATGACGGGTGCGCGAACGGCACCAACTTCCATATGGCGACGAAGTTCGAGGCCATGAGGATGGCTGACTTGCTTGCAGCGATGTCCCAGAAAGCGGCCGAGCAAGGCCTCAGCAGCAATGTCAGTGCGGTGCAGGCATCCCTGAACGCTGCGAACACGGAAATCGGCTCCTGGAAAACCAATGATGCCAAGCCGGACCAACTCAAGGCAGCTTGGACGGACATCGTGTCGGCTGCCAAGGGAAGCCATGGCATATTCATTGCGCTCAATAGCAGTGGCGCGGATTGAGATGTGGTATTCATGAAGTTTGACAAGAACCTGGCGGCCCTTCTGGCCCTGTGCGCAATATTGCTGATTCTGGCTTATGTTGCATCCCAGAAAGGGCAGCAGGCGCAGAATAACGGCATCATCAACGAGCCCCAGGTGCAGCTTGAAAACACTGCCGCCAGCCAGAACCGGACTCAGAATGGAAGCACCGCCATTGCCAATCCGGCGTCAGTCTATTGTATTCAGCATGGCGGCATAATCAAAATAATTACAGATCCTGACGGAAGCCAGAGAGGAATATGCGTGTTCCCGGACGGATCGCAATGCGACGAGTGGGCATATTACAGGGGAGAGTGCTCACCGGCCAACCGGACTGCGGGACAGGCGCCAGAGGGGAACATAACCGGCCTGGGCGGCATAGGCACGCCAGGGGGGAACGTATCCGACCTGACGAACGGGCCCGACATATCCATAATCCCGACGCCCCCGGAGAACGTGTCCGGCCTGTACGAATCCGATTTTCTAGTCGTGGACGACTCGCTGCCGAGCCTCCTGACGAGCCAGAAGCCGACCGAACTGCCGCCGCCTCCTGCAGGATAAAACCAGATAAGCGAATCTTTCAAAATCCAATTCAAGCAGATATAGCATAAGACATATATTCTGAGACAATTCGGCGTCTATCTTTTTTGGAAGCGGAAGTCGGCCCCCCTATGTCGCTCGTCTTCGCGCCAGCAGTTAAATGTTCCATTTGTATAGCAATTTATGTCCCTCACTATAGGTGCTGGGCGGAAAAGGCGCAAATTGGTGGACAAGCTTCCGAAAACTTATCAATCCTAATCACGATAGCAGGAAAGTCACGAATTCGCGCCACAGGCCCTTTATCCTTCTTGCCTTGACCTTGCCCAGGAGCGCCCAGCCCTTGGGCGTGGTTTCGTAAAGCCTGCGGGCGTGGCTGGCGTTGGTGTCCAGGCGGCTTTTCAGGAGCCCTGCCTTTTCCATGCTGGCAAGGAGGGCGTAAATGGTGGAGGGCTTGCACTGCAGGAAGCCCACGCTTTTTATGTCTTCTATAAGCGAATAGGCATGGTGGGGACCATTATGCAGCCTCCAGAGGAAAAAGAGCGTGAGGACAGGGGCGCGCTTCACCTTTGCCGCAGGCAAACCCTTGGTTTCAATATATTTGGCAGTTTCCATGGGCCTATTTGGAAGGCATGGCTTATAAATTTATTCCATTAAATGGAATATGCCAAAAAATGGACTATTTGCGGTGCGGATATGCCTGAAGAATACTCAATACTGTGCGAAAGGCTCACCAAGAAGTTTGAGAATGTCGTGGCAGTGGACAACCTGTCGCTGCGCGTGAAAAAGGGCGAGCTTTTCGGCTTCCTTGGCCCGAACGGCGCAGGAAAAACGACCACGATCAACATGCTGACCACCCTTTTGCCGAAAACCGCAGGCAAGGCAAGGGTGGCGGAATTTGATCTGGAAAGCCAGGCTGCGCTGATCAGGAGCAGGATCGGCGTGGTGCCGCAGAGGTTCTCGCTTTTCGAGGAGCTCACCCCCATGGAAAACCTCTGGTACCTGGGGGAGCTCTATGAAATGAAAAAGGAGGACATTGAAAAAAGGGGGGCTGAACTGCTCAGGATTGTTGAACTTTATGAAAAGAAGGACATACCTTCAGGCACCTTTTCAGGCGGCATGAAGCAGCGGCTTTCTGTTGCCGCAGGCCTTCTCCACCAGCCCGAGATACTTTTCCTGGACGAGCCCACCACGGGCCTGGATCCGCAGTCGAGGATTGCGCTTCGCGAGCTCACTGCCTCGCTCAACAGGTCAGGGATAACGGTCATTTACACCACGCACGACATGGACGAGGCTGACAAGCTCTGCCAGAGAATTGCGATAATGAATTACGGGAAACTGGTCGCGTTAGGCACCCCGAGCGAGCTCAAGGAGCTGCAGGGGCACACGCATAAAATACAGCTCGAGCTGGACAGCCACAGCCCAGAAATCCTGGACAGCCTGAAGAAGCTTGCAGGCGCTATTTCAATTGTTGCAAATGGGAACAAGGTCGAGATGCGCGTGAAAAGGCTCAAGCCCAGGCTGGTGCAGACGCTCTCGGAATTCCTGGACAGGCACAACCTGCGAATGGGCGACTTCACCATAAGCGAGCCCACGCTGGAAGAGGTTTTCATGAGCCTTACGAAAAAGGCGCTGAGGGACTAAGATGGCTGATTCGGAAAAAGGCGGATTGAACGGAATGCGCAATGGGGCAGTGGAACGCACAATCGACCTCAAGAAGATGTGGGCAATTGTCAGGAAGAACTGGATGGTGATGAAGGGGGACAAGATACGGCTGGTCCCGCTTTTCATGTTCCCATTGATAATGATAGTGATTTTCGGATATACTTCGGGCAACATGCCAAAGCATATTTCAGCTGGCGTGGTGGATTACGACAACAGCGATTTTTCCCATGAAGTTTACCGCCAGCTTTCTGGCATGGAGCTCTTTTCATTGAAGTATGTTGTTGGCACTCAGGACGAAGGCAAGCGGCTGATGGACGCGGGCAGCATTAGGGTACTTTTTATCCTCCCAGAAGGCTTGGGGGACAAGGTTGCAAAAGGCGAGCACGCTGAAATAAATGTCATAGTGGACGAGTCCGACTCCTCGGTTGCCCAGATTTCCAAGTCATCTGCGCAGGCATTCGCTGCACGGCTTTCCGAACAGGTGTCTGCAGGGCGAATGAGTGCCATGTCAGCACAGGCGCGGACTGCAGCCGGGCAGCTTGAGGCGGCAAAAAATCTCCTTTCCCAGCAGCCGCAGACTGACCGGCTCAAGGACTCATCAGACTCTTATTACCGCGATGCCCTCTCCGCCTCGACCAAGGCTTCCAAGCTAATCACCGCAACAGCGCAGGAATTGAAGAATTCGCTTGGCTTTTTGGTGGACCAGAACGAGGTGGCCGAAAGCTTCACACCCTCTGCCATGGGCGGCGCCACGCTGCAGCTTTTGGCAGTGGGCGACCAGCAGCAGTCCACACTTCAGCAGATTGCCCTTTATTCTGCCATGGGCGGGTTCAATGCGATGCTTGCAAAGGATTCGGCCCTGCTTTATTCGAATGCAATGGCGCTTGCCGCAAGTTCGGATGCGCAAGCCAGGGCTGCAGGAGTTTCGGCGGAATTGATATCGTCCGCAGGCAAGAGCTTGAACGCGCTCTCGACCGGCGCGGAGAATGCGCCCAATGAAATATCGGTCAATGTGCTTGCGCCTTATGGATACGGGCGGCGCGGAATAGACTTTTTGCTCCCAAGCATCCTGGCATTGGTCATTTTCCAGGGCGCGACCATGGGGCTGGGGAGGGCGATTGCTGGCGAGCGCAAGGACGGGTCGCTCATGCGCGTATTTCTCACGCCCACCTCCAATATTACAATTATTCTGGGAACTCAGTTCTTCTACCTCCTGCTTGAAACCGTGCGCTCGAGCCTGATAATTTTCGTGGCAATCGCTCTTTTTGGCGTTTCGATTTCTGGGAATATTCTGGACATAATTTTCATTGTAGCCCTCTTTTCCATGGGCGCAACCGGAGTGGGCATGGTGCTGTCCGTAATAACCAACAACCAGGAACAGTACATGGCAGTGGGCATGCTCATTTCCCTTCCAATGATGTTCCTGTCCGGCGTGTTCTTCCCAATACAGACCATGCCGCCTTTCCTGCAGTCGTTTGCACAGTTCCTTCCAATCACATACGCTTCGGATGCGCTGCGCGGGGTGATGGTAAAGGGATTTGCCCTGCATCAGGTCTTGCCGGACATTGCGGCGCTTGCAGTTTTCGGCCTTGCGACTCTGACGCTTTCAATCCTGCTATTCAAGCGGGAAGTCATGTAAAATGGTAGGTGATAAGATGAAAATGATGAAAATATTGGCTGCTGTGCTCCTTCTTGCCGTGCTGGCGGGAAGCGCGTTCGCTTCGGTGAACCCCAAGGTGCAGCTCCTTAACTATTCGCTTTCAGAGGTTCCTGCGCAGCCAGGACGCGTGCTGGCGCTCACGCTAAACCTGAAGAGCATGGAATCGGACAATTGCGCCGAGCGTGTGGCTGTGCAGGTCACAACTTCCTACCCGCTGTCAGTCAGGGGATCGGACACGCAGTACATTGAGAAGCTCTGCTACCTTGACTCGCCTGACAAGGGAACCTTTGTTTTCTATCTGCCTGTGGACAACCTTGCCACAAGCGGAACTTACCCTGTATCGCTTGCCACAACTTATGAAAAGCGCTTTACCAAGCTATCAGAAAGCAACACCCTGAATGTGCAGGTGGGGGGCTCGCCTTCCTTTGTGGCTTCAGTCACATCATCCAACCCGGTAGATATTTATCCCGGCGACTCTGCGCAGGTGACTGTATCGTTCCAGAATACGGGCAGCAGCTTGGTGCAGTCTGCCCGCGCAACCGCATCTTCTTCAGGTATTACGGTGAAATGGGCAGGCAAGACGCAGGACGTGGGCCAAATACTCGCAAGGGGAAGCGCCAATGCAGTATTCAATGTCGAGGCGCCCAAGGACCTCAAAGCCGGGATTTATCCCCTGGACGTTGTGCTGGAATACACTGGCGAGGACAGGGAGAACGGGCAGGCGGAGTTTTCGTTTTGGGTCCCTGTCAGGCCAAAGGCGGATTTCGCAGGCAGCAGCGACGGGGCTTTTCTCATGCCTGGGCAAAAAAAGGAAGTTGGGATACAAATAACCAACACAGGCTCTGATGAAGCAAAGAAATTGTCAATCCGGCTTCGGCCGCTTTACCCGTTCAGCACCGATGGCACGGTGCGCTACATGGAAACACTTGCACCAGGTGAAACGAAAACGCTCACCTACGTGATAACTGTGGACAAGGAGGCTACGTCTGGAGGGCAGCTTCTCGGCCTTCTCATTGACTTTGAGGACAAGCAGGGCAAAAAGTATTCCGACTCGCCTGACTTTGCAATGGAAGTCAGGATGCCCACGCTCGTGGATGACCTTTTCGCGTACTGGTATCTTGTCGTCATGGCAATCGCCGCAGCTGTGTATTTTGCCCGCAAAAGAGGAAAGAAACCCGGAAGGAAGTAGGCAAAACCAAGAGCAAAAGACGGAGGCAGTTATTTAACTATGGGGCGAGAATTCAGGCTATGAGGGAATATAGGAATGCCCGCCAGAATAAGCGGGCACAACAACATTCTGTTTCGCGGTTCCAGCCTGCTGCCAAGGTTGCCCGCCGCCCGCAGGCAGTCGACCTGAAGGCAATTGCGCGAAAGGCCATGCTGAAATACGCCTTTGAGCCCACCTTTCCGCCAGCCGTTATGGCAAAGGTCAATTCGTTGGATGGCAGCCTGCCGCAAAGGGCTGGAAGCCAAGTGCGCGACATGCGGGGGTTACTTTGGTCGTCAATCGACAACATCGACACAGAGGACCTTGACCAGATAGAATACTGCGAGCGGGCGCATGACGGGGAAATACTCATTCGAGTGGCTATTGCCGACGTGGACGCCTATGTGCCCAAAGGCTCGGTGTTGGACATGCACGCGCGCATAAACACAACTTCGGTCTACACAGGCATAGAAACGTTTCCCATGCTGCCGGACAGGCTGTCAAAAAACCTCTCCTCGCTTCCTCCTGGGAAGGACCGTCTTGCAATGGTGGTCGAATTCTCGGTGCTTCAGAAAGGCAATGTCCACATGGGAAAAATATACCCCGCGCTTGTTAGGAACAAGGCAAAGCTGGTTTACGAACCTGTCGGCGCGTGGCTGGAAGGCAAGGGCCCCATGCCAAAAGCAATCGGCGACACGCAGGGTTTGCAGGCGCAGGTCAGGCTGCAGGACGAGGCGTCGATCAGGCTTGGCAAGTACAGGGCAAAGGAGGGCGCGCTCGAGCTTGAAACCCTTGAGGCAAGGGCAGTCATCAAAAACGACCAGGTTCTCGGCCTTTATGTGGCTGAGGACGACAGGGCAAAGCGGATAATTGAAAACTTCATGATAGGCGCGAACGGCATAATGTCCGGATTTTTGGAAAGTGCCGGCATACCAACCATCCAAAGGGTGGTGCGGACGCCGAAATACTGGCGGGAAATAGTTGAATTTGCCGATGCGCGCGGATTTAGGCTGCCTGCTTTTGCCAATGCAATCGCACTGTCCAAATTCCTGGATCGGGAAAAGATTGCGGATCCGGAGCGTTTCCCTGACCTTTCCTTGGCAATAGTGAAGCTTTTAGGCCCAGGGGAATATGTGATGTATGACAAGCGAAAGCCGCTTGGCCATTTCTGCCTTGCAGTAACCAGCTACACCCATGCTACCGCACCCAACCGCCGCTATCCAGACCTTATTATCCAGCGGCTCCTGAAGGCTGCGCTGAAAAGAATGCCTTCCCCATACGGAAAAAGCGAGCTTATGGAGGCATCGGCATGGTGCACTGACAGGGAGAGGGCAGCCAAAAGGGTGGAGCGTTTCATGACAAAGGCAGAGGCTGCTGTGCTCCTGGCAGGAAAAATCGGGCAGATTTTTGACGCAATAATCACAGGAGCTTCGGAAAAGGGCGTTTATGCAAGGCTTCTCGACCCGCCGGTCGAGGGCAAGATAATCCGCCAGGCAAAGCGCATCAAGATAGGCCAGAAAGTGAAAGTCAGGCTGGCAAACCTTGACCCGAAAAACGGCTTCGTGGATTTTGAACTGGCCGGCAATCGCCCTGAATAATGATCGGCCCTGGTTTCCAGATCCAGCCCTGAAAAGTGCGTTTAGAGCTTTTCCCTGCCAATGGACACTATTTTCGCGCGCGGAAGGCCTTTTTTCCTGTGCTTCTGCCATTCCTCGTACGGATACAGACGGTACATGGACTTCCCTATGCGAAGCGTCCAGCGCTGGCTGCTCTTTTCTATGGAGTATTTGGTGGCGGCTCCGACTTCAACAAGCGTGTAAATGCCCTTGCTGTTGTGCTGCCACTGCGCAACTATGAAAATCGGCTTTTCCTTTGACATGGTACCACCCGCATGTATTGGGGCAACAGGGTTTTTACGGCTTTTGCGGGCTGGCACCGGAAAATTTACTCAATAATGGGAAATCGCATGTTATATAATGAGCAATGGCTCTCCTGGCAGAGGTGTCAGCATGGGAAATGAAAAAATGGACGACTGCGGCTGCTGCTGCGAGGAAGAGAAGAAGAACCAGACAATGACCGGCATGTGCCTTGAAATAGGCGACAAGGCGTGGTCAGCGGTCCTTCAGAGGAAACTGGAAGCAAAGCTTGAAAAGTCAAAGGGGAAAGAGATGGACAAGGTTGCATCGGTTGCCTTTGAATACGTGACCAAATACTACGCGGCAGCCATGCAGGGCAAGGCGCTCCCGAAAAGCGAAACTGACGCATTTGAAAAGAAGCTCAATGATGCGATGATGGGCTGACTTTTCCCCTTTTTTATCTTTCTTTTTGTTCCCCGCCAAAGCGCAAGCAGCCTACAGGTAGCCCCAGCTAGAGAGCTTGTCGCGCTCCTCTGCCCAGCGCCTGCCTATGTCAGTCCTGTAGAACATGTTGGGGATCATGATGTTCTTCACCCGATTGTAGGTAACGCTGCGGGCTTCTTCCATGGTGGTGCCCGAGCCCGTGACCACAAGCGCATAGCCGCTGTTTCCGGCAAGCTTCCAATCGTTCTCATCCAGCTTCACGTCGCCTAAATGTATGCCCTCGTAAGCGTGCTTCTTGAAGATTATTGATGCGTCCTCCGAATACTTCTTGAACGCACGCGGGTCATCGAACGGGAAGGGGGGCACTGCCACCACCACCCCAACTTCAAATGCGCGCTTGGTACGGAATTCTGGCTTCTCCTTCTTAGCAATGCCGTAAAGGAAACTCCCCAACTCGGAAAGCACTCCTTCCATCATTATGCTGATGTGCGGGTAGCCGAAGCGCGAGGTGAATTCCAGGGGGTATACTCCGCGCGAGTTCACTATGCAGTTGAGGTCAATGTAGCCCACGTAGCCTGATTCCGCAAGCTTTGGCTTCATTCTGGCAAGGGTGGAATTGAAAAGCGGGCTGTCCGCAGTGAAGAACATCGCAGTGCCCATCTCCCCAGTGGATGGCCCAAGCTCACCAGGAAACATTCTCTTGTGCTCGAAATTCACGTTCACAGGACCTACGAATTCCGCACCGTTGAAAAACGCGCCCACAGCCACTTCCACTCCAGAAATGAACTTCTGCAGCTGGAACACGCTTATCTTCTTGCTCCAGTTCTTCTTGTAGCGCTGTAGCATGTCGGTTATGTCCTTGCCGTCCTCTTCCTGGCCCACGAAAAGAAGCTCCTTTTCGTTCTGCGCAAGTCCCGAGGGCTTGATAACATAGCGGTCGGGATTCTTTTTTATGAATTCAATTGCGTCGTCAAAAGAGGTGAAGTTCCAGCGGGGGATTATTGATATGCCAGCAAGCTCCAGCTCCTTTTGCCCGAACTCGCGGTCCAGCTCAAGGTTATCGGTATAGGGGCTGCCGCCCACCACGTGCTTTCCCGCCTTGCGAAGCTCGTCAGCCTCCTTGCCAAATCCGAAGTCGTCAAAAACAATCACGTCAGCCCAGTCCTTGTGCTCCTGCCAGGAGTCGCACTTGTCCACGAATCCGTCGCACACGTCCTTCTGGTCCTTGTTGGTGATGTAGTACTTCACTTCGTGGCCTTCTTTCTTCACATGCCAGGCAAGGTCGCCGATAAGAGCGTCGATGGAGACAAAAAGGAACTTCAGCTTCTTTTTTTCAGTGCCGTTTCCATTGTTCATTGCTGGAATATTGTGCAGGAATGCTTTTTATGCAGTATGTTGCAAATGCCGCTTATGAAAAATATGACAAAGCTCCTTGCCAGCATGGAAAAGCGGCACCTGAACGGCGAGACGCTTCGCGGACCGCGCCCTTCATTCATATTCAACGAGCTGATGCGCCGCGGCTGCAGGCCCATGAAGGACCAGTGCGGCAACATCTGGGTGGAAAAGGGCAGCGGAAGACCGGTCATTGCGTTTTCTTCGCATATGGACGTTGACCCGAGAATAAAGAAGGAGGAGCTGAAGAAGTCCAAGGTCGGCAAAGGAAGGGTCGCAGAAGGAGTGCTGGACAACGCGGTGGGCTGCACGCTCAACCTGCTTCTTGCGGACAAGGGCCCGAAAAAGGGCAGGGGAATTTACATTTTCACGGTTTCCGAAGAGATTAGGAGGGACAACCCGCGCTTGTTCGCCAAAAGCGCAAGGGAAGTCGTGAAGGACATGAGGCAGATGGGAATCAAGCCCGACCTCTGCGTCACAATAGACGTCACCTATCCAAAACTTCTGCTGCCTCACTTTAAAATGGACTGGAACAGGACCCATGACGAGCTTTTCCTGAGTTCTGACGCCACGCACTGCTACCTGGACGGCTATTTCACGCGCGCATCGAAAAAAATCGGCGAAAGGCTGGTGAGGAAATTCAGGAACAGTAAGGTAAAGGTAAGGAATCTCCCGGGGCATGACGAGGCTGCGATTTACAGGAGGATTGCGCCTTCTTTTGCCTTTGGGCCGGTTGTTTTTGGAGGCTTTGACAGGCCTGGGCAGAGAATGCCCATGGCGCACATGAGAACGGCGTTTCGGTTCCTTCGCTCTATTTGAAATCGCAAGGGTTTTCACTTGTTTTGAGAAAGATATTTATTCCCTACCCGAGAATTTTGGCCCATGGGCTCGATGAAAATCGAACTGAAGGCATTCCTACTGTTCGCTGCAGGAATAGTTGTTATCGGCGCCATGCTGTTCATACCTGCGGGAACGCTTGATTGTTGGCAGGCATAGGCGTACATGGCAGTGATTTTTGTCCCTGTGGTATTTGTCCTCTCATATTTCCTGAAGCATGACCCTGATTTCCTGGAAAGAAGGCTCCAGATGAAGGAGAAGGAGCAGAAGCTTATCCAGAAAGTGGGTGCAATAATTTTCTTTAATCGGCTTTCTGCTTCCTGGCTTGGACAAGCGGTTTGGATGGTCGAACGTACCCTTTGAGCTGGTTGTCGCTGCTGACATTGTGGTTGTGCTCGGATACGGGCTGATTTTCCTTGTTTTCAAGGAGAATAGCTTCGCGGGCCGCACGATAAAAGTTGAAAAGGGGCAAAAAGTCATCTCAACCGGCCCATATTCGATTATCAGGCACCCGATGTACCTGGGCGTGCTGTTCATGTACCTGGCAACGCCCATTGCGCTCGGCTCTTACTGGGCTATCCTGCCGTTTCTGCTGACTATTCCCATGCTTGCTTACAGGATAAGAAACGAAGAGAAAGTGCTTGGAAGGGAGCTGAAAGGATACATGGAATACTGCAAGAAAGTTAGGTTCCACCTAATACCGAACGTTTGGTGAGCCTTTTTACTCTTTTTGCGCAGGGCTGATCCACCTGTAAAATTCAACCTTGCCAAGCTCGGTTGCTGCAAAGTAGACTGCAAGTATGGCTGCTATGAGCCCCAGGATTGGTAGCGGGAGGGGGGTGAAGTGGAAAAGGGTTGCCACTGGCTCGAAATAGACCACAGCGAAAGTCAATGCTATGACGCCGACTGCGGCTGCAACCAGGGCTGTGGACGGCACGCTCCTGAAGAACGGGACAGTGGTGCGAAGCGAGAACACGATTATGATTTCGGACAAAAGCGACTCCAAGAACCACGCGGTCCTGAAGGTGGTGGCGTCCGCATTCATGATGAAAAAGAGTATGCCTATGAGCAGGAGGTCGAAAACCGTGCTAATAAGGCCGAAAAATGCCATGAATTTCATTATCATGCCAGTGTCCCATTTCTGCGGCTTTTTCCTGTAATGCTCATCCACATTGTCAGCTGCAATGCTCAGCATGGGGATGTCCGAGAGCAGGTTGTTCAGCAGTATCTGGGAAGGGAGCATGGGAATGAACGGAAGGAAGAAGGAGGAGAGCGCCACTGTTATCATGTTGCCGTTGTTCGCGCTCATGGTGTAAAGTATGTATTTTGTTATGTTTCCGAATATCTTCCTGCCTTCCTCCACCCCGTCGGCAATGACATCCAGGTTCTTGTCCAGAAGTATTATGTGCGACGCCTCCTTTGCGACATCCGAGGCTGAATCAACCGATATTCCCACGTCGGCAGTGCGAAGCGCTGGCGCGTCGTTTATCCCATCGCCCATGAATCCGACCACATGGCCGCTCTGCCTTAAGCTTTCCACTATCCGCAGCTTCTGGTCCGGCGTGACCCGCGCAAACACGTTGTACTTTTCCACTGCGCGAAGCAATTCCTTAGGCTTCAACCTGGAAAGCATGGCGCCCGTGGCCACTTCGCCTCCGGTTATTTTCAGCCCAATGTCCGAGCAGAGCTTGGCAGTGACCAGGGAGTCGTCGCCGCTCACGATCTTCAGGCTCACACCAAGACTTTCCAGTCTTTCTATGGTCGCTTTAACAGTGGCTTTGGGGGGGTTGCTCAGGAGCACAAAGCCCAAAAACACCATGCTGTTTTCATCCGAAGCCGAATACTTTGCCTTGGCTGGGACTTCCCTGTATGCGACTGCAATGGTGGTGAAGCCCTCGCGGTTATAACCCGAAATCATCCTCTTTATCACGCTGATATTCCTTGAAATGGGCGTTTCCTTGCCGTTCATCCTTAACCGCGTACAGGCTGAAATCACGGACTCGGGAGCGCCTTTTACTACGAGGTATCTTTTCTTCCCCTCCATCACCACCTGGCCCATCCTCCTTCTTACGAAATCAAAGGGGATGATTTGCTGCTTGGCGAAGCGTGAAACATCTATTTTTTTGGCAATGCCCCCCTTTCTTATTGCAACATCTATGGGATTGCCTTTGACGTACACGTTGCCTACCGCGGCATTGCAAAGGAAAGCGTACTCCAATACGTCATGGCTGTCGTTGTTGTCCAGGTCCACGAACCTTTCGAACTTTATGCTCTCGTCCGTGAGCGTGCCTGTCTTATCCGTGCAAAGCACGTCCATGTTCCCCAAATCCTCGATGGCCACGAGCTTTTTGGTTATCACCTTCTTCTTCGCAAGATACATGCTTCCGCTCGTGAGGCTGATGGTGATTATTGCCGGAAGCGCCTCAGGGGCAATTCCTACAGCAAGCGCCAGGGCAAATAGTATGGAGTCGGACAGGGGATTCTTGTCGCCGTGCCCAAGGAAGTAATTGACCAGGAACACGAACAGCGCCATGGCAAGAACAAGCTTGAACACCATGTCTCCAAAAGTGCGCACCTTGCTGTGGAAATCCGATTCAGGCACCCTGGCAGAGAAAAGCGATGCTGTCTTTCCAAAAAATGTGGACCCGCCTATTGACACCACCAGGCATTTTGCTGAGCCTGCGACCACTGTGGTGCCCATGAAACAGCCGTTTTTTATTTCCTGGGGGCTGGAGCCCGTTGGCACTGATGAGGCATCCTTCATGACTTCCCTGGACTCGCCGGTGAGCACGGATTCGTTTATGGCAAGCCCCTCGGACTCGATTATCCTCATGTCCGCGGGCACAATGTCGCCGGCGCCAAGAAAGACAATGTCGCCAGGCACCAGCTGGCGCGAGTCAAGCTGTTCCTTTTGCTTGTCCCGCAGCACCACTGCGCGGTAGGTGAAATATTTCCGAAGCGCTGCAAGCGCCTTTTCAGACTTGTACTCCTGGAAAAAGCCGAGTATTACCGCTCCGATTATGCAGGCGAGTATCATCAGCGTGTCGAATAGGTCGCCCAGGAAAGCAGAAATGAATGTCGCTGCCACCAATATGAGAAGAAGGGGGCTTTGGAACTGGGAGAACAGTATGGCAAGCCATCCCTGGCTTGCCTTGTCGGCCACAGCGTTCGGGCCAAAATGCATTGCGCGGGTTTTCGCCTCAGAATGGGAAAGCCCCTCATGAGAGGATGAAAGCGCTGAAAAAGCCTTGCGGATGTCTCCCTTCCACTGTGCGCCTGTGGCCTCCATGCGCCGGTTTCTCAATGAACCTTAAAAAATAGGAAGGGATTAGTCCTTTAATGTTTGCGAAGTTAATCTGGATGAAGCTGGTAAAATGGCAAAGAAAAAGCGCACCTTCCTTGGCAATATTTGGGGGTTTGCCAAATATGTTTGGGGCATTGCAAAGTGGATAGGCGTTGCAGTGTGGAATTTGGCTCGGAAGGGAATAAGAGCAAGGCAAGCATCAGAACTTGAGAAAAAAAGGCCGCGGGAAAAACCGGAATATCTCCCTTTTGAGGAAATAGAGACATTTGAAGGCGAACTTTCGGATTTCGAATCTGGGCTTTTCCAAAGCAAGAGCGCCATTGGGCTCATACTCGGATCCCGCGGCTCGGGCAAGAGCGCGCTTGGGATGAGGTTCCTGGAGAACGTGGCGGCCAAAACAGGCAGGAAAATCTGCTGCATGGGTTTTGCCAGGAATAGCCTCCCAAAGTGGATTGAGCCCGTGGCATCTCTTGAGGAAGTGAAAAATAATTCGTTTCTTCTCGTGGACGAGGGGGGAGTGGAATTCTCTTCGAGGAACTCGATGTCTAGCGCAAACAAGCTTCTCTCTCAGCTTCTGCTCATCTCCCGCCACAAGGATATCAACGTGCTTTTCATAAGCCAGAACTCTTCCAATATCGAAATCAACGCCATACGCCAAAGCGACTATCTGCTCCTCAAGCAGCCTTCCCTTTTGCAGATGGATTTCGAAAGGAAGGCGATCAGGGGGATATACGAAAAAGTGAAGGCGGGATTCATGAAGCACAGGGACGAAAAGGGGATTTTCTACGCCTATTCGGACCAATTCCAGGGATTTGCCTCGAATTCCCTTCCCTCGTTTTGGAGCGAAAGCCTGAGCAAGTCGTACAAGGACAGGAAATAGCGCAACAGCACTTCTTGTAGGGAGTTTGGAAAAAGACTAAAAGAAGAAAAATCAGGCAGCCTTTGTCCCGACCCAGGTGCCGCTCCAGCCACCGGTGGTGTGCACCCCGTACTGCCAGTTGCCGGTGAAGCCGTTGCAGTCCTTGGTGAAGTAGAACACCATGTCTCCCGCATCGCCAGGTTCCGAGTAGGAGGGGTATTCAGACCACTTGCCCACATACACGCCGTCCACCAGAGTGCCCAGGAGTTTGCCAGAGTCATGGGTGTAGGTGCCAGTCACCTTGCTTCCGTCCTGGGAAAGCTGCATGGTGCCCCAGTCAGTGTTCCAGGAACCTGAATATTGGCAGTTGGTCAGGTGCGCAGGTATGCCTGCCGGAAGCTGGGCTGCCGCTGCCACGCC
>Ga0209211_10006098_pt1 | contig 17649 bp, 10 predicted proteins | sample RifGroA2_FD_183992 | JGI IMG/M metagenome (GOLD analysis project Ga0209211, IMG submission 183992) | Groundwater microbial communities from Rifle, Colorado, USA - Groundwater A2 (SPAdes) (version 2) | ecosystem: Environmental > Aquatic > Deep subsurface > Groundwater | place: Rifle, Colorado... | reverse complement strand
TAACACTCGAAAGTATGTAAGAAATATAAAAGTAATAAAAAATCCGTAGTCCCCCCTGCAGAAATCCCGAAAATTAAATCGGTTCACTATTAAATAGTTACGAATAATAAGTTGCAATGTGGGTTAAAACTTTTCAACAAAAAAATTATTAGTGTTTGCAGACACTATTTACCGCCAACTATTGAAATTTACTATCTGATTACTGTTACTGGTCCTGTTTCTTCGTGAAGTTCACCACCATCTATTTCTTTAACTCTTAAGTACCAAGTGTATGTACCAGGATTAACTAATTTGAACTCATCATTTTTATATCCACCATTCCATCCACCGGGAATCCAACCTTGTGTTTGGTTAGCTTTATCCTGAACCTCGTTTGGAGTTAAACTAGTTCCTTCGGGATATACTTTTGTTTCAAAAATAATCTGACCCCATCTGTCGTAAATAGCTAAATAGTAATTATTTTTATCGAAGCCAACTCCTTTTGGATAAAAATATCCGCTTGACGTACCAGTACCAGGATAAAATGCAGTAGGTACCCATAATTGGAAAACATCATTAACGTGTAAAGAATGAATAACAGTATCAACACAACCTTCATTTGTTTCCACAAATAATGTAATAGTATAATTTCCAGGTTCACTATAATTATGTATTGGCGAAAAAATTCCATCGGCAGTATTTCCATCTCCAAAAGTCCAACTTACTTGATTTGTAGTTTCGGTTTGTGAAAAGAATTGAACATCACCAAATAATATCGGGTCTTCAACAACAATCGGACTAAAAGTAAACTCAGCACTTGGAATAGGATAAGCATTAACTAAACTTGTATAAACAGTAGTTGAACTACAACCATAATCGGAAGTTAAAGTTAAAGTAACATTATAACTTCCTGAAGTTGTATATAAATGAGATGTTACACTATTAGTTGAAGTATCCAAGGTTAATGATAACGGGTCTCCAAAATTCCAAAGGTATGAAACATCTCCACTTTCAACTGTATCAATAACACTAAAGTTTGCTAATAATGAAATACAACCATTTACAAAACTTGGTGGATTAATAATATGCGGTGCTTGTTGAACGTCAATTGTCATAGAAACTGTATCAGAATGAGTACCACAGCCATCAGTAACGTATAAAGTGTAAGTTGTAGTTACAATTGGTGAAACATTATTTATACTTCCTGAACCGGAAGGACTCCAATAATAATTATAAGGAGCACCGCTACCTCCCGAAGCCTGAGCTTGAATAGGAAAAGAATTTCCTTCGCAAATAGTTGCATTATTTGAAATGTTGGTATATGGTGCCGGATAAACATAAATTGGAACAACACCTTGTTGAGAAGCAACACAACCATTTGCATCAGAAACATCAACATAGTAATTTGTTGATATAACTGGTGAAACTAATTGAGTTTGTGCAGTAGGATTAGTAATTCCCAATCCTGTCCATAAATAATTATATGGTGAAGTGCCACCCGAAGCATTTACTGAAATATTTACAGCATAAGAGTTTAAACAAATAGAATCTGCTTCGCTTACAAATACAACAATTGGGTTGGGTTGAGTTATAACTGTTGATTTTGCAAAAGTACAACCATTTGCATCAGTTACTGTAACTGTATATATTCCAGCAGCAAGAGCCGAAGCAGTTTGAGTATTTTGTAAATCGGACCATAAATATGTATAAGGTGCTAAGCCACCTACTACATTAGCAGTTGCAGAGCCGGTATTAGTTCCATTACATGTTGCATTTGTATCAATAAATGTAATTTGCGATGGTGGGGCTATATTAGTAACATAAGCATTCGTAGTAACCTGACAACCATTATTGTCAGTTAAATTTATTAAATAGTTTCCACTTGCTAAACTGTCTAGTGTAGGTGTTGTAGCATTTCCGGGCGACCAAATATAAGTATAGCCAGGAGTTCCACCATTAATTGAATCAATTGTCGCAGTTCCGTTGTCTATTCCACAATGAGCTGGAGTTGTTGATGAGTAAACATATATTGGTGAAGGTTGATTAACAGTAAATGATGCAGTAGCACTACAGTTATTAATATCTGTAACAATTACCGAAAAAGTTCCTGCCGGTAAATTTGCAACTGTATAATTTGTGCCTGAGGCAGGTGGTTGCCAATTAGCCTGAAAAACTGGCATTCCGCCAGAAGGAGAAATAGTAATAATACCATTTGAGTTTCCATTGCACAAAACATCTGTTACTACACCTGTAATATTAATTGGTGTAGGTTCAGTAATATTAATCACGTTAACGCTTGTACAACCATGTGCATCGGTTGCTACAACTGTATATTGACCTGCACATAAATTTGTTGCACTTGATAAAGTATCTCCCGTGCCTAACCAGTTCCATGTATAAGGCTGAGTACCACCACCCGTCAGAACTGAAGCGGTGCCATTGCAATTGCCATTACAAAGGTTATTTGTAGGGGCATTAGGAACTGAAGAAAACAATGTTGGTTCATTTACAATTATTGAACCTGCTGCCTGGCAACCATTTGCATCAGTAACAGTAACATAATATAAATCGCCTTCTAAATTACTAATCGTATCACCTGTGAATGTGTTACCACCATTATAACTATACCAATTTGAAATATAAGGTGGTGCAGGCGGACTTGATGGCGAATAGCTTACAATAGCAACTCCATCATTCATTCCTGCACAACTTACAGACGTTGGGGTAACTGCAATAATTTGTGGTCCGGCTAAATTCTGAATTGCAATCTGCTGAACAATCGTACAACCCATCGAATCAATTAATGTAACTGTATGATTACCAGCGGGCATACCTGTTTCTGTTAAAGCATTTCCACCTGTTGACCATATAATTGTATAACCTGTTGAACCACCTTGAACACCTATAGTAGCTGAACCATTAGAAACTCCACAAGATGCATTTGTAATATTAAGCGTATCTAATTGTAATAATGGAGGACCAGTAACAGTAGAACTTGAAGATATTGTACATCCATTGAAGTCAGTTACAGTTACTGTGTAACTTGCAGGACAAAGGCTATCAATTAATTGACTACCTTGAAGATTAGACCATAAAAAGGTATAAGGATTTTGTCCACCCATAACATTTGCACTAATAGTTCCATTGCAAAATTGGAAACAAGTTTCATTTGTTTTAACCAAATTTAATTGAAGTTGCGGTGGCTGGCTAATAATTTGGCTTGTAGTAATAGAACAACCGTTTTGATCCGTAACAGTTACAAAATAAGTTTCGGCAGACAAATTTCCAATATTTTGATTAGTGGAATTATATGTACCAGTTGAGTTTGTCCAAACAAAACTATAATTAGGTGTACCACCCGTAACATTTATTCCAATACTACCATTGCCTGACATCCAACAGGTTAAATGAGTTGGTGTAATACTTGAAATTACTATCGGGTTTGGAGTAGTTACAGTTACACTTGTAAATTCGGTACAAAAGTTATCATCAGTAACAGTAACTGAATATGTTCCGGCAGCTAAACCAACTGCAGTACTTCCACTTTGCCCACCCGATTGGCTATCCCATTGATAAGTATATGGTAATGTACCACCAGAAGGAGTTACGGTTGCAGTACCATCATGTAATCCATTGCAGGTTTCTGCTGTTGAAGAAGTAGAAAGAGAGATAAAAGTTGGTTCTGTAATTGAAGTTGAACCTCCTGTTGTACAACTATTTGCATCAGTAACTAATACTTGTAAATTACCACTGCATATTCCTGTTGTTGTTGTACTTGTTGGATTATTTCCCCCAAAAGGAGTACCTCCTACCCACTGATAAGTTAATGTTCCCGTTCCGCCAGTTGCCAGAACAGTTGCTGTTCCATTGCAATTTCCATTACATAAAGGATTAGTGCTTGTTATACTAACAATAGTAAGAACTGGTGGTTGAGTAATTGTAACATTAGCTGTTGAAACACAGCCAACACCATCTGTTACAGAAAAAGTATAAACTCCGGCTGTTAAATTTGTAGCAATCTGTGTTCCCTGACCATTACTCCATGCATAAGTAAATGATGGAGTACCATTTGTTACACTTCCTTGAGCTATACCATCACTTAAACCATAACAACTAACATTTGTTTGTGAAGAAATACCGGCTATTGGACCAGATATATTTGGCACAGTGTAACTTCCAATTTGTGTACAACCTTTTACATCAGTAACTGTAACATTATAAACACCAGCAAGTAAGCTATCTAAATCCTCAGTGTTTCCCCCTGGTAACCAGTAATAAATAAAAGGACCTGACCCATTAGTAACTGTTAAATCAATAGCACCATCAGCACCACTGCAATTTGCACTTGTAATTACTGTATTTAATACTATCGGAGGGATTGTACTTATTGAACCATTAGCAATGGCTGTGCAGCTATGTAAATCGGTAACCGTAACGGTATATGAACCGGCACATAAGTTATTATTTACTGCACCTGCAAACATATTAGTCCACATATAAGAATTAGGTGAAGTACCACCAGATGGCACAGCTGTCAAAATACCATCACAATCGCCAAAACAACTAACATCATTTGTTACAATTGAAACAGTTAATGGTGTTGGGCTGTTTATAGTAGCTGTTGCTGTTGCTGAACAACCAACTGCATCAGTTACAGTTCCGATAAATGAACCTGCACATAAATTTGTACTATTGGGAGTAATAGCACCGTTTGGCCATAAATAAGTATATGGAATTTGTCCACCACCCATTGAAATTGTAGCAGAACCGTCACACAAACCCGAGCAGCTAACATCAACAGTTGAAGAAATGCTTGCTGTACCGCCCGAAATATTACCAACATTTGCGTTAGCAATTGCTGTACAATTATTTGCATCAGTTACTGTAACTGTATAACTTCCTGAAAGTAAATTTATAGCAGTAATCCCTACTTGTCCTCCACCACTCCATACATAAGTATAAGGTGAAGTACCACCTGCTGGAATTGCTGTTGCACTTCCATTTGCTTGTCCGCAATTTGCACTGGTAGTTGTTGCTGATGCGGTTAAAGTTGGAGGTTGAGTAATTGTTACCGAAGTAATTACCGAACATAAATTTACATCTTTTACCGTAACAAAATATGTACCTGCACATAAACCTGTTGCACCTGGAATTGTTTGAGAATTTGTCCAAATATATGTATAAGGCGACGTTCCACCAGCAGCTGTAACGTTTGCGGTTCCATTACAAGCGCCATTACATAATGCATTTGTAAATCCAGAAATTGATGCAGTTATAACAGTGGATTGATTTACTGTTGCTGATGCAGTAGATGTACAACCATTTGCATCTGTAACAGTTACTATATAAGTTCCATTTGTAAGATTTGTTGCAGTTGCAGTAGTTTGACTCCCAGCCGAAACAGGCCATAGATAAGAATAAGGCATATTTCCACCAGTACCGCTTGCTGTTGCTGTTCCGTCGTTTCCACCATTACATGCAACTGGTGTTGTTCCTGATATTGAAGCAACTACACCAGCCAAATTTGAAACTGTTGCACTAACAACAAATGTACATAAATTTGCATCTGTTACAGTTGCCTGATATGTACCTGGCAATAAATTTACTGCCGTTATTGTAGTTTGATTACCTGCTGCAGCATTCCATTGATAAGTGTAACCGGGTGTACCACCATTTGCTGTGATTGTTGCTGAACCATTATTTGCACCGCAGTTTGCACTCACAGTATTAGTAATTGCGTTTACAGCAGTAGGTTGAGTAACTGTAACACTTGCAACTGCACTGCATCCCAAAATATCAGTAATCGTAACACTTGAAGTACCATTGCATAAATTGCTTACAGAATTAGTTATTGCAGCAGTTCCCATTGTGCTAGAACCTGTTGACCAAATATAATTATAAGGCGGATTTAAAGTTCCGCCTAAGCTAACTGTTGCAGTACCATTACATTGACCAAAACAAACTGGATTTGTACTTGGTGAAATTGTGGCAGTTGGAGCACCACTGCTTCCTACATTTACAGTTGTAGTTGCTGTACAACCATTGCCATTTGTTACAGTAACAGTGTAAGCACCTGCGGATAAACTGGAATTAGTATTTGTAGTTGATAAAGTACCCATAGTAAAAGCACCATCTGACCATTGGTAATTATAATTAGGTACACCACCGGCTGTAATACTTACAGTTGCAGAGCCATTAGACATCCCGCATGTAGCAGATACACTTGAACTTGTTAATACTAAAGGTGATGGATTATTTAATACAACACTTGCAGTTTGTGTACAACCTGCTGATGCATTATCAGTAACTGTTACAGAATATGTGCCTGCACATAAACCTATAATATTTGGACCTGTTCCAAGATTTGACCATTGATAACTAAAAGGACCAATTCCTCCGGTTACAACAACATTTGCTGTCCCATTACATGCACCATTACAAGTAGGGTCGGTACGCGAAGGTGTTAAAGTAAGAGCTGCTGGTTGCGTAATATTTACAGAGTTTGTTCCAGTACAACCTAAATTATCAGTAACAGTTACAAAATATGTATTAGGACAAAGTGGTGAAATTGATGCAGAAGTTTGTCCTCCTGGTGACCAACTATAACCAGTATAAGTTCCAGAACCACCTGCACCGGCAGCTATAGCACTTCCATTACAAGCCCCGTTGCAAGTAACATTTGTTGGAGTAATATTGACAGTTGGCTGCGAATAAACTGTTATAGTTTGAGTATATGTAGCAGTACATCCACCAACTGTAACAATTTGTGTAACAGTATGAGGACCTGCGGTACTAAAAGTAATTCCTGAAGGATTTTGTGCTGTTGAAGAAGGAGGACTACCACCTGCAAATGACCAAGAATAAGTAGCTGGAGGAGGCGAACCTGTATTTGTAAAGCTAAAAGAGTTTCCGGTTAAACATTGATTATTGTTATATATAAAACCAGCAACAGGATTATTAAAGGTAATAGTCATCTGGTCCGAACATGTAATACTACTACTATTTGTTCCCCACCATGTTAAAATATATGTGCCTGGGGCAGAAGCTGTAACAGTGGATGTTGATGAATTAATATTTCCAAAATTCAAACCACCTACTGGGTCCCAATGATAGCCAGTGTAACCACCTGTTACTGTTGCTGCTAAAGTTGTCGTAAGTCCACAAACATTTAGTTGGTCAACACCTGCATTTACCGAACAAGTATTACAAGACGGAGGTGCAGTATAGTTGGTTGTCATTGTGCAGGTTGGTGCAGCAGTAAAAGTAGCAGTAACAGAACAAACACCTCCATTTGATGGTAAACCTGCAAACGAATATGCAATAGGACTATTAAATGGCGGATTAAAGGTTTGAGTACCCCCACAACTATTTGTAACTGTTAATGTTCCAGTAGCAGGAGCTCCGTTAAAAACTATATTTCCGGTAACAGTATATGTATTACCAACTATACAGGCACCTGGCACAGCAGTTAAGCCGGTCATATTACAATAAACAATAGCGCAGTTAGTACTTCCGTTTCCTCCGGTTTGTGAGAATGTTACATCAGTAGTTGCATTTGAATAATTTGTTATTAACAATAAGTAATATTGTCCGGTTAAGGCATTGGAAATATTAGCATATTCTATATCAGAAGTTGAATAGCTACAGTCAACAGTATTTCCTGCAGTTAAATTACCACAATTATTTATCGAACTAAAAGGACCCCACATCGAAAAATCAACATCATACACTCCCGGTGATGATTGTATTGTAATGTCAATGTTCCCTGGTTGGTCAATTAATAAATAATACCAAACAGGATTTGGCTGAGTACCTAAACATGTATAATCGGGACCAGCTTCGGCAGTTCCATTATTGGTTGCTAAAGGAAAATTATATGTTGTACCTGTACAAAATGGGTCGGCAACGCCACAACTTGTACCTTGCCCTAATCCATTTATACTGAGTAAACATAGAATAAAAATAAAAAACATACTGATTCTTGACAGGTTTGTTTTTACAAACCTGTTTAGAACCCAGTTATACTGAGCAAATAGGTTTGATTTTTTTTTCAAACCTATTTTGTCGAAGTATAAATTTATTTTTTTCATAACTTTATAATGGTATTATTGAATTGATATAAACACTTTTTTTTCTTTTTTAAGATAATAATTACAAGAACTTATATTTTATATTAGATTCTTCACTATCGTTCAGAATGAAAACTATTGTCATTCCGAGTGTGCGAGGAATCTTATTAGAGAATAGATTCTTTACTCTGTTCAGAATGACAAAAAAACATTATTGTTTATACTTTTTATCCCAAATTTCGTTTGCTTTATTAAATAAACTATTTGTTAATTCATTAAAAGGGCCCATTTGTATTTTTTTAGGTGGTTGATATGAGAATTCTGCAGTCCCAAATCCTCCTCTTTTCATATAAATTTCAAGAAAAAAATCTTCGGTTAATTGCATTTCTTCAAAACCAAAATATTTATAACCGTTCTGATTATTTATTGCTTTCTCAATTTCATGAACTTTGTAAAAATTATCTACAATAAAATAACCTGTGCTTGTTGTTGGGTCAACATAAGAGAAAATGGCTAATTGCATTTTTTCCATTGTTCGTCCAATGTTATCGGCTTTGTTAAAATCATTGGCGCCTTCCATCGTAATTTTATAAAGTTTATCTTTCTGAAAACTAAAAATCATATCCTGCGAAAAACAAGTGCCGGATATAAAAACAAATAGAATAATTAATTTTTTCATGTGTTTATTTTTTAAGTAAAAATATTATAAAATTTCATTAAATCATATAATTGTTATTAAATTATTTTAACAATTTGAATTTACCTCTAATTACATCAACATTACCATATTTATCCACAACTTTTAGCTTATAAAAGTAGAAATCTTCATCGGTAATTTGTTGAGTATATTTATTTTTACCATCCCAGTCAACATTATTACCTTTTGCCTGATAAATATTTTGCCCTGTTTTATTAAAAACTTCATATTCAAAATAATAATCTTCTTCGTTTAATATTTGTGGTCCTATTTTACTATTTATTCCGTCTGTAAGTGGTTTAAATGCTGACGCAACAAAAATAGGATGTTTAATTTTTATTTCAAGAACTTTTGATGAAGTATCAGAACATCCAGCGTTATTTGTTGTAACAAGTTTCACAATATATTTTCCGTTTAAATAATAGTTCTTAGAACAATTTTCGTCGGTTGAAGTTGAATCATTAAAGAGCCATTTGTTTTTTTGATAATTCTCCGATTGATTAACTAGATTAACACTGTAACCATTAATTTGATAAACAAAATTTGAAACAGGTAATTCATTAACATTTATAACATTCTGCTTTAAATTTGAAATAACGGGTTCCGATCTAAAATATTTAACCATTAATAATACTGAATACTTTCCACGTTTTGAGTATATATGAGAAGGTGTTCTTTCGGTTGATATTGTACCATCTCCAAAATCCCATGAATAAATTATTGTATCAGAAATTTCAGATGGGGTAAATTTTACAGATAATGGTTGGCATCCTTCATAAATATCGCAAACAAATGATGCAACAGGTGCTCCTTGTTTTTTTATTTCGGATTTTATCGGCGGAACTACATTATTGATTGTAAAATTATTATATTGCACGTTGTTTATTTCGTCAGTATTATTATTTGAAATATCATTTTTTACAATAAACTCTTTTTTGTTGTCTTTTTGTGATTTATTATTACTTATAACTATGTTGTTATCAGGAGTTTCTGTTTCGTTATTGTTTAAAATTACTTCTTGGTTATTTTTGCAAATAACATTGTTAATCTCGTTAGTATTAAAATACCAAACTATTGCAATTGTTATAATTGAAACAACGCTGATTAATGCAGCAGAACCCCAGAAAGTGTTTTTGCCCGGAATTTCATTTTTAAATTTTTTCCAGCCACTGTTATTATAAGGATACTCAAACGAGTTTAGTTTTTCCTTTATAATTTGCTCAAATTCACTACTCTTATTCATATTCAAGTTTATCTCTATATTTTTCTATTAATTCTTTTAATTTTACTTTTGCTTTTGCAAGGTTAGATTTTGATGTTCCAATGCTAATATTAAGCGTTTCAGCAATTTCTTTATGCTGCATATTTTCAACAGCAAAGAGATTAAAAACCGCTCTATAAGACGGTGATAATTTTTGCATCAATCCGATTATTGTTTCAGCATTCATTTTTTTTATTTTTTCAAGTTCAGCAACATCATCTGATTCATCAACAATGTTATCGAGCAAAAATTCCTGTTCTTCATTAATGTAAAAATCTTTACGACTTCTAACATGGTCAATTGCAACATTTACAATAATTCGTCTAACCCAACCTTCAAAAGAACCTTTATTTTCAAAACTTTTCAATTTTGAAAAAACTTTTATTAATCCATCATGCAATACATCTTGCGCTTCTTCACGATTTCGTGAGTATCGCATACAAACTACAAGCATTTTTCCATAGAACGATTTGTATAACAGCTCCTGACTTTTTCGATTGCCTTTAATGCAAGATTCTACTAAATCTTTAACATCATCTTTATTTGTTAAGTTTATCATTGCTGTTAAACATTATTAAGACGTTACCTTTTGCAAAGGGTTGCCTAAAATCTATTTTATTTTAATATTATTTTATTAACAATGTTTTTAACCATCTATTTTTTCGAAATCTTCTTTACCTGCACCACAAATCGGACAAACCCAGTTTGCTGGCAACTCGGAGAATAATGTTCCTTCAGCAATCCCAGAAACTGGGTCACCCAATGTTGATTCATAAATATATCCGCAAACAGTACACTTATATTTTTCGTCCATATTTATATTTTGCAAATTAGTAATCTTCAAAAATACTAATTGAAAGGTAATATTTTCAATTATTTAACTAAAATATATACTGTGAATGGAAATAATTTTTAATTTTATTTTTTTTATATACTCACCTAATAAAGATTTTTCGCTAATCACTCAAAATGACAAATCTCTAACAGTATAGAGGGAACAAAATGTAAAGTTAAAATTGTTACCGTTTTAAATATAATAAAAGCGATTACTTTTAACACAAATAAAAAAGGAACCTTTTGGTTCCTTATTTATTTTACATTTCTTGTATCATCTTAATTGTCCTGTTTACAAGATAGTCTGGTGGGTTTACCGAAACTTTTTCGAGTATTTCATCAATTTCATTAAAATTATCATTTAAAACGATAAGTGATTTGTTCAATTTTTCTGAAGAAATATTCTCGCATGTAACTAAAATAGTAGAGCTTTTTTTCATAGGCATTATTTAATTTTTTATTCATAATGCCTAATAAACGCAACTATTAAAAGAATATTGTGCTAAATTAAAAATTTTATTCTATTAATAGATTTATTTTTTTTTCATCAATAATTTTTCGCATATTAATAATTGCATAACGCATTCTACCAAGAGCAGTATTTATGCTAACTCCTGTTTCTTCGGCAATTTCCTTAAAACTCATATCCATAAAGTGCCTCATAATAACAACTTGCTTTTGAACATCAGGTAATTCATTCACTATGCGTTTTAAATCAGTTTCAACCTCTTCTTTAATAACAGATTGCTCTTTATACTGTTCGGAATATTTTTTATGATTAAAAATATCATATTCATAATCATCACTCGAAATAGTTTTCAATCTTTTTTCGCGACGAACATTATCAATTATTAGATTGTGAGCAATTCTCATAACCCAGGCAATAAATTTCCCATCATCGGTATATTTACCTTCGCTAATTGATTTGAATACTTTAATAAAAGTTTCCTGAAAAATATCTTCGGCAACCTCGCGATTACGAACTACCATCAAAATGTAAGTAAAAACCTTACGTTTATGACGTTTAATAAGTGTTTCGATTGCTTGCTGATTACCTGATATAAACTCATTTATAAGTTCATTATCAGCGATTTCTAATTGCTTCATATCCACTTTTTTAAAAATTGTGTGGTAGAAGTTTAGTCTATAAGCAAGTCCTCCTTTTTGTTAAATTAATAATTGCAAATGTACAGTTTTTTACGATAAAAAAATTAAAAAGTTGCTTTTTTAACAGATTATTTAATTTATTTTCTATTTTTTGTTAATAAACATCTTGCAAATTGAACTTTTAATCCAATAGTTATCGGATACCACGCTCATTTATTGCCACCATATCCGTCTGACCGCTCCAAGAGGTCTGACGGGTATGCCCATTTATTGCCATGACCTGTCTTCCTGAGTGAAGTCGAAGAAAGGTTGTGGTTTAAATTATAAACAAAATTATCGGCTTTAGCCAAATCCGAAAGCTATCGGATTTTTTTACTAAATCCAAACCCTTGTTTATTTCCGATAGTTATCGGATTGTAATCTTTACGATAATTTCATTTGTTTTGGCTAAAGCCAGATTTATTGTTTTTATATTCCACGACCTAAAGGTCGTGGCAATTCTATTATAATTTCATAAAAATTTGTCTTATATAGCAAAGCAATTTGTCTGTTATTATGTAATGTTTATCAGTAATGTCTGATATTTTTAATTTTTAAAATTTTATTGTTTGTTGTTAAACAACAAACCACGAACTACAAACAAATGAACCAGATATTGATATTACAGACATACACTATTATATATATAAAAGGTATAACTTTGCATTTTTAAAAAATATTATGCCTTTACAAAAAAAAATATTAAATAATTTTATAGAAATAAAAGGTGCCCGCGAACATAATTTAAAAAATATAAGTGTTAACATTCCTCGTGATAAATTTGTGGTAATAACTGGCTTATCTGGTTCAGGAAAATCTTCTTTAGCTTTCGACACATTATTTGCCGAAGGTCAACGTCGTTACGTTGAAAGCCTTTCGGCTTATGCACGCCAATTTCTTGGAAAAATTTCAAAACCAGATGTTGATGAAATTAATGGTATTCCCCCGGCAATAGCTATTGAACAAAAAGTTAACACAAGTAATCCTCGCTCAACCGTTGGTACTTCTACAGAAATATATGAATATCTGAAATTATTATATGCAAGAATTGGGAAAACATACTCGCCTGTTTCAAATAAAATCTTAAAAAAACATAATACAAATGATATTATTGATTTTTTACATTTGCAAAAAACTGGCGAAAAAGCAATTTTATTAACACCTTTTATATATGATGAAAATATTTCGACAAGCAATTATCTTTCGATGTTGTTACAACAAGGTTATTCAAGAATTGAAATTAATAATAATATAGAAAAAATAGAGGACGTTGTTAATCAACATATTAAATTTAATAAAGTAAGATTATTAATTGATAAATTCGAAATTAGCGATGAGCAGGATTTTTATAACAGAGTTGCCGATTCAATTGAAACTGCTTTTTTTGAAGGTAAAGGAACTTGCATAATTAAATTCGAAAGCACAAATAAAGAATATGTTTTTTCAAATAAGTTTGAAGCTGATGGAATTACATTTGAAGAGCCTTATGTCCATTTATTTAGTTTTAATAGCCCCGTTGGAGCTTGTCCAACATGCGATGGCTTTGGGCAAACAATTGGAATTGACGAAGATTTAGTTATTCCAAACAAATCTCTTTCGGTGTATGATGATGCAATTTTATGTTGGAAAGGTGAAACTATGAGCGAATGGAAAAATAAGTTGATTTATGTAGCTGATAAATTTAATTTTCCAATTCATAAACCTTACTATAAATTAACTACCGAACAACAAAAGTTGTTATGGGAAGGGAATACATATTTTAATGGAATTAATGATTTTTTTAAATTTTTAGAAGAAAATCTTTATAAAATTCAATACAGGGTTATGCTTTCGAGGTATCGAGGTAAAACTATATGCCCAACATGTAAAGGTTCCCGTTTAAAAACCGAAGCATCTTTTGTGAAAATTAATGGAAAGGCAATAACGGAGCTATCTATAATGTCTATAAAAGAATTAACCCAGTTTTTCAATAAAATACAACTGTCAGCTGATGAACTTAAAATAGCCAACCGTTTGTTAATTGAAATAAAATCGCGATTATTATATTTAGAAAATGTAGGTTTAGATTATTTAACATTAAACAGAAATTCGTCAACGCTTTCGGGTGGCGAGTCTCAACGAATTAACTTATCAACTTCGATTGGCAGCAGTTTAGTTGGGTCGTTGTATATATTAGATGAACCGAGCATAGGACTGCATCCATTTGATAATTTGCGACTTATTAGCGTTCTTAAAAATTTATGCAATATCGGTAATACTGTAATTGTTGTTGAACATGACGAGGAAATAATGAACTCTGCCGACTTTATTATTGATATGGGACCTGAAGCTGGAAGCAACGGTGGCGAAATTATTTTCGAAGGAAATTACAAAGAGTTAATTGAAAGCAAAAACAGCATAACAGCCGATTATATTACAGGAAAAAAAAGAATAGAGGTTCCGTTGTACAGAAGAAACTGGAAAAATAATATTCAAATAATTGGAGCAAGAGCAAACAATCTTAAAAATATTGATGTTATAATTCCTTTAAATATTTTCACAGTTATAACTGGCGTGAGCGGTTCGGGTAAGTCAACTTTAGTAAAAAAAATACTTTTTCCTGCTATAAATAAACATATAGGAAATGGTGTAACAGATAAAGCAGGTTCTTATAATAACATTCAGGGCGACTTGCATTTACTAAGCAATGTTGAATTAGTTGACCAAAATCCAATTGGCAAATCATCGCGTTCTAACCCAATTACTTACATTAAAGCGTATGATGAAATCAGGGCATTGTTTTCAAATCAACAATTAGCAAAACAAAATGGATTTAAACCATCGCATTTCTCATTTAATGTTGATGGTGGCAGATGCGACGAATGTTTGGGTGAAGGTTCAATAAAAGTTGAAATGCAATTTATGGCAGATGTTAATTTAGAGTGCGAAAGTTGCAGAGGTAAAAGGTTTAAACCCGAAATACTTGAAGTTGAATATAACTTAAAAAACATTTATGATATTTTAAATTTAACAGTTGATGACGCAATTGAGTTTTTTAGTATAAAAAAAGGAAATTCAGAAAACAGAATAGTTGAAAAACTTAAAGTTCTGCAAAATGTTGGATTAGGTTATATAAAACTCGGACAGTCATCGAGTACGCTTAGCGGTGGCGAATCGCAGCGACTAAAATTAGCAACATTTCTTGATAAATCATCTACAAATAAAACCTTATTTATTTTCGACGAGCCTACAACTGGTTTACATTTTCACGATATTAAAAAATTATTAGCATCATTTGAAGCGTTAATTTTGCAAGGCAATACTATACTTGTAATAGAGCACAATTTAGATGTTATAAAATGTGCCGACTGGATAATTGATTTGGGACCAGGCGGAGGAGAAAATGGTGGAAATGTTGTTTTTGCAGGAACTCCCGAAGAAATTGTTTTAAATAAAAATTCAGTAACAGGTAAATACTTGATAAACAAATTAGTCGGTTCGTGAGGACACGAACCATAGGGTGGGGATTAGTCGGTTCGTGAGGACACGAACCACAGGTGTGTCGGTTTGAGAGGATACCAACTTTTGTGTGAGAAAATTTAAATTTTCTACAAAAAAAAAGCTATTGCAATGCAATAGCTTTAAATATTTTTATTAATTATTATTTATTCTGGTCGAATGTATTTTCGATATTCATAAATCCAACTAAAACTGATACACAGCCACTTAAAATCTGGTCGGAAAGTTGGTCGGATGTTTGAACCTGTATAGCAATAATTAATTGCTTACTGGACTCTAATTTAAAGTCAAAACTTTTAGCATACTGATGTTTTTTATTGTCATACAACACATTTCTTTCAGCATCTAAAACCTGAAATTGAATTGGAGGTAGGGTTTCGTCGCCACAAACAGTAATTCTATATTCCTGTCCTGAATAAAAAGTTTTATAAAGTTCGGCTGTTTCACCTTCAGATAAAACGGTAGCGTTATAAATACCATCGTGAACATAAGGTAAAAGCTCTAGTTTACATATTTTTTTTGCAAAATTTTTGCATTGTGCATTAGCTACGCTTGGAAGCGCTGCAATCATAAAAGCTACTGCTGATAAAATAATTATTTTTCTCATGGCTTCCAATTATTTAATTATGTTTGCTCTAATTTCTGCAGATGTTTTACATATTTCATTAAATACTTCAGTAGAAACCTTAACTTCTGATTTCGATGAAATAATAGATTTGCCATCTTTTTCGGTAACTTCCATTTTTGAAGATGAAGTTTGAATTTTATCAAAAACGGTTTTTAAGCGTTCCATATCTGGCATAACTGCCTGTATGTTAGGGTCATCTTTATATTCGCCCATTAAACTTATCAATGTATTTAATGATAAGCGTTGGTCGGCAATACGTTCAATAAGTTCTTTATTTGAAGCAGTATTTTTAGCAACCTGGCAACCAACATATAAACCTTCGAGCCATCCACCGGCAAGTATAATTGCTGCAATTTCGGCACGGTCATTTTCTTTTAAGAATGAATTTGAATTCATAAAAGTTTCCGAAATAATTTGCATTAACGAGTCGCGGTTATTGATATTTGTTTCCATTCTTGTAATAATGGATTTATCAATTGCATTTAAAATACCTAAATCGTCGGCAAGTTTTTTTGTTGCTGACAAATATTTTATTGATGCTTGCGACTGGTCGAACATACTTGCAAAACTTAAATCGGTGCCATAAACACCTAAATTTAAAGCCATGCTTTTTGTTGAAGTATAATTACCAAGATTAGTAATCGGATTCAAATAATCCTGATTATACTTTGCTCCTGCTCTTTTCATTAACATAGCAGTTTCTATGGGCGAAGGAATTCCATAAATAACTTGTTTTGCTTTGTTAAATTCATCGGGATTATTTGTATTTACAGAATCCTCGATTTGGTCTTCTACATTCGCATTATCTCCGTTACATCCAACCATTAATGCGGTTGCAGTAAATACAGAGATAATTACTAATTTACTAATGCTCAATAATTTAACATTCATAAGGGTTTCAATTTATTATCGTACAATATTAAGTATTCCCGCAAAAATAACAATAATATTTTAAAAAAAAATATTTTTTTTTAAAATTTTAAATTATTTTCAATATATTTTTGAACTATTTATTTTTAAAAATTAGAAATATTATCTTATATATATATGAATCAATTAATTAATATTAAGAAAATATTATTTTTTGATAAAGAAAATAAAGTCATTGAAGCGTAAAAAAATATTTCGAAAAATGGGAATCCTGAAATTATTACTAAAATAAACTTCGAATACGTAAAAACATGAGTTTATTTCATCAAATTTAAAAAATCAGAAAAAATCAACAGTTTTCGAGTAAATGTTTCGGTTTAAAGAGAAAATAGTTTGTATAGGGCTTGCTGAATAAATATTATCATACTTAGTGTCTGTCTATAATGTCCGATTTTTTGCGTTATTCTTCGAACAAAACTATGGCACGGTTTAAAACCGTGCCATAGTTAGTTGAATCGCATTGCTCATAACTCGAACATTTGTCTCGTCCTGAAATAGCTTTACAGTAAATTTGTAGACAAATGGACAGACAAAACATCAAAAAAGAGGCAATAATAGCCGAGTATCTGGCAGGTGAAACAACTTACCGGAAACTATCAGCCAAATA
>Ga0209211_10006097_pt1 | contig 17649 bp, 8 predicted proteins | sample RifGroA2_FD_183992 | JGI IMG/M metagenome (GOLD analysis project Ga0209211, IMG submission 183992) | Groundwater microbial communities from Rifle, Colorado, USA - Groundwater A2 (SPAdes) (version 2) | ecosystem: Environmental > Aquatic > Deep subsurface > Groundwater | place: Rifle, Colorado... | reverse complement strand
AAGAGGGCGTGACGCCACGGCAGCTGTGCGACAAATATTACGCCATCCACAAGGAGATCTACGATTGGTTCGGCATCAGCACCGATATCTTTGGCCGGACGAGCGCAGAGAACCATCACACTATCGTGCAGGACATCTTCGAGGACATCAAACGCAATGGCTACATCATCGAGCGCGATGTGGAGCAAGCCTATTGCGAGAACGACAAGAAATTCCTCGCCGACCGCTTCGTAGAGGGAGAATGCCCGCATTGCCATTTCGGGAATGCCCGTGGCGACCAATGCGACGGTTGCGGAAAGCTCCTCGATCCGCTCGAACTCATCAACCCGAAATGCAAAGTGTGCGGTAACGCTCCCTTGCAGAAGACTAGCACGCATCTCTTTTTGGACCTCGCGAAACTACAACCACGACTAGCGTCATGGGTGGAGAAGCAATCGGTCGCAGGAGAATGGACTGAGAATGCCATAACAACGACAAAAGCATGGCTTGACCGCGGTCTTGAACCGCGCGCTATCACACGAGACCTCTCCTGGGGCGTGCCAGTTCCAGGGATGCCGGGGAAAGTATTCTATGTATGGTTTGACGCACCACTCGGCTATATCAGCATCACGGGACAGCTCGCAGGGACCGATTGGGCCTCGTGGTGGCAGGACCCTGGTAATGTCAGGCTCTACCAATTCATGGCCAAGGACAATATCCCGTTCCACACGATACTCTTCCCCGCAACGATGCTTGCGACGGGTAAGGATTGGACGATGCTCCACCATATCGACTCCACTGAGTACCTGCAGCATGAAGATGGTAAGTTCAGCAAGAGTCGTGGCATAGGCCTCTTCGGCGACGACGCGGTCGCTTGCGGAGTGCCTGCCGACGTCTTCCGCTACTATCTCCTTGTCAATCGACCGGAATCGGCCGATACCATCTTCTCGTGGAAAGACCTGCAAGAGAAGCTGAATAAGGAGCTCCTCGCGAACATAGGCAACTTGGTGAATAGGACCCTCGTGTTCATCCAGAAATACCATGATAGCACCGTGACCGAAAGCGTGCTTGATGAGAAGAGCGCCAACTTCTTCGAGTACGCCATCGAGCTTGAGACGCAGATAACTGACCTATTGGAGCGTTGCAAGGAGAAAGACGCGATACGGGCGATCATGGCGCTCTCCACGAGATGCAACCAATACTTCCAAGAGGCGGAGCCATGGCGCACGCGCACCGAAGACCCCGCGGCGTGCACGCTCGCGATGTTCGTGCTCAGCAACCTCATCAAAGACCTCGCTATTCTACTCGGCCCATTCCTGCCGACGACAAGCGACCGTATTTTCGCACAGCTAGGTGTTACGCGTAAATCATGGGCCGACCTCGGGAACCTCTCCGTCAAAGGAAAAATCGGGACGCCGGAACCGCTCTTCGCAAAGCTTGAAGACAAAGACCTCATTGTTATCAAAGAGAACCTGCGCAAGCAACCATCGGGGGCAACTGCGAAAGAGTTGTCCGTGCCTGCAAACGCGTCTACTTCGCGATCCAATCCGGGTGCGAACGCTCCATCTAGTGGCGATACCGTATCACCATCCCATATCCAGCTCCGAGCGGGGAAGATCACTGCAGTAGAGAAGCACCCGAAAGCGGACAAGCTCTATGTTGAAACTGTTGATTTTGGCAGCGAGACGCGCACCATCGTGAGCGGCCTTGTGGCGCATTGTACGATTGATGACTTGCTCGGTAAGACAGCCGTTTTCGTCACAAATCTCAAGCCTGCCGTGCTGCGCGGTGTGGAGAGTAATGGTATGATTCTCGCGGCAGAGAGTGCCGATGGCAACAAGTTCGAGGTGGTGTTCGTCGATACCGTGCCAGGGACCGTGATTGAAGTGGCTAGTACTCCCGTAGGATTATCACAGATAACCATCGATCAGTTCCTGACACACACCCTCGCAGTGACCGAGAGTATCGTGCAATGCGACGGCAAACCTCTCTTGTGCGATGGCGAACCCGTCACACTTTCGAACGTCAAAGACGGCAAAGTGCGATGACGCGTTATCTTCTTGCCAGGAATGCGCATAAACCTCTTAGGTAGTAGCAGTCTTTGTTGTGGCGTTAGTCACTCCGCACTCACTTCGTTCGTTGGTTTGTCTACTTCGTATCCAAACCGTTCGTTGGGTCGTCTACGCCGTAACCGACCGTTTCTGGCTTTGCCTACGTTGTAGTCAAACCTTGGCGTACTGTCAGACTGCTGTCATACGAACGCCGCCACAACAAGAACTCGGATGGTAACCAGTAGTTTTCTCTGTAGTGACCCTAGGACGGAACATTTATAAATATCTTGGTGCCAGATTCTCCTGGGTGTTACGGTGATGGAGCGTGTGGCGTCGCGCCACAGCATGGTTCTAGTCTTCATGCTTATCTGCGCTCTCGCATTCACGCCGTCCGTCCACGCGTACTCCATCGACAAACTATCGGTCGATTGGAACGGCAACGAGGTCAAGACCATCTCGCCATCAGCGACGCTCTCGGGAGCGCGCCTAGCGCTCAAGCTCACTCCTGATTTCGCGGATTGCTTCGACGCCGCGAAGTACCGCAGCAAGGTCTGCGCGGTGACGATCGACGCGTCATCGCTCACCCGCGATCCGGCGACGAAAACGGCGCTCAAGACGTTGGTGTTCGGCATACGTGACGCTTGTGTGAAACAAGCAGATAACACCTATCTGTGCAAGAGCGTACCATTCAAGTTCAGCACTGCTAGCACGGCGAACAAAGTGAGCGTCGATATCAAGGTGGACGCCCAACGATTAAAGCAGGATTTCACCGTTCCGATCGTCATAGATACGACCAATCCATCAATGGCATCGTTACGGACACGATTCTGCGATGCTGATCAATGCTATGCGACAAGCGATCCGACGCCGTTCACAGTCACATTCAGCGATAGCATGACGGCGTTCGATTACCGATTGGTCTTTGTGGGCGCGCAAGGATTGTCTGGCGTCGCAACGGTATCCAACTGCACCGGTACGCGTTGTGAGGGTGTCATACCGCTGCCTTGCTCCGCATCAGGACAAGAGTTCGAGATTACACTGACGAGTGCGCAAGGCGTAAGTTCTCGTGAAGACGCGCTGAATCCCGCCGATATAGGCGTATCGCAGCGCGTTGTGTGCGCGCTCAAAGCGCCGACACTCCTCGAATGGAAAGCGGCGGTCGCCGACGGGATACCGACGCAATCATCACCGAGCATAGTCCTCGCGGCAAGCGGGAAGAGCGTCACATTCCAAGCGAAAGTACGCTCCTACGCAGGCGCCGCGTACGCTACGGTGAACTCAAGCAACATAAGCACGCGGGATATGACTGCCGCGACATGCACCGTGGCAAGCGATGAGACTGACAAGAGCATCTATACCTGTTCTTGGCAGATAAGCAGTTTGCTCGCGGGGCGCAAAGAGCTTGAGTTCGTCATGACCGACGCCGTCGGCAACGCAGTGCGAAAACAACTCACCCTGCATGTGCTCAATACTACGACACCGGGAAATAAAAGCCTTGATCTCTTCACCGTCATCCCAAAAGAGTTCTTGCCAAAAAACGGCGTGAACCGCATAGCGCTCGACCTCGCCGCGAATAACTACCTGCCATACCCAGCATACTTGACTTACGAATTCAAGGCAAATAAGGGGAAGCCGAAAGTGCTGCATCAAGAGCTGAAGCAATGCTGGTACCGACTGCCGAATGAAACGAATTACTCAACGTCCGGATCGTACAACCTCTTCTCCCGCGACAGAGGAGAGTCTAGGGTCCTTTATCCGGCGCAAGACCACACGAAACTGAATCGGTTGAACCTCCAGATCCGCGCGCCGGCAGACGTCCTCGCCAAATCAGACGTCTTCATCATCACATGCCAGATAGACCTGACCGTCATGGACGGCGAAAAACTCTACGCGGAAGCGGAGCATGAGAACGTCACATTCAATCTCACATTGCGCGAAGCGCGCCTCGGACAACCCGGCGCGGTCTTCGTCGATAAGATACAGGCGGAGGAGAAGCGGCTCAACGGCAGCGCGAGCAAAGCGCTCATGACACTGCGCAAAGTCCGCGCGACACTCGACGGCATATGCACCATCATGGAGAGCCTGCAAGGACTGTCTTCGACTGGATCATCCATAGGAGCTGCCGGTACTTCAGTGTATAGTGTGCCTGTATATGGACAGGCAGTTGGTGGGTTTTTGCAGGGTTTGGGATTTGGTGCTATACAGAAGCCTATTGAGGAGGTCCTCAAGAATGTTTGGGAGGATCCTAAGGCGCCTGCTGGCGAAAAATCGGAGAAGTTCATCAAGAAAGTCTGCAAACAAGTCAATTGTCGTGGCATCGCTGATTTCAACAATAACGGTGGCACAACGCAAGGTATGTTAGGTGGACTTACAGGCGCGAGTAACAATTTTGGCAGTAGCATACAAGGCAGTGTGGGCGGTAGTGCTGCTGGTATGAGTAGCACTAATGTTGGCGAATTTGCAGGGAGCTATCTTGCCAACAATATCAACGCATTCGATTACCGCAACAGCTTCATCATGTCGGCGTTGCACCTTTGCGTCGGAGGCATGGTATATAACGCTGGTAAATGGCAGGATATCAACTGCGGTTACCTCCAGTGCCTCAAAGAGCAGTCTTTGCAAGCAGGATCCGTCTCGGTGTGCGAACAAGGCAAAAGCCACAAGCTCTGCACCCAGGTCGTCGGCGAAGTGTTCGAATTGCCGTTCGTGAACGTCATCAAGAATCTCGCATCGAATATAGATGGTATTGTGCAGAATTTGCCGGGCATCATCGGAAAATTCATTTTTAATCAAGCCTGTCAAGGGAAACTCGAACAACCTCCGCAGGGTGTAGACTGGCAGGGGACTGTGTGCCATGTCGGCAAAGCGGCAATGAACATAGTTGATTATTCGCAACAGACAGTTCAGATGATGAACGCGCCCATGAGCGATGACACCATCTGCCTCCAAGCGCTCTGCAACGACAAGGATCCGAGCAAATGCAAACGCAGCTACAACGCGGCGGAGAAATGGACGGAGTACACAAAATATCTTTCCGTCAATAACTGGATAAAGAACGAACAGAAACGAAGCGCGACGACGCAGAAAGAGAGCGAAGATGTTGCGAACTTGTTTGGGGAATTAGGTGACGGTCGCACCGTGGTTGGCGCGATAGGAAATACTGGTTCAACGCCGGAGACTGCTAATGTCGCATTGTATGTGTATAACGCCGACAGAACACCCAATAATGAATTAGGTGCACGCGTGGAGAATTATTGCAGGGAGCGAGGCATAACCTTTAATCAGTTCTCTGAGTTATACAATAAGGCATCATTTATTGAGGCAGGAAAACAAGGCATCGTCATAAAAAATGAAGCCGAACTCAATGCGTATACTGCGCAGAAAGACTCGATTGTCGCGCGTAATCTCCCTCTCGGGACTAGCCCTAGTGATATTAAAAAAATGAATCTCGCGGCGGATATTGTCGCTGCGGAGAATGCGTGCAAGGCGCCAACGTGCAATTCTCCGAAGTATCCGGACGGCATAAAAAAAGAAAATGGCAAATATGTCTGCACACAACAGTCCACCAATTGCGGTCTTGGCGAGGGTCTTTCTGTTGCAGAACTCACGACGAGTGCGGGACAATGGACTGCCGCTAACGCGCGTTTGCTTGGTGGTGCTGCGCAGGCGACAGCGGTGCGCAATTATGAACGATGCATCACTTCTACCCCAAAATGCAATGCTCAAGAGATAGACGCTCTTAAGAAAGCGCTTGAATCAAATAACATCTTTGTAAGTCAAGACGGCAAATACTCTATTATGGTACCTGGTGGCGAGTCTAAGGCGGCTAGCGTTGTAGGTGCTTCTTGCGCCGCAGGTACAACTTGTACCTCTGGCGATAAAACCTACTATTGCAAGTCTACAACTGAGTGCTTTCCTGTTGCAACGCTTAGTTCGACGGAAGCAGGTAATGCTGCTGGCGCCATAAAAACTGCCAATTTCTATGCTGCCTTCGATCTTATCGCGGGCATCGCCGCGCAATGGGCGTATGATCAAGGCTATCTCGACTGGCTCTCTATCAGTAGTTATGGCGAGTGGGGTCGCGATGCGTCGGATTTCAGCAAGCAATACATCAGCCCTGAAGGTTGGAAGCAGAATATCTGCAACGATCTAGTGGTCGATATCCAGGATAATGACGAAGGCGCAATCTACGAGCCGTCGGATGGCGCGAGGACGAATATCGTAGGGACGTTCGGCGCGGAGATACGGGAGATAGAGAACGAGACCGGCAAGTCGTACGTCTACATCTACACAGTCATGGTAACGAACCCGCAACGGCCGTACAGCGCCGCCCACCGCCAAGGGGACAAGCTCTACGATTTCAAGCTCGACATGAGCCTGCGCGACCCACTGCAGGAATCGTGCCTCATCGACTCCTGTACCACGGGCGATTTCGACATGGTGAACGGGACATTCAACCTCACGGAAGGGGTCAATTTCGGCAGCGGTACAAGCCCGAAGAAAGGAGTCCTCTACCTGCCTGTGAAATACCAGCGGCTCTGCATCACGTTCGACAAACCATTCCCCAGTTCGACCTTCGGCAAGAAGACGTATTGCCGTGATATCAAAGAGAACACGTTCAACACAGGAAGCCCGGTCGCGGGACAAGCAACCGGACGATACGCGAGTCCTGCTTCGGCAGGCACGGGCGTCGATACCGGCGACGGCAGAGTGGCGGGTGAAGTATGAGAAAAGGACAATTGACCACTATCGTCATCATCGGGATAGCGCTTCTCCTCATAGTAGGCATCGTCCTCCTACGGCCGAGCGAAACGCCGACCTCTCTCCAGGCAGAACAGGATGCCGCACGCGTCACGCAGTATGTGCAGAGCTGCCTCGCAAGCACAGGAGAGTCGGTACTGCGCCGCATGGGGTCGAACGGCGGATATCTCACGACGACAGGGCTCAAAAAAAGCCCTAACATCCGTGATACGCAAGTGGTCGACTTCCCGCCGCAAGAGATAGTGCTTTGGCACGAGATACATCCTTGCGAGGAGAACCCGAGTGGTTGCATAGGGAACAACAGGCCGCCGTTATGCGAAAACAACCGCAATTGTCCCATTCCTGTGGCACCGAACACTAATTCGAAAGTGAAATCCGTCCAAGAACAACTCCAAGAGGGCATCGAGCAAGAGATAGACTCGTGCCTCATGTTCGAGAGCGCATTCCCCGACATCAATGTGACGACGACCGGACGACCGGACGTCACTGCAGTCATCCGCGAAGAGAACATCGCGCTCTCCCTTGAATACCCATTACGCATCATCACGCTCGACAAGCAGACAGTAGACTTGCAATCCTACGCAAGCGAGCTCGATATCAGGCTTCCCGCGCTGTTCCGGTATGCGATAAAGATACAGGAAGCACAAGTCTCGGTCGCATTCCTGGAAAACGTCTTCATGCACCTGCGTGGCGTGTACAGCGGCATCGACACAGAGATACCGCCCATACGTGACGTGCAGCTCTTCGGGGGGAGCACGAAATTCTGGACTCGCAGCGCGGTGCGCGAGCACATCGAGAGCGACATCCTGCCTTTCATGAATTTCATACAGATCATCAACTCCGAAGAATCCTTCGCACCCGTGCAGAGCTACGAGGAAGAGGATGCTTACGCGCAATACGCTGACGGCGTCTACCGCTACATGACGATAAAGCTCGACAACAACACCTATCCTTACGCGACGCAATTCGAGTATCCCGGGACGCCGATGTTCCTCGATATCAACGGCAAGGAGATCATCAAGCCGCAGAAATTCAGCGGCGGCGGCATCATCGCGAAATTCGCAGGGTTATTCTTCACGCAGTACAAATTCAAGTACACGCTCGCGTACCCTGTCGTCGTGCACCTCTCTGACCCTGCCGCGTTCAACGGCGAAGGGTACCATCTCGATTTCGGGCTCGAGGCGAACATCCGCAATAACTATCCGCTCAACGTGAGCATCAATCCCGCGGTGCTCGTCGGCGCATCGGCATCCATCGACCTCTCCGATCCGCGGCAGCTCGTCGACCACACATACCGTGTCAAAGCGATAGACAAATACACGAACCGTGGCATTCCGAACGCGACAGTCCAGTATGAGTGCGACGCGCGCTATTACATCGGCGAGACTGATGGCAACGGCCTATGGGTGGGAAGGTTACCGTACTGCTTCATCGGCGGCGCGGTCACGCTCCAGGCCCCTGGTTACCTCGGCACCGGCAAGGCGATGGAGAATAGCGAAGACGATACTATGACAAGCGATGTCACAATAGGCATGTGGCCTGTCCGTGAGAAAGTAGTGCGCATCTACAAGCGCACAGCAACCGATACCTCGATGCTCACGCCGCCGAACGGCTATTATGATCCTGCGAATTCAGAGCGGCACCGCACGGCGCTCTCGCAGCACGACACTGTGCTCTTCGAGATAGCTCGCGAGAAGAACACGCCGTACGACGAAGATATCCCTCTCGCGGGGATGGTGCGCTTCGGCAACGACAGCGGCGGCAGCGCAGCGAATGTGCCTGCTACCGCGACCATCGATGAGCTGCGCGAGAACTTGCGCATGGCGCTCGATGAAGGCGGCATGACACGAAGCGAATACGACGATCTCATGGCGCAGCTAGAGAGTGCGGAACGCGAGCTTGTCGCGGAAGCGGCGGCGATCGAAGATATCGATGGCGGAGAACTCGTGCAGGAACGCCTGGTCGACCTCGTGCCGGGACGCTATGAACTGCAAGGCATGATTCTCTACGGCAAGCTCATCCAGATCCCCGCGAAGCGCGAGAGCAAATACACGCTCGAAGCGAAGAACTTCTCGAGCTGGGTGTCGGGCGGCGCGGTACTCGCCGGCATCGAAGCGCTCGAGCTGACACCGGAGCAGATCTACGGCGATGCGAACATCACGCTCTATGTGCTCGAGCAGAAGATACCGGCGACATGGGACGACCTTCTCAACTACACCGCGATCGAGGAGTACCAGACGTACGACCGCAGGCCGCTCGTGCGGCCCGAGGTGGGGTGATGGCGGCGATCACCGCGGTTGAGAAAAATGCCCTCTTACAAGAGTTAAGCGAAAGATTCGAGATTGTGCGTGCAGAGACCGGTTGCAAGGCGTCGTTCGATGATCTCGATAGGGTGTTCTACTTGCGTGATTTCGTCTTGCAAGCCGGGTATGTGAGTCCGGACCTCTCGCGCGCTGTATGCTCGCGTGTGCGCGACACGATCTTCTCCTGGACAGGGCAACTGCACAATTGGGTGATGCCGAACCCATCATCCATGGTCGCGATGAGCGAAGGCGGCATATGGAGCGAGCTCATGCGAGTGCAGCGGCCTGCAGTCATCGAGTACGCCCGACGAACGCAAGAATACTGGGAGCGGGAATCGTCAGCACCGCAAAAGCAGAAACGTTAAGCGCAATCATGCGCATTCTCCGGTTTCGCAATCGATGCGTCTGCGCATCGTTATGCGGAATCGCGCAGCAGCTTTATGTTCTCGCAGGTCTGTATGCTCGCGACGAGTTTGGCGCGCGAGCAGACGCTCTCGAATCGGTCGGTGTTGAGGAAATTCATGAGGCATGCGTCGTGCGAGGTGGGATTCTGTATCTGGTCGCAGAGAGTGTCGTCGCGCACGCTCTCGAGCACCGCGATATCGAGGATGCAATTGTCGCGCGCTTCCCCTTTGAGTTTGCTGAAGCACTGCCGTACTGCGGTGTCTTTGCCGTTTGCATCGGCGACCTTGATGATCATAGCGGTTATCTCCTGGTCGGATTGCGGCGTGATTACGGGCGTATCGTCGTCGGGAGTAGTGCCTTCTTCTCCATCATCAATCAAGAGGTACGTACCGAGCCCCAGCACTACGATGGTTATGAGCACAAACGCGACGAGCGCGACGTGGCGTGATCCTCCGGGCGGATTGACGCCGTAGACTTGCTTGACCGCCGCGCGGGCATCATGCTGGGAGAACCCTTGTTGCACGAGCGCAGCGGTCGCCTGGATCGGCAGATAGCCTTGTTGCAGGAGTTGTTGAGCGAAATTGAGTATCTGCGGATTGGAGACCGGTCCCTTGAGGTCGCGGAACGCCTCTTCTATCGCGAGCGGCGGATACCCTCCTGCAGCCAGCGCTTGGCGTACCTGCTCCTTGCCGTAGCCTGCCTGCAGCTGGGCGTTGATGTACTGGACGAGTTGTGGGTCTGCCATTGTGTCCGTCAATATCCAGGCGCTTCCCCTTTTTAAATACTTCTCGCTGCATGGCGCTCCATTAATGACGATGTTTTCTCTTGCAAGTCAGAAAACGAAACGTTTAAATGCACCCTCGCGTCGTATGCGCACCATGGCTGAAGAGAAGAAGAAACCTGAACCTAAGCTCTACAATAAGTTGCATGATCGTTCTATCGATGATATCCTTGGTGATTTCAAGAAGTTATTCCATCCCGACTCACAAGAGAATTTCAAGAAGGAACGAGGCGCTGTCCGTAAGGCGTTCCGCAACAGGATCTATATGCATCTTGCTCAGCACGGGGTCGATGATAAGACGAAGACGTTCAAACGCTATGGGTATAGCGATATGGCCCCGAAGGACCGTCGGAAGTGGGTGGAGGATTTCCTGCACACGTTGGCGCTCGACGGGATCACTGCGCATTTGGGGGTCGATGTTGCTAAGGGGTACAGCCAGGACATGGGTCAACTGCAGAAGTACATCGAAGAGCACATGGTCACTGATGATCTGAAGAGTTACGAGGCCATCATCGAAAAACTATCGCAATCGAAGAACTTAGTGGATGATTTCGATGAGGATGAGCAGTTGCGCGGGTTCATGGAATCGTACATCGGTCGTATCAACTCGTTCGGTCGTAAGAATCGCGATCTATCTATGCACTTGCAGAAGATCGATTATGCGCCCGATATCCTCAAGTACGTCAACAAGGACGTTTCAAAGCATGGATTTGAGTACGCAGCGCACACTCCGGTCGGTGAACTGCTAGGGTATGTCGCGCAATCTTCGAACCCTGACTTCAAGCTCAAGAAGGGGAAGTTTGTCAAAGAGTTGCCCAAGCCGAAAATGGTCTGATGTTGTGTATTGACCTTTCTTCATTACTTGAGTGATACCTCGTGCTTCAGCTCGAGGAGAGTCGCCTTGGAGTAGGTCAGAACGCTCAAGAGCGAAGCTCTTGGCGCGCCGGAAATCTATGATTTCCGAGCGAATCGGCCGATTCATGCAGGTCGATTTTCGTAAATGCTGCACGGGACGAGCAGTAAATGCTCCGCGACTCTCGAGCTTTGCAAGGAGATACCCTGAGCTTTAACCCAGGGTCATTCTTTGCGTGTTTCGGTTACCGCAAGGCATATAACTCCTGTCTTCCCGCTCTCGTTGTAGGGGGATGATGTTTGGACGAGAAGGCCTACTCTGGCGTGTTGCGTGATCTCCGCGAAGAGCTCGATGAGCACCTCGATGCTATCAATCGTAACACCGAGGAGGTCACCGAGACACATGAGGATATCGCGGAGCTAGAGGTGCGTCTTGAGAAGCTTGCTGAGCGCATCGACGCGCTCCAGGCGCTTCTTCTTTCGCAGACGCCTAGCGTCAAGTCCGTACGTTTGACTCCTAAAGAGGAGGAGATGCTCAAGATACTCCTTGAAGCAAAGGAGCCACTCACTTCGCTTTTGCTCGGTAAGATGGCGGGGCTTACTGCTGATGCCGCGGCGCAGACATTGTACTGTCTCAAGCAGAAAGGTGTGCCGCTACTCGCCACTACGGTCGATGAGCAGACATTCTACGCTCTCGAGGCACAATTCCGTGATTTGCAACGTGCGCGAGTCACATATACCTTTAATCAATAAATAACACGTAGTTTCTTAACTTTTAGCTTTTTGATTAAACTATTTAGTATTATTTTATGTTTCTATTTATAGTTATAGATATAATTATTTAGTGTTAAATTACTTTATATTATTTAGTGAATGTGCATAAATATTATAAATATTCGGTTCAAAAAATTGTTATTAAATATAGTTTTTTATTGCATATTTAGACATTAAAATATTCTTAAATATAATCTTTTTGCTTAAAGATTATAGAAACTATCTTGTCTCTGATGTCTATTTTTGACAATTATATCAAAATAGCTCTTGCGATAAACTGTCAATATGGAAAATAATTCCGATGGGTTACTAAATTTTGCTCGCGGAAAATTTTTTGCCAAAAATTCGCAATCTGCCATTTTGATCCAATCTTTTTTTTGCGTGATCGTCTGTTTTGCCTGGTTGTTCGTTGCGTGATTTGGCCCGGATCGTAGGTTTTGTTGGCTGGCGCATACATCCCTATTTTTTGCTCCTTGTTTGGGCCGGTCCCGGAGCCTCAAATACTGCTTTCCATAAGGGTATTTATATAGGTTGCAGTCTATTTATAAATAAAAGTTCGTATAATGTATATTATACGAACTACTGTATAGTAGTCGCGTTTTTCGCGCTTCAGCACCTAGTTTTGAGGTTGTTCGGGCAAATCGCACACCAGATGTGCTACTGCGCCTGTGCTGCATCCCGGTCACTTCCAGTTCTATGCTGCTGATGGCGCGCAGGGATGTGCTGGGGGGAGTCTACGCGGCGTGGATCTTGGATTGGTTTTCGAGTCTTTAGGATTCAGATCTATCCGTAATTATTTTCTATATTGACGGTAATGTGATTTGATACTCTTAATTATTTAATTAAATCTATTTGATTTAGACTACATTTTATTCTAAATATTTTAATCAAAACGTGCTTATTTAAGAATTATAAATCACTATTAATCTTAGTTAAAAACTATTTATTTCGAATAGTCTGTGTATTTCGCCAACTATTCGTTCTATATCCAAAAGATTTAAATGTAGCCATTTTTGGCCCACAGAACATCAGTATTGCAGTATAAGGGGGTATGAACCTATGGCAAAGAAGAACATTTGGTCAAAAGTAGGCGTTTGGTCCTACGTTGTCGGTCTTGTCATCGCCGTCATCGTGGGTATCCTCGCGCAGTTCGGTAACGGCGGAACGCTCGGAGCGCTCACCGTCATGGCACTCGCAGTGCTAGGCGTCATCGTGGGACTCCTCAACATCGGCGACGATGAGGTAACTACCTTCCTCCTCGCAAGCGTAGCGTTCGTCGTAGCGAGCTCAGGCATGGCAGGCATCTTCGCCTCGCTCGGTGCTGGCTTTGAGGGCCTTCAGGTCTTCATGAGCGCCATCGCGATCTTCACCGCACCTGGTGCGCTTGTTGTCGCGTTCAAGGCACTCTACAAGGTCGCGAAGGACGATTAAGTAAGAGCGTTTTCCTTTTTTTTCATTTTATTCTTCACGTGTTCTGCATGACGTTTTCTCTCGTTTCCGGTGCTAATTACTGCTTCGTGCTTGTTGTGGCGGCGCGTTATGTGACCAGTCCTTGTACGACATTCGAGGGTTGTTACCATATCTCGAGCGTCTGCACACTTGCCAAGGCCACAACTATATCATCTGCTGTTGCAAAATCATCTCCGTCGGCTCTGTAGAAATCATCGTTGCGGAGCATCTGCCAGCACCTGCTGGCCTTTACGACCACCGAGGCCTCCGAGGATTCGCATGGCGAATCCTGGAGCCAGGAGAGCTTCGCTCTCCTCGGCTCCAGCACCTCGGTGGTCTGGTTTGCTCCAAGGCAACGATGATGATTTCTATAGGGTTATCTCTGTCACAACATTTTTAAACCCTGCTTCCTAGTAATCCCCTTGCGACAAAGGTAGTAGACATGCTTGACGACTTACAGACTGAACTCTCTCTGCGGGGGTTCGCGAAGAATACCGAGAAGACATATCGGTTCCATAACCAGAAATTCCTCGAGTTCTGCAAGAAGACGCCCGATAGCGTCACAGAGAGCGATATCAAATCCTACCTCGCGCATCTCTTAGGCGATAACCGCGAGAAATCGAGCGTCGCGCTCGCCCGCAGCGCGATACTCTTCTATTACAACGAGGTCCTGAAACGCAATTTCGCCGACATCAAGACCCCGAAGATACAGAAAAAACTCCCGATCGTGCTCACGAAAGAGGAGATCAAACGCCTCATCGATGCGGCTACGCACGAAAAATCGAAACTCCTTATCAAGCTCCTCTACGCTTCGGGGCTCCGCGTGAGCGAAGCGCTCCACCTCAAGGTGGCCGATCTCGAATCAGAGCAGCATATCGGATGGGTGCGCGGCGGCAAAGGAGGCAAAGACCGCATGATCATCCTCGGCGCGCAAGTCATCGATGACCTCAAGGTCTTCTTGCACCTGCGCGGCATAACGACCGGGTACATCTTCGTCGGAAAGGACGGCCGGCCGATGACGAGCCGCAACGCGCAGAAGATCATCTGCAACACCGCACGCATCGCCGGGATAACGAAACCGGTCACGCCGCACAAGCTCCGCCACAGCTTCGCGACCCATTTGAGAGAATCGGGCGAGGATCTACGCGTCATACAGGAGCTCCTGGGTCATTCCAGCATCCAGACGACCGAGATATATACACATGTCAGTACGAATGAGAAACGTGCTGTGATTAGCCCTGCTGATACACTCTGAAGAATCGCTCTGGAGCATGTTTTCATTGCGCTCAACAATCGTACTGTGGCGCCAGTTGCCGATCACTTCTTCGGCATGTCGTATATAGGTTTCTCGAGACCCGCGAGGTACTGCCGCGCAGCAGCGGACAGCGAAGGATCGTTTGATGCACGGTATTTCGGGTCGACATAACCGGCTATCATCGTAGCGGCATTTCCTACTATCTCTCCGTGGAGAACGCGCGTCGCAGGCGCAGCACTCAGTAATCTTGATTCTAGTCCTTCCTCTTTCCGTTCTGGCATCATAGTCCCTCCTTGTTGGGGTTCTTCGCCCGTCACTTTGTATCCTACATCGATAATGAGATCGTTGAATCCATTACGTAGTTTCTTCAGTCTATCGCGCACGTTGTCATCAAGACGTCGTCCCCCTTGTTCGGGCGTATCCTTGGTGCGTAGTATCGTTTCTATCTCTGACGCAGCATGGTGCGCGGCAACAGAGAGTTCGGAGCCAGTGTATCCGTTGTCGAGCTTTCGCAAGAGTTCCAGACGCCGTGCGTAGTTCATAGGATGGAGTAGGCAGTATTTAGCGAGATCAGCGGTGCCGCTCGAGTATGGCGCGACCTCGATGTGGGAGTGCTGAGCGAACGCGTCGAACGCGTCGATGAGATGCGTCTCCCGTTCCTCTTCTGCGCCTTTCACGCCGTACATGATGGACATCTCGTAGTGCGCGAGCGCATCCCAGTCGCTCGCAGGAAGGCCTTTCTTCTTCGCAGTCTTCGCCCAGTTTGCAGTCATTCCGAGATACTTGCGTGCCTCCTTGATATCATTGCGTCTAACATTAAGCATTCCTATGGCTGCCAATGTCGGGATATTATCTTCGTCGATGACAAAGTCCCGATCGAGTATGCGAGAGTGGTACTGCTCCACAGTCCCCGCCGAAGGCGTGAATGGCAAGTCGTTGATGAAGGGTATTCCCCCGATCACCGCGTTGATCCTGCGCGGAGTCTGGCGCAGATACGCCGGACGCATGAACTTGAATGCTTCTTCGACGGTATTGGGTATATCGAGCGAAACCTTGCCCGGATTATCAGGTATCTCCGAATCGTTGAACGCATCCTCGAGGAGCGCACGGGGATCTGTTATCGCCTGCCGCGCCACCTGGTTGAACGCCTTCAGAGGCGACCAGAACGGTGCGTTGTCCCTGAGATTGTGAATGCCGCGTTTCATGCCCCAAAAGAGCAGTTCGGTTCCTGCCAATGCATATGCCCGCCCGAGCGTGTTGGGACGCACTGCGGCGTTCGCATGGCCTCCCGATGCCAGCCATCCGCGGAGCTTATCGATAGTCTGCGGCGATGTGATGCCGAGCATGGATGTCACTCCGACGGCATTGAACTTCTTCACGTAATCGTGGAAGTTCTCGTGCTGGGTATCGGCGAGATGGAAGAAGAATCCTGATTGATTGGTCGCATTGAGTATGCGCTCTGTGCCTTCAAAATAGGCGCCGTACCGCACAAGCGGCCCTTCTGTCCGGTGATCGACGTGTTCTCCTTGCTTTCGCATAACAGGAGTGCGCTCAGAGGTGAGTGTTGCGCTGAACTTTTCTTTGTAGTTCTCCGCGGCGATGGCGTGCGTCTTGAACATGCGCAGTATCGCATGAGACTTGTCATCGAGCCTATGGGTCATCCCGTCTTCCGCATCGATATCGGTGACGCGTTCCATGAACATGCGGTGCATGCGATCGGATACTTCGTGCGACTTACCGTTATTCTTGCTGTGGTCGACTTTCAGCGCTGTGTCTGCGTGCAGCTGATGGGCGTTGCGCAGCAGCCGGCGCACAGTCTCCCGGTACTCCGTGCCTTCCTGGAACGCGTACACTTCGCTCGCGGACAGAAGTATGGATTCTATGGATTGAGGGTTCTCCTTGTAGAGCCGATGCAGTACGCCGAATTCAGCGACGTCTTCTTCGCTTAACAGATGCGGGTTCTTCCTCCCGAAAAACTGCATAATCCGCTGTCCGATGCCTGAAGAATTCTTGTGCCTGCTGATGAAACTCTCGCTGTCCCGGCGGTAAAGGCGGGGGATGAACCAATGCTTGTGGAGGTCGCGGCCGACAAGTTCACGTTTCCCCATGAGCGCCGGGGCGTTGGGATCGCTCGCACGGTCGAGCGTGTACGCAAGCGACGGACGCAATATCGCGTATTCATTGCCGCGATCGTCTCGCCCGTACTCTTCGATGAGGTTCTGCGATATGAGCTCGCGGTATACATCGACGAGATGATGGTAGAAATCGCTATTGAAGAACGCCTCTGGATGCGCACGCAGGGGCTCGGGCAATCTCCTGACGAACGATGCTATCTCCGGAACGATGTTCTGTGCGACCATATCGCTGTATTCATGCACATACTCAGGTACCGCCCCCGGATTGTCGATGTTCACTTTGAAACGCTTCTGATTCAGTATATCTCCATTGCGCGACGCTTCGCCTAACACATGCGCGATGATCAATTCCCGATGATTGTTAGGCATGGGTTTGAGCATCTCGTCCTTAGTGCCCCAATCGGCTTTCAATGGTATTACTCTATCGTCCGAGTCATCGCTGGTGTCATCGAACGCGCGAAGCCGCGTCTCTTTCACAGGCACGACTTCTTTACCTTGTCCGTACAGCGAGAACCGTCCTACCGTACGCGCGAGGTCGTAGTACGCTTCAACGATATCGTCGGTGATGCCATCAGGTCGTTCCGGTTTCACAAGCCGGTGCGCATGCTTGCGCATCGTCTCGCGGTAGATCGTATGGTCGAGGATCGAGAACGAAGCCGCATTGCCCGATTTGCGCTTAACAGTCTTCTTTCGTCCGGAGAACATGCCTCCTGCATACGCCATCATGCCGGCGACGAATGATCGTCTCTCAACGTTTGAGCCGGCCTGCGTATTCGCGTCGTGTGATGCTGGAGCGATTGTCGCATCGTCACCAACGAGTCTTTGCTCGAGAGAACGGGGAATCGGTATTGTGCGATTCAGGGGGTGCAGATCGTTCCCGGAGATGGTCTGGGCGCTATCCGTC
>Ga0209211_10006096_pt1 | contig 17662 bp, 18 predicted proteins | sample RifGroA2_FD_183992 | JGI IMG/M metagenome (GOLD analysis project Ga0209211, IMG submission 183992) | Groundwater microbial communities from Rifle, Colorado, USA - Groundwater A2 (SPAdes) (version 2) | ecosystem: Environmental > Aquatic > Deep subsurface > Groundwater | place: Rifle, Colorado... | reverse complement strand
GCGCCGGGTGGGCGCGACCCACCTCGGCCTGCACCACCGGCTCGTGGACACCGATGTCGTCGCCGCGGCGCGCCGGGCGGGGATCCCGCTCAACGCCTGGACGGTCAACGAGGAGGCCGACCTCCGCCGCGTCGCGGCCCTCGGGGTCGAGATCGTCACCACCGACCGCCCCGACCTCGCCCTGCGTCTCGCCGGGCGATGACCGACACGCGCCTGTCTCAGGCCACCCACGGTTCGAGCCGGGCTCACGGCCCCCGCTACAAATGACCGGGCGCCGGTTCGTCCTGGCCCTGGACCAGGGCACGACGGGCTCGACCGCGCTCGTGGTCGATCCCGAGGGCCAGGTGCGCGCCCGGGGCTACGCGGAGCTCCCGCAGCGCTTCCCGCGGCCCGGCTGGGTCGAGCACGATCCCGGCGAGATCTGGGCCACGGTCGAGCGCGCCGGGCGCGCGGCGCTCGCCGAGGCGCGCATCGCGGGCGGCGAGGTCGCGGCGATCGGCATCACCAACCAGCGCGAGACGACGCTCGTCTGGGAGCGCGCCACGGGCGCGCCGATCCACCCGGCGATCGTCTGGCAGTGCCGGCGCACGGCGCCGCTGTGCGACCGCCTGCGGGCCGAGGGCGTCGAGCCGCTCCTGCGCGAGCGCACCGGGCTCGTCCTCGACGCCTACTTCTCCGGCACCAAGATCCGGTGGCTGCTCGACGAGGTCGCCGGCGCCCGCGCGCGCGCCGAGCGCGGCGAGCTCGCGTTCGGCACCGTGGACTCGTGGCTCCTCTGGCAGCTCACGGGCGGGCGCACGCACGCGACCGACGTCACCAACGCCTCCCGCACGCTCTGCCTCGGCCTCCGGAGCGCCGAGTGGGACGACGAGCTGCTCGGGATCCTCGGCGTCCCGCGCGCGATCCTGCCGGCCGTCGTGGCCTCGTCGGGCGTCGTCGCCGAAACCGTCGACCTCGGCTGGCTGCCGCGTGGCGTGCCGATCGCCGGCATCGCGGGCGACCAGCAGGCGGCGCTCTTCGGCCAGGCCTGCCACGCGCGCGGCAGCGCGAAGAACACCTACGGCACCGGCTGCTTCATCCTGCTCAACACGGGCCCGGTCCCCATCGCCTCCACGCACGGCCTGGTGACGACGATCGCCTGGCGGATCGGCGGCGAGACGACGTACGCGCTCGAGGGCAGCGTGTTCATCGCCGGGGCGGCGATCCAGTGGCTGCGCGACGGCCTCGGCATCCTCCGGAGCGCCGCGGAGAGCGAGACCCTCGCGCGCTCGGTCGCCGACACGGGCGGCGTCTACTTCGTCCCCGCCTTCGTGGGACTCGGCGCGCCCTACTGGGACATGTACGCCCGCGGCGCGATCGTCGGGCTCACGCGGGGCACGACCGCGGCGCACCTCACGCGCGCCGCGCTCGAGGCGATCGCCTACCAGAGCCGCGACGTGCTGGACGCGATGACCGCCGACGCGGGCGTGGCCGCCGACGAGTTGCGCGTGGACGGCGGCGCCGCGGCCAACGACCTCCTCTGCCAGTTCCAGGCCGACATCCTCGACGTCGCGGTGCTGCGCCCGCGCGTGATCGAGACGACCTCGCTCGGCGCCGCGTACCTGGCCGGGCTCGGCGTGGGCCTCTGGCGGACGCTCGACGAGGTCGGGCGCCGCTGGGCGGTCGAGCGGCGCTTCGAGCCCACGCTGCCGGCGGCAGAGCGCGCCGAGCGCTACGCGGGCTGGCGGCGCGCCGTCGAGCGCACGCGGGGCTCGGGCGCCGGGTGAGGGGAGCCGCCGCCGGGGTGGCGGTTGTGCCCAACCCACCGCGTCGGCCACGCGAGGAGCCACGACAAATCAGCCACTTGCAGCGCTTGCCGGCTCGGCACGGATGTGCTAGTGTTCCTGTTCACATGGCGCCGGACGAACCGCCGTCGCCCTGGAAAGGCGCCGCCGACGTCGCGCAGATCGGGATGACGCTGGTCGTCGCCACCGTCATCGGCCTCGGCCTCGGCTACTACGCGGACCGATGGCTCGGCACCGCGCCCTGGCTCACGCTGGTCGGTCTCGGATTCGGAATCGCCGCAGGCTTCGTGAACATCTTTCGAGCGGTGCAGAGGCTTGGACAGGATCGCAATGACGTCGAGTGAGCTCGGAGCACGCGTGATCCAGGGTGGCGCCCTCGCGGGCGCCGCGCTCGCGCTCGGCGCGGGCTGGGGCTGGGGGGCCCGCGCCTCCGTCGGCGTCGCCGTGGGCGCCGCCGTCGCCCTGCTCGACTTCGCGTGGCTGGCCCGCGCGGTCGCGCTCCTCGCGGGGGCGCCCGGCGCCCGCCGGCCCGGCGTGCGCTGGACCCTGGCGCTCGCCACGCGCTACCTCGTGACGTTCGCGGCCCTCGTCCTCCCGGTCGCGCTCGAGTGGGCGCACCCCGTCGCCCTCGGCGTCGGCGTCACGGTGCTGCCGCTCGCCCTCACCGCCGAGGGGCTCCGCGCCGCGCGGCAGGCGGCCTGAGCGATGGGCGCGATCGAGAAGCCGCCGATCCTCCAGCTGCCGGGCATTCCGGACTTCGTCACGTACACGTGGGTGATCATGGTCGCCCTGGCGGTGGTCGCCTTCGTCGCCTCGCGCCGCGTGGAGCTCGTCCCGCGCGGGCTCCAGAACTTCTTCGAGGTGGTCCTCGAGCAGTTCGTCTCGCTCGTGGACGACCTCATCGGGCGTGAGGGCCGGCCCTACCTGCCGCTCGTCGCCACGCTCGGCATCTACATCCTGCTGGCCAACCTGCTCGGGCTCGTCCCCGGGCTGATGTCGCCGACGGCGAGCCTCAACACCACGGCGGCCACCGCCATCATCGTGTTCTTCGTCTACCACTGGATCGGGATCAGGAAGCAGGGCCCGCTGAGCTACGTCAGGCACTTCATGGGGCCGGTGGTCTGGCTCGCGCCGCTCATGCTGCCGATCGAGTTCATCAGCCACCTCGCGCGGCCGCTCTCGCTCTCGCTCCGGCTCTTCGGCAACATGATGGGCGGGCACATCCTGCTCGCCTCCATGTTCTTCCTGATGGGGCTCGACGGCCTGTTCGGCTGGGCGCTCTCCGGTTCTCTGGCGGGCCTCGCCGTCGGGGGGCCGATCGGGCTCCTCATGTTCGTGTTCGTCCTGGCCTTTCTCGTCCCGCTCAAGATCCTCGTGTCGCTGATCCAGGCGTTCGTGTTCGTCATGCTGACGTGCCTGTACATCGCCGGGGCGCTCGAGGAAGCCGAGCACCACGCCGAGCCGCACCCGGAGCACCACTGACCGCCAACACAGAGGAGGACACGCGCGTGCGACGCTTACTGCTCGTCGTCAGTCTGGCGATTCTCGGCTCCCCGAGCCTCGGGCTCGCCGCGGAGGGCGCGGCGCCGGCCGGCAGCCTGAACGCCCCCTTCGGGTTCCTCGCGGCCGGCATCGGCCTCGCGATCGCCGCCGGCCTCTGCGGCCTCGGGCAGGGGCGGGCGGCCGCCGCGGCGGTCGACGCGATGGCGCGCCAGCCGGGCGTGGCCCAGCGCGTGTTCACGGCGATGCTCCTCGGGCTCGCCTTCATCGAGTCGCTCACGCTGTACATGTTCGTCATCGCGATCATCCTGGTCCTCAAGTTCTGAGGACCTGACCGTCCCGGCCGGACGGACGCGCCCGCGCGCCCGCCCGGCCGGCGCGCGATGCCCAGGCGCCCGAGCTCCCGGCTTCCGAAGATCCCCGAGATGACGATCCGTCGTCTCTCGGTCTACACCCGCTGCCTGCTCCAGCTCGAGGAGGACGGCGTCAAGACGGTGTCCTCGCAGGAGCTCGCCGAGCGCTTCGGCCTGAACTCGGCCCAGGTCCGGAAGGACCTCGCGTACTTCGGCGAGTTCGGCGTCCGGGGCATCGGCTACTACGTCTCGGGCCTCAAGGCCGAGCTCCAGCGCATCCTCGGCCTGGACCGCGAGTGGGCGGTGGCGCTGGTCGGCTTCGGCAACCTGGGCTCGGCGCTCTTCCACTACAGGGGCTTCGGGCGGCAGGGCTTCAGGATCGCCGCGATCTTCGACGACGACCCGGCGAAGGTCGGCCGCGAGGTGGACGCGACGCCCGTCTTCGCGAGCCGTGACCTCGGGCGCGAGGTCAAGGCGCGCGGGATCCAGATCGCCATCGTCGCCGTGCCGCCCGAAGCGGCCCAGGCGGTGACCGACCAGCTCGTCGCGGCGGGCATCCGGGCGATCCTCAACTTCGCGCCGGCGCGGCTCAAGACGCCCAGGGACGTCCGGCTCAAGAACGTCGACCTCTCCATCGAGCTCGAGACCCTCAGCTTCTACCTCGCCAAGGGCCGCCGGTAGTCTGTTACGCTCTCAGTAGTTCCCGATGTTGACCGACTGGCCGCCGTTTCACGCCCTGGCGAAAGCCCTCGCCGAGGGACACCCCTGTCTGCGCGTCGCCGGGCTCCAGGGGGCGGCGCGCGCGCTGGCCGTAGCCGAGCTGCTGCAGACGACGCCGCGCCCCGCGCTCGTGCTCGTTCCCGGGATCGCCGACGCGCACCGGTTCGCCGGGGACCTCGCGTTCTTCGGCGCCGCCGCCGCCGAGTTCCCGGAGCAGGAGCCGCGCCTCTGGCGGGGCGGGCGGCAGCGGGAGGCGGACGCCGAGCGCGCGCTCGTCTCCCGGCGGCTCGCCGCGGGCGAGCCCGTCGTCGTCGTCGCGACCCCCGCGGGGCTCGACGTGGAGCTGGCGGCGCCCGCCGAGCTCGCCGACCGCACGCTGCGGCTCGGCGTCGGCGACCGCCTGGACCGCGAGCTGCTGCTCGAGGGGCTCGAGCGGGCCGGCTACGAGCGGGTGGACACGGTCGTCGAGGTCGGGCAGTGGAGCCTGCGCGGCGGCATCGTGGACGTGTTCGCGCCGACCCACGCGAGCCCCGCGCGGATCGAGTTCATCGGCGACGACATCGAGTCGATCCGCCTCTTCGACCCGACCTCGCAGCGCTCGGCGGCGGCGCTCGACGAGCTCGTCGTCCTGTCCCTCGCCGCCCCGGCCGACCCGGCCGGGGGGGCGCGGCTCCTCGACTACCTGCCGCCCGCGGCGCCGGTCGTGCTGGACGTCCCGAGCCTGCTCGACGGCGGGACCGAGGAGACGCCGACACGCGCCCCGCTCCGCGCGCGCCTCGCGGGCCGCCAGCTCGTCGAGCTCGTGCTCGTCGAGGGCGCCTCGCGGGGCGGCCCGGCGGGCGCCGCCGTCGAGCTCGCGCTCGAGACCCACGCCGCCCCGCGGTTCACGGGCCGGTTCGGCGAGCTCGCGGCCGAGCTCGGGCGCTGGCGCGCCGAGGGATTCCGCGTGCGCCTGGTGGCCGCCGACCCCCGCCAGGCGGTGCACCTGCGCCAGATCCTGCACGAGCACGACCTCGAAGCCCAGGCGGCGCCCGGGCTCGCGGGCGACGAGCGCCTCGCGGTCGTGGTCGGCGAGTGCTCGGCCGGCTTCGCGATCCCCGCGCTCGGGCTCATCGTGCTCACCGAGGGCGAGGTCTTCGGCGCCCGCCGCCGCGCGCTCCGCCGGCCGAAGTACCAGCGCGGCGCCGCGCTCACGGCGTTCACCGACCTCGAGATCGGCGACGTCGTGGTCCACGAGGACCATGGCCTCGGGCGCTACCTGGGCCTGCGCACGATGACGATCGGCGACCGCGAGGGCGACTTCCTCCTGCTCGAGTACGCCGAGGCCAACCAGCTCTACGTGCCGGTGGAGCGCCTCGACCTGGTCTCGAAGTATCTCGGCGCCGACGCGGCCGCGGCGCGCCTCGACCGGCTGGGCGGCGCCTCCTGGCAGCGCGTGAAGGACTCGGTGCGGGCGGCGCTGCGCGAGATGGCGGAGGAGCTGCTCCGCCTCTACGCCCGGCGCGCCGTCGCCCTGGGCCACGCGTTCTCGCCGGACGCGCCGTGGCAGCGCGAGTTCGACACGGCGTTCCGGTTCGAGGAGACCCCCGATCAGCTCCGCGCGATCGAGGACGTCAAGCGGGACCTGGAAATGCCCCGCCCGATGGACCGGCTCGTCGCCGGCGACGTCGGCTACGGCAAGACCGAGGTCGCGCTCCGCGCCGCCTTCAAGGCGGTCGCCGACGGCGCCCAGGTCGCCGTCCTCGTGCCGACGACCGTGCTGGCCCAGCAGCACTGGGCGACGTTCGCCGACCGGTTCGCGCCCTTCCCCGCGCGCGTCGAGCTGCTCTCGCGCTTCCGCTCGCCTCGGGAGCAGAAGGCGGTCGTCGAGGGGCTCCGCATCGGGACCGTGGACGTCGTGATCGGGACGCACCGGCTCCTCAGCCGGGACGTGGAGTTCAAGAACCTGGGGCTGCTCGTCGTGGACGAGGAGCACCGCTTCGGCGTGGCGCACAAGGAGCGCATGAAGCAGCTGCGCGCCTCGGTGGACGTGCTCGCGCTCACGGCGACGCCCATCCCGAGAACCCTCTACATGTCGCTCTCCGGCGTGCGGGACATGTCGGTGATCGAGACGCCGCCCCTCGACCGGCTGCCCGTCGAGACGCTCGTCCGCCGCTTCAGCCGGGCCGTGATCAAGGAAGCGCTCGAGCGCGAGCTGGAGCGCGGCGGCCAGGTGTTCTTCGTGCACAACCGGGTCCAGTCGCTGCCCTCGATGGCGCGCTTCGTCCAGGAGCTCGTGCCCGACGCCCGCGTCATCATGGGGCACGGGCAGATGAAGGAGCGGGAGCTGGAGGCGACGATGATCAAGTTCGTCACCGGGCAGGCCGACATCCTGGTCTCGACGGCCATCGTCGAGTCGGGGCTCGACATCCCGGCGTCGAACACCATCATCGTCAACCGCGCCGACCGCTTCGGGCTCGCCCAGCTCTACCAGCTCCGGGGCCGCGTGGGGCGCGAGCGGCAGCAGGCTTGGGCCTACCTGCTCGTGCCCGCGGACGGCCGCGTGGACGAGCGGGCCCAGCGGCGCCTGCGGGCCCTCCAGGACCTCACCGAGCTCGGCTCCGGCTTCAAGCTCGCCCTGCGGGACCTCGAGATCCGGGGCGCCGGCAATCTCCTGGGCGCCGCGCAGCACGGGCACGTCGCCGCCGTCGGCTACGACCTTTATTCGAAGCTCCTCGCCGAGGCCGTGCGAGAATTGAAGGGCGAACCTCCCGTGGCCACGGTCGATCCGGTGATCAGCGTGCCGGTGGAAGGGTTTCTCGCCGAGGACTATGTCCCCGAGGTCAACCAGCGGCTCGCCCTCTACAAGCGCCTCGGCGGGGCCTCGAGCGACGCCGAGGTCGAGGACCTCGCCGCCGAGCTCGCGGACCGGTTCGGCCCGCCGCCGCCCGAGGCGGTGCAGCTCCTCGACACCGTGCGCGTCCGCGTCGCCGCCCGGGCGCTCGGGGTGGAGAAGATCGAGGCCGGCGACGGCACGGCGCTCCTCACGTTCGCGCCCGCGACCCGCCTCGATCCCGAGCGGCTCGTCCGCGCCATCCACGGGAGCCGGGGACGCCTCCGGATGAAGCGCGAGTACACGATCGAGGCGGCGATCGACCACGGCCCGTGGCCCGCCGTGCGCGACTCGCTCCTGCGCCTGCTCGCGGAGCTCGGCCGCACGTGAGGCGCCGGCTCGCGGTGGCCGGCCTCCTGGCCCTCGGGCTCTCCGGGTGCGCCCTCCCCGGCTGGGTGCCGTTCATCGGGAAGAAGAAGGAGGAGCCGCGGGCGGCGGCCGCGGCCCCGCGTCCGGCGCCGGCCCGTCCGCCCGGGGCCGCGACGCCGGCCCCGCCCGCCGAGACGCCCCGCCGCGCGCCGGACGAGCAGGTCAGCGACCGGGTCGTGGCGATCGTCAACAACGACGCGATCACGCTCTCCGAGCTGCAGGAGGCCATCGCCGTCTACCGCTACGAGAGCCGCGACCGGACCGCGCCGACCGACGCGCTGGTCCAGCAGTTCCTGACCCGGATGATCGACAGCCGGCTCCAGCTCCAGGAGGCGGAGCGGGAGAAGGTCATCGTGGACGATGTCGAGGTCGAGGAGGAGCTGGCCGACCGCATGAAGCGGCTCAAGGTGGCGAGCCGCGAGGAGTTCGAGAAGCTGCTCCGCGAGCAGGGCCTCGGCATGGACGCCGTCCGGAAGCGCATCCGCGACTCCCTGCGCGTCCAGCGGCTGATCAACCGCAAGGTCCGGCTCCGCGTCTCGGTGACGGAGCCGGAGATCATGAAGTACCTCGAGGCGAACCGTCGGAAGCTCGAGACGGGTCTCGTCTACCACGCGCGCAACATCCTGGTCGTGCCCGAGGGGGGCGACTCCGACGCCGCCTGGGAGACCGCCCGGATCAAGGCCGACCTCCTGCGCACGCAGATCGTCCAGGGGGCCGACTTCGCCGAGCTCGCGCGCAAGCACTCGCGCGACGCGAGCGCCAAGGACGGGGGGGACCTCGGCAGCCTCAAGCGCGGCGAGCTCGCCCAGGAGATCGAGGCCCAGATCCTGGCCCTCGAGCCGGGCGAGGTCTCGAAGCCCTACCGCTCCGCGCTCGGCTGGCACATCTTCAGGCTCGAGTCCAAGGACAGCCTGGAGGGGGCGGGGCTGGATCGGGCGAAGGCCCAGATCCGGGACATCCTCCTCCGGGAGAAGTACGAGGCGCGCCTGGAGGCCTGGCTCCGGGAGATCAAGGGACGCGCCGTCATCGAGGTGCGGCTGGACCAGCCGTGAAAAGACATTGACTTCTGGCCCTGGGGGTGGGACCCTAACGCTTGGCGTTATCGTTCCAACCCCGCAGAAACCCTGCGCGCACCGTGTAACCGACTCACTTGAAATGCGGCGGCTCGACGCCGCGCCCGGAGCCCGCTGATGAGCGCCCGCCGAGAACGAGGCCAAGGAAGCCAGACCCAGAGCACCGAAGCGCCGAACGGCATGAACCTGTCGGACCTCAAGGAAAAGAGCATCCCCGACCTGAACCAGATCGCGCGCGACCTGAACGTCCAGAACCTCGGGGGGCTGCGCAAGCAGGAGCTGATCTTCAAGATCCTCCAGTCACAGGCGGAGAAGGACGGGCTGATCTTCGCCGAGGGCGTCCTCGAGGTGCTGCCGGACGGGTTCGGGTTCCTCCGCGCGCCGGACTACAACTACCTCCCCGGGCCGGACGACATCTACGTCTCGCCCTCGCAGATCCGCCGGTTCGATCTGCGCACCGGCGACACCATCTCGGGCCAGGTGCGGCCGCCCAAGGACAGCGAGCGGTACTTCGCGCTCCTCAAGGTCGAGGCGATCAACTTCGAGACCCCCGACCAGGCCCGGGAGAAGATCTTCTTCGACAACCTCACGCCGCTCTACCCGATGGAGCGGCTGCGCCTCGAGCACGACCCCGAGAACCTGACGACGCGCGTGATGGACCTGCTCTGCCCGATCGGCAAGGGGCAGCGCGGCATGATCGTCGCCGCCCCGCGCACGGGCAAGACGATGATGCTGCAGTCCATCGCCCACGCGATCGCGGCGAACCACCCCGAGGTCTACCTGATCGTGCTCCTGATCGACGAGCGGCCCGAGGAGGTCACGGACATGCAGCGGACGGTGAAGGGCGAGGTCATCTCCTCGACCTTCGACGAGCCGCCCCAGCGCCACATCCAGGTGGCGGACATGGTCATCGAGAAGGCCAAGCGCCTGGTGGAGCACAAGCGGGACGTCGTGATCCTGCTCGACTCGCTGACCCGCTTCGCCCGCGCGCACAACGCGATCATCCCGTCCTCGGGCAAGGTGCTCTCGGGCGGTCTCGACGCCAACGCGCTGCAGCGCCCGCGCCGCTTCTTCGCCGCGGCGCGGAACGTCGAGGAGGGCGGCTCGCTCACGATCATCGCGACGGCCATCGTGGACACCGGCAGCCGCATGGACGACGTGATCTTCGAGGAGTTCAAGGGCACGGGCAACATGGAGGTCCACCTGGACCGCCGGCTCATGGACAAGCGCGTCTTCCCGACGATTAACATCGAGCAGTCCGGGACGCGGAAGGAGGAGCTCCTCCTCGAGAAGGACGAGCTCCAGAAGGTCTGGCTCCTCCGCAAGGCCCTCTCCCAGCTCAACCCGGTCGAGGGCATGGAGCTCCTGCTCGACAAGCTCAAGCTGACCCGGTCCAACAAGGAGTTCCTGGCCTCGATGCACTCGATGGGCTAAGGGCGTGGTATCCTTGGGCTCTTGGAGGAGGTCGCGATCGTGAAGGTGGGCATTCATCCGGAGTATGTGGACACGACAATCACCTGCGCGTGCGGGGAAGTGGTCCGCACCCGCTCGACCCGAGCGGAGATCCGGGTGGAGATCTGCTCCAAGTGCCATCCCTTCTACACCGGGAAGCAGAAGCTCGTCGACACGGCCGGGCGCATCGAGCGCTTCCAGCGGAAGTACAGGCGCCAGACCGCGGCGTCGTAGCGACCGTTCCGAAACCGGCTGGGATCGGCTCCCGCCGGTTTTCTGTTTGCTGACCCGGGAGGCGCCGAGCCGTGATGCTGTTTGACAAGCTCCGCCAGATCGACGAGCGGTCCGACGAGCTCGCGCGCCTGCTCGCGGAGCCGGCCATCTTCTCGACCCCGACCGAGTACGCCCGCCTCCGCAAGGAGCACGCGGAGCTCCGGGAGGTCGTCGCGCGCTTCGCCGAGTACCGCGACGTCCTCCGGCGCCTCGGCGAGGCCCGCCACATCCTCGCCGAGGGCGGTGAGCGTGAGCTCCTGGAGCTGGCGCAGGCCGAGATCGACGACCTCGTCACGCGCGCGGCGGAGCTCGAGGAGGAGCTCAAGCGCCTCCTGCTCCCGCGCGACCCGAACGACGAGAAGAACGTCTTCGTCGAGATCCGCGCGGGCGCGGGCGGCGACGAGGCGGCGCTGTTCGCGGCCGACCTCGCGCGCATGTACACGAAGTACGCCGAGCGCCAGCGCTGGCGGGTCGAGGTCATGGACGCCAGCGCCACCGGCGTCGGCGGCTACAAGGAGATCATCCTCTTCGTCCAGGGCCGCGGGGCGTGGAACCGGCTGAAGTTCGAGCGGGGCGTCCACCGCGTGCAGCGCGTGCCCGTCACCGAGTCCGCCGGGCGGATCCACACCTCGACCGTGACCGTCGCCGTGCTGCCCGAGGCGGCGGACGTCGACGTGAGAGTGGACGAGAAGGACCTCCGCGTCGACGTCTACCGCTCCTCCGGCCCGGGCGGGCAGGGCGTGAACACGACCGACTCGGCTGTGCGCATCACGCACGTGCCGAGCGGGCTGGTCGTCACCTGCCAGGACGAGCGCTCGCAGATCAAGAACCGGGCGAAGGCGATGCGGGTGCTCAAGGCGCGCCTGCTCGAGCGCGCGCAGGAGGAGCAGCAGGCGGCGATCGCCGCCGACCGCCGGAGCCAGGTCGGGACCGGGGAGCGCAGTGAGCGGATCCGCACCTACAACTTCCCGCAGACCCGCGTCACCGACCACCGCATCGGGCTCACGCTGCACCGCCTGCCCGCCGTGCTGGAGGGAGACCTGGACGAGCTGATCGAGGCGCTCGCGGCGGCCGAGCAGGCGGCGCGCCTGCAGCGGGTGGCCGGCTGATGGCCGTCGTGACCGGGCGGCTCGCGCTCCGCGGGCAGCTCGCCGCGGCGACGGCGACCCTGGCGGCGGCGGGGATCGCGACGCCGCGCGTGGACGCCGAGTGGCTGCTCGCCGGCGTCCTCGGCGTCGGACGCTTCGACCCCGGGCTCGCCGCCGACGCCGCGCTGCCCCCCGCGCTCGCCGCGCGGTTCGAGGCGGCCGTCCGGCGCCGCGCGGGCCGCGAGCCGCTCCAGCGCATCCTCGGGTGGGAGGCGTTCCGCGGCCTGCGCCTCCGCCTGACCGGCGACGTGTTCGTGCCGCGTCCCGAGACGGAAATGCTCGTCGAGTGGGCGCTCGAGCTGCTGCCCCCGCCCCGGCCCGGGCGACGCCCGCTCGCGGTGGACCTCGGCACCGGCTCGGGCTGCATCGCCTGCGCGCTCGCGGCGGAGCGTCCCGATGCGGACGTGGTCGCGCTCGACGTCTCGCCCGCGGCGGCGGCCGTCGCGCGGGACAACGCCGCCGCGCTCGGGCTCGGGACGCGCGTCCGCGTGGTCGCGGGCGACCTCGTCGGCCCCCTCGCCGCGGCGCGGGCGGACCTCCTCGTGAGCAACCCGCCGTACATGGCGAGCGCGCTCCTGGCCGGGCTCGAGCCCGAGGTGCGGGAGCACGAGCCGCGCCTGGCGCTCGAGGCCGGCGCGGACGGGCTCGCCGTGACGCGGGCGCTCGTCGCCGGAGCGCGCCGCGTGCTCCGCCCCGGCGGCGCGCTCGTGCTCGAGACGGCGGGACGGGGCCAGGTGGAGGCCGTGCGGGGCCTGCTCGGCGCCGCGGGGTTCGCCGAGGTCGCCGTCCGCGCCGACTTGGCGGGCGTGGCGCGGTTCGTCGCGGGGCGGGCCTGATGCCGGCGTGGCTCGAGATCGACGGCGGCGTCCCGCTGCGCGGCCAGGTGGCCGTGAGCGCCGCCAAGAACGCCGCGCTGCCGGCGCTCGCCGCGGCGCTGCTCACGTCCGAGCCCGTCCATCTCGAGAACGTCCCCGCGCTCGCCGACGTGGCCACGATGGCGGGCCTGCTCGAGACGCTCGGCGCCTCGCTGGCGCGCGACGGCGCCGGGATGCGGGTGCGCGTGGAGCGCCTGCGGAGCGACCTCGCGCCGTACGAGCTCGTGTCCACGATGCGCGCCTCGGTGCTCGTGCTCGGGCCGCTCGTCGCGCGGCACGGCAGCGCGCGCGTGGCGCTCCCCGGGGGCTGCGCGATCGGGCCGCGGCCGATCGACCAGCACCTGAAGGGGCTCGCGAGGCTCGGCGCCGAGATCGTGATCGAGAACGGCTACGTGATCGCGCGCGCGAGCCGGCTCAAGGGCGCCCGGATCACGACCGATCTCGTGACGGTGACGGGGACCGAGAACCTCATGATGGCCGCCGCGCTCGCCGAGGGCACCACGCTGATCGAGAACGCCGCGCGCGAGCCCGAGGTGGACGACCTCGCCGCGCTGCTCACCGCGATGGGCGCCCGCATCCACGGCGCGGGCACGACGCGGCTCGAGATCGAGGGCGTACCCGAGCTCGCCGGCGCCACCCACCGCATCGTTCCGGACCGCATCGAGGCGGGCACGCTGATCGTGGCGGGCGCGATCACCGGCGGCGACGTGACCGTCACGGGCGTCGTGCCCGACCACGTCTCGGCGGTGCTCGCGAAGCTCGAGGAGTGCGGCGTCGGGCTGGAGGTGGGGCCCACGTGGGTCCGCGCGCGCGGGCCCGCGCGCCCGCAGGCCGCGGACGTCACGACCAGCCCCTACCCGGGGTTCCCCACCGACATGCAGGCGCAGCTCATGACGCTCCTGGGGCTCGCGGACGGCCAGTCGCGCGTGACGGAGACGATCTTCGAGAACCGCTTCATGCACGTGGCCGAGCTCGGCCGGATGGGCGCGCGGATCGAGACCGACGGCGCGATCGCGATCGTCCAAGGCGTCCCGGGCTACCAGGGCGCGCCGGTGATGGCCTCCGACCTGCGGGCCTCCGCGGCGCTGGTGCTCGCGGGCCTCGCCGCGCGGGGCCGCACGACGGTCGCGCGCGTCTACCATCTCGACCGGGGCTACGAGCGGCTCGAGGCCAAGCTCGCGGCGCTCGGCGCGCGGATCGAGCGGCGCGCATGAAGGACCGCCTGACGCTCGCCCTGCCCAAGGGCCGCCTCCTCGACGGCGCGCTGGCGCGGCTCTCCGCGCTCGGCGTGGACGGGATCGATCCGGACTCGCGGCGCCTGATCTTCACCGACGCCGCGCGCGGCCTCCGGGTGCTGTTGCTGAAGCCCGCCGACGTGCCGGCGTACGTGCTGTACGGGGCGGCCGACCTGGGCATCGTCGGCAAGGACATCCTGCTCGAGCAGGAGCCCGACGTGTACGAGCCCCTCGACCTCGGCTTCGGCGCCTGCCGGCTCGTCGTCGCGGAGCCGCGCGAGCTGTGGGAGCGCGACGATCCCGCGAAGTGGTCCTGGGTCCGGGTGGCGACCAAGTACCCGCGGCTGACCGAGCAGTACTTCACGGGCCGCGGGATCCAGGTGGAGATCGTGCGCCTCGACGGCTCGATCGAGCTCGCCCCGCTGGTGGGGCTCGCCGACCGCATCGTGGACCTCGTCCAGTCGGGCGAGACGCTGCGCGCGAACGGGCTCGTGGAGGTGGCGGAGATCGTCCGCTCGACGGCGCGCCTGATCGTGAACCGCGCGTCCATGAAGACCGAGCACGCGCGCATCACCGGCCTCATCGAGGAGCTGAAGGCCGCGACGCGGGTGACGCGGTGATCCGCGCTCTCGACGCGTGCGCCCTCGGCCTCGACGCGGTCGCCGCCGCGCTCGACCGGGCGCCGGAGACGGTGGCGCCAGAGATCCACCGCGCCGTGGAGGAGATCCTCGCGGCGGTCCGGACCCGCGGCGACGCCGCGCTCCTCGAGTACACCGCGCGCCTCGACGGCTTTCGGGCGTCGGACGCCGCGGCGCTCGCCATCCCGCCCGCGGCGCTCGACGCGGCGGCCGACACGCTCGCACCCGCCACCCGCGCGGCGCTCGCCTACGCCGCCGAGCGCATCGAGCGCTACCACGCTGCTGCGGCACCGAAGTCGTGGCGGCTGACCGACGAGCACGGCTCGGTCCTCGGCCAGGAGGTGCGCCCGCTGGAGCGCGTCGGCGTCTACGTGCCCGGCGGCCGCGCGGCATACCCGTCGACCGTGCTGATGACCGCCGTCCCCGCCCGGGTCGCGGGCGTGCGCGAGATCGTGCTCGTGACGCCGCCGGGGCGCGACGGGGCCGTGGACCCGGTGGTGCTCGCCGCGGCGCGCCTCGCGGGCGTGACCGAGGGCTGGCGCGTGGGCGGCGCGCAGGCCGTCGCGGCGCTCGCATACGGCACGGCGACGATCCGCCGCGTGGACAAGATCGTGGGCCCGGGCAACATCTACGTGGCGCTGGCGAAGGCGCGGGTCTTCGGCGAGGTCGGGATCGACATGGTGGCCGGGCCCAGCGAGGTGGTCGTGGTGGCGGACGCGGGCGCCGTTGCCGCGTGGGTCGCCGCCGACCTGCTCGCGCAGGCGGAGCACGATCCGATGGCGCGCGCGGTGCTCGTCACCGACGCCCCCGAGCTGATCCCGCGGGTCGCGCGCGAGGTCGAGCGCCAGCTCGCCGCGCTGCCGCGCCGGGAGATCGCCGCGCGGGCCCTCGACGCCCACGGCGCGCTCGTCCGCGTCGCGTCGCTCGACGACGCCGTCGAACTCGCGAACCGGCTGGCGCCCGAGCACCTCGAGCTGATGGTCGCGGTGCCGGCCGCGCTGCTCCCGCGCGTGCGGCACGCCGGCGCGATCTTCCTCGGCGGGCACACGCCCGAGGTGGTGGGCGACTACGTCGCCGGCCCCAACCACGTGCTCCCGACGGGCGGGACGGCGCGGTTCGCCTCGCCGCTCGGCACGGAGGACTTCGTGAAGCGCTCGAGCGTCATCGAGTACTCACCGGGCGGGCTCGCCGCCGCGGCGCCGCACCTCGCCGCGCTCTCGCGCCTCGAGGGTCTCGAGGGCCACGGGCGCGCGGCGGAGCTGAGACTCACGAGCGAGGGAGGGACGAGGCCATGAGCGCGGACGCGGCGGGGCGGCAGGCGCGGGTCGAGCGCAAGACCAAGGAGACGGAGATCGCGCTCCAGCTGAACCTGGACGGCACGGGCGCGTCGAAGGTGCACACCCCGATTCCGTTCTTCAGCCACATGCTCGAGGCGTGGGCGAAGCACGGGCTGATGGACCTCGGTGTCGAGGCGCAGGGCGACGTCGAGGTCGACCAGCACCACACCGTCGAGGACGTGGGGATCGTGCTGGGCCAGGCGCTCCGGCAGGCGCTCGGCGACAAGCGCGGGATCGTCCGGTACGGCACCGCCTCGATCCCGATGGACGAGGCCCTCGTGTCGGCCACCGTGGACGTCTCGGGGCGGCCGTACCTCGTCTTCGCCGTGCCCGTGGCGCGCCAGCGCGTCTCGAGCCTCGACCTCGACCTCCTCCAGGAGTTCTTCCGCGCGCTCGCGTTCAACGCGGAGATCACGCTCCACGTGACCATGCACTACGGCCACAACCTCCACCACATCACCGAGGCCGTGTTCAAGGCCGTCGGCCGCGCGCTCGCCGCCGCGACGCGGATCGACGCGCGCATCGCGGGGCTCCTGCCGTCGACGAAGGGACGGCTTGGATGATCGCGGTCGTCGACTACGGCCGCGGCAACCTGGGCTCGGTCGAGAAGGCGTTCGGGCGCGTGGGGATCCCCGCGGTCGTCACGCAGGACGCGCGCGCGGTGGACGAGGCCGACGCCGTCGTGCTGCCCGGCGACGGCGCGTTCCACGACGCGATGGCGAACCTGGAGCGGCTGGGTCTGCTGCCGGCGCTGCGGCGCGCCCTCGACGGCACGCGCCCGTTCCTCGGGATCTGCCTGGGCTACCAGCTCCTCTTCTCGTCCAGCGAGGAGTTCGGCGAGGGGCGCGGCCTGGACGTGATCCCCGGCGTCGTGCGGCGGTTCCCGCCGGGGCGGAAGATCCCGCACATGGGCTGGAACAGCGTCGAGCACGCCGCCGACCTCCGGCTCTTCGGCGGGATCCCCGCCGGGGCGTACTTCTACTTCGTGCACTCGTATTACCCGGAGCCCGCGCGGCCGGTCCGGGCCGCGTGGTGCGAGTACGGCGTCCGCTTCGCGGCGGCGGTCGAGCACGGCCGGATCCACGCGACGCAGTTTCACCCGGAGAAGAGCCAGCGCTGGGGCCTCCGGCTGCTCGAGAACTTCGCGGCGATCGTGAAGGACGTGCGGTGATCGTCATTCCCGCCGTCGACCTCCGCGCCGGTCGGTGCGTGCGGCTCCGCGAGGGGAGGGCCGACCGGGAGACGGTGTTCTCGGACGATCCGGTCGCGACCGCCGTCGGCTGGAAGGCGCGCGGCGCCGAGCGCCTGCACGTCGTGGACCTCGACGGCGCGTTCGCGGGCGAGCCGCGCCAGGCGGCCCTGATCGCCGACATCGTCGCCGCCGTGGCGCCCGTGCCCGTCGAGGTCGGGGGCGGCCTCCGGAGCCTCGGCGCGCTCGAGGCCGCGCTCGAGACCGGCGCGCGCTGGGCGGTCGTGGGCACGCGCGCCGCGCTGGACCCGGAGTTCCTCGGGGAGGCCTGCCGGAAGCTCCCCGGGCGGATCGTCGTCGCGGTCGACGCGCGGGGCGAGCGGGTGGCGGTCCGCGGCTGGACCGAGGTCGCGGCGACGACCGTGACGGACGTCGGCGCGCGCGCGCGCGACGCCGGCGCGGCGGCACTCCTCTACACCGACGTGAGTCGCGACGGGACGGAGCTCGGGCCGAACGTCGAGTCGACGGCGGCGCTTGCGCGCGCCGTCGAGCTGCCGATCCTCGCGTCCGGGGGCGTCGCGCGCCTGGACGACCTCCGGCGCCTCGCGGCGATCCCGCGCGTGGTCGGGACGGTCGTCGGGCGCGCGCTCTACACGGGCGCGATCACCCTCGAGGCCGCGCTGGCGGCCCTGGAGGGCTGATGCTCGCCAAGCGCGTCATCCCCTGCCTCGACGTCAAGGACGGCCGCGTCGTCAAGGGCGTGCGCTTCGTGGACCTCCGCGACGCCGGCGACCCGGTGGAGGCGGCGCTCGCCTACGACGCGCAGGGCGCCGACGAGCTGGTG
>Ga0209211_10006095_pt1 | contig 17664 bp, 16 predicted proteins | sample RifGroA2_FD_183992 | JGI IMG/M metagenome (GOLD analysis project Ga0209211, IMG submission 183992) | Groundwater microbial communities from Rifle, Colorado, USA - Groundwater A2 (SPAdes) (version 2) | ecosystem: Environmental > Aquatic > Deep subsurface > Groundwater | place: Rifle, Colorado... | reverse complement strand
CAGTATAATACTGTATAAATGGAAAGACCGATACTAACAATAAAACAGGCGGCAAAGCTTTTGCAGGTTGACCCAAATACAATTTATAGATGGGCGCGAGCCGGCAAGTTCCCCGCGAGATTTTGAAGTTTGTGGAGGGTAAGATTAAGTGAAAAGGGTAATTGAGCAATATAATGATCGGTTGGCCAAAGTTTATGATGAGGCAACCGGCGGAGAATTTAAATGGAAGGCTGCCAAAGAGTCTACGAAAATATTACTGCCAAAGCTTGGCAAACAATCAAAAATTTTAGATTTGGGAATTGGTACTGGGCAGAGCATCCAAGAATTTTATAGGAGTGGCCATATAATTATTGGCGTTGATATTTCTGGTGAAATGCTAAAGATAGTTAGAAAGAAATTCCCCAAAATTACACTTTACAAATTTGATATTGATGATGGTCTTCAAAAATTAGGTCTAGAGCCTAATTCGTTTGAGGCTGTAATGGGAGTTGGCATATTTGAATTTATTAAAGACCTGAAAAAGCTTTCTGGGCAGATAGCAAGAGTTACTAAAAGGACTGGATTTTTGTGCTTTGCTTTTGAGGAATATATCAAAGACCATCCAATTCAAGGCAATAGAGTGACACCACTGGGGCAGGGTTTAGTTGATAAGATTCCCAGACTTATGAGTTTCAAAGTCTATAGAAGAACTGTTGGGGAGGTCAAAAGTCTATTCGAAAATCTCGGTTTTGAGATTTTAGCCACGAAGAAGTTTGTGGGTTATCTTAAAAGTAAAAAGAAAATTCCGGTTCATTATGGCCTAATTTTGGCTCGAGAGAAATTTTGAGGTTTGCGAAAAAATAAGTTTAAATAGATTGGGAAAGCTATCCAATTATGCGAACGAAACCATGATTGACTCTGACCTCGACTAGCATACCGTCTTTTAAAAGTTGAGTGGCGACTTTGGTGCCAATGACTGCCGAAATTCCAAATTCACGGGCGACTATGGCAGCATGAGAAGTGATGCCCCCTTCGTCGGTGACGATCGCTACGACCTTTTTTAAAGCAGGTACGAATTCTGGCTTGGTCATGGAAGCGACGAGGACGTCTCCTCTTTGAACTTTTTGCAAAAGCCGGTTTTAAAATTGAGATTTTCGTTCACGATAAAGACAATGCCTTAGTCCTGTGCCGGCCTCACGCTTGGGAAAAAAGGATTTAACCAAGTTATTAGTTATTTCCGCCAGAGGTGGATCAGCCTTTGGCTGAAGTTATTAGTTCTTCGAGTGAGTGGATGGTTTTGATTTGAGGATCTGAATCTTGAGATTTTCTGTTTATCCAAATTGTATTAACAACAGGAGAAAATTTCAGAACCACTTGATGATTGTTGTCAATAACAGTTGCGCCTTTTGGCAAATCCCCGGTTGCATCTTCAAGCGACTTCCTCCTTCGGACAAAAATAAATGCTTTATTAAAAAAATCTCTTATTCCGCTTGCCTCAAGCTTATGAAGCTGGAAATCTTCAAGTCCTTGGGAAAAAATGCCTAAAGTTTTTTTCTCGGAAAGCTGTTGTAAAACAGATAGCGTTTCCGGAAATAAAGACTCTTGATAATGTTTATCTTCTTCCCAAAATAATTTATCCAAAAGCTTTGGATCAATATTGTATTTTTCTCCCATGAAAACAGTTATCTCTCTTGGATTATAATCTGTGCTTGCTTCAAGTGAAGAATAATAATCGGCAATTGTTCTCATCAAATTCTCTTCATCAATATTTAAAATTCGGAGAAATTCCTCTCTGGTGAGTTTTCCGAATTTCTCCGCGTCAAAAAGAGTCCCATCAATATCAAATAGGAGAATCTGCCCCATGCATTTAAATTATACACAATAAACCTCTTTAACTTGAAGAACGAAGCGTTATTGCTTATAATCAGGGCAAGAAATTAAAATGAGCAGAGTAATTAAATTTTTAGGACAAAACCAAATAATTACAGCCTTATTAATTATTGGAATTGGTTGGCTTGTTATAGAAATCAGAGAGGTATTAATTGCCCTGTTTGTTTCTTATATATTGATGGCGGCAGTATCTCCTTATGTTGACTTTCTCTTGAGAGCCAGATTTCCAAAGCCTCTGGCAGTTATTGTGCCCTATGTAATTGCCCTGGCCTTCGTTTTTTTAATCGTAATTTCCTTGCTTCCTTTTTTAATTTTTCAAGTCCAACTCCTTCTGTCAAAATTTCCCTCTTATATTGATCAGGAAATTGGAATCTTTGGCACAAAAATTGACGCTTCTCAGCTTCAGTCGATCGCAAATACAGAACTTCAAAACATAGGAAAAAATGCCCTTCTTTTTACAAGTAAAATTTTTGGAGGCCTATTTTCTGCCGTCAGCATTCTTGCCATATCTTTCTATCTCCTTCTTTACAGAGATACTGTTAGAAAAAGTTTCGCATCTCTTTTCCCAAAAACAATAAGGGAAAAAGTTGAAAGCGCAACAATTCAAGCTGAAGACAAGCTTGGAAGCTGGCTAAGGGGACAGATTGTTTTATCAGGGTTCATAGGAGTTTTAACTTGGGCTGTCTTATCAGCCCTTGGGGTAGACTTTGCTCTTCCGCTTGCAATAATAGCCGGAATTCTTGAGATAGTCCCAACTATCGGACCAATTCTTTCTGCGATTCCGGCAATCATTGTTGCCTTAAACACCTCGCCTATTTTGGCCTTGGTTGTTGCGATTTCATATTTTTTGATTCAACTGCTTGAGAATAATATTCTTGTTCCAAGAATTATGCAGAGAGCGGTTGGGCTCAATCCAATAGTAATTATTGTTGGAATAATAATCGGAGGAAAGCTTTTGGGTATTGCAGGTGCTCTTCTTGCGATTCCTTTTATCTCCTTGCTTGTTGTAGTTTATAAAAATTTAGAATAGCTTAAGTCTTTCAAGAAGATTTTGGTTTGCTGCATAAAACAATACGGCAAGAAGGAAAACCACAAAACCTAAAGGGAGAAGATATGCTCCTGAGGAAGCAAGCCCCTCACTTCTCACAGGGTTAAAAGTTAAAAATTTATCCTTTTTGAAAACCACCCGCATAAACCAAGACGGCGCATATGTTAAGACACCTCTCAGCAGGCCAAATCTGTATCTTCTTCCGGAAACATTTACTAAAAAGCTTGAGTCGATCTTAACTTTTCCAACCGATCTTAATCTTTCCGCAAGGTCTATATCCTCCCCCAGTGTGAGATTGGTGTCAAAGCCCCCGATCTTTAAGAATGCAGCTTTCTTAACTGACATATTGAAGCCGGCAAGATTCCAGCCTCCTGATAAAATTTTATCCAAAAACCAAAAGCCGGAAAAAAGATATCTTGCCGCGGCTCTTGCCGTAACTGTGCCGGAATAAAGGACCCCCAACCCTCCAAAGCCCACAAGATCCGGCTCCTTTTCATATGCTGAAACCATCTTTTCAAGCCAATTCTCCGGAACTATAGAATCAGCATCGGTGCAAACAATAATTTCCCCGCGTGCCTCACGAAATCCTTTATCGCGGGCAGAAGCAACGCCTTTTTTCCCTTCAAAAACTACTTTTGCCCCATATTTTTCGGCCACTTGCCGGGTATTGTCGGTCGAGTTGTTATCAACGACAATAAGTTCAAAATTCCTGTATGTTTGATTGAGAATGCTTTTAAGTGTTGTTCCAATAAATTCAGCCTCATTATAAGCTGGTATCACAACGGTTATTTTTGGATTATCAGGATTAAGGTGAATATTTTCTTTTGAATTTATGTAAAATTTTGGCTTGTTTTCTATATTAATTTTTGACAGTAGGAGAGGCAGCAGTCCTAAGGTGAGTATAGGGAAAAGATTAAGAGGATTCCAGTAATCGGAGACTTTTAGCGGAGAATTAAACAATGACCAAAATTCATCGGCGATCCATCCAAGACCCCAGCCTAAGAATAAAAGAGGCAAAAGGCCTGTGTTTCTCTTTTTAATATAAAAAGACAAAGAAAGAAGAACAAGCAACAGTCCAAGTGTAAAACGATAAAAATATTCAGTCCCGATAATCAATTTTGGATAGGTTTCGTTAACCGGAAAAAAAGTAAAAATAAAAAGCCTTGTCGCAACTATAGTTGCCCAAAATGCAATATTGACAACAAGAAAGCGCTCCTTCCTCTCGTTCTGGTCCATTATTCTCTGAACACTTTCTTGATTTGACGCCTCAATCAACTTAAAGTAAATAGCCTCAAGAGAATTAACGGTTGTTTTTACTGAAAATTTTTTGGCAGACAAGGTTGCATTATTTGAGAGTTTTTGCCTTAAATCGCGATCTCCAATTAGCAAGAGAACCTTTGAGGCAAATTCTTTTTTGTCATATCTAACCAAAAAACCATTCTCGCCATTTTTAATGCATTCATAAGCAGGGTCATCCACCGCCACAACCGGGACTCCGGCAGAAAGAGACTCTAAAATAACCAAGCCCTGAGTTTCGGTTGTTGAAGAGAAAACAAAAACAGTTGCATCTGCGTATACTTTATGTATGTCTTGCGCTCCAATTTCTCCCAAAAAATGAACCCTCTTTTGAATCCCAAGTCTATTTGCAAGTCTTTCAAGTTTTTTTTTGTCGCTCCCTTCCCCAATTAAAACAAAATGAGCGTTTGGCGCTTTTTTCAAGACCTCTTTAAACATTTGCAGGAGAAAATCAACAGATTTCTCTCGTGAAAGCCTCCCCACAAAAAGCAGTATTGGGTCATTTCTAATCGCAAGATTTTCTCGCAAAATTCCGGGTTCGGTTCTCCTGAACTTTTCCACATCAATTCCACTTGGCACAACAGAAATCGGGGCTTTAACGCCATATGAGCGCAGTTCTTTTTCCACTCTTTTTGTTGGCGCGATTAAATGATCAATTCTATTAGCAAAAATTTTTGTAGCTTTTTCCATCATTTTTGGCGTCACAATCTTTCCTTTTAAAAAATAATGAGTGTACCTGTTCCATAATGTGTGATAAGTACCGACAAAAGGAATTTTTTTAAGCCTGGCAATTTCCCATCCCAGCAGAGTAACCGGCCCTCCTGAATGACCATGAATAATATCAAATTCAATAGATAAAATTTTCTTTAAGGATCTGTTCGGAAGGCTTAATCCAAGTCTTGTTTCAGGTTGTTTGCTTACTCTTACGGAAGGAATCCTTATGACATTTGTTTCCTGATCGGTATATCCGGGAAACTTTGGAGCAATAATAAAAACTTCATGTCCGCGACGCTCAAGCTCTTTCGCAGACTCATTAACCGAGGTTGAAACACCGTTTGGCTGAGGCAAAAAAGCATCGGTGAAAAAACCAATTTTCATAAATTCGCTTAAAACTATTATATCTTTTTTTTAATCCCTTGACAAAAAGTTATCCACATCCGTATACTTTCTACACCTGCCTGCCGGCCCGCTTCGCAGCGAGGCGAGCTGGCAGGCCAAAAAGCATTTCCCTGCCCCGAAAAACTTTTATCATGGAAGAATTGTGGAAGGAAGTACTGGCCGAAGTTGAGATTGAGGTTTCAAAGCCTATCTTCCTTACTTTTTTTAAACCTACCGTGCTTGTTTCTCTTGAGTCCTCTGTTGCAACCATTGATGCTCCAACCCATATAACTGCCGAGTATATTGAGAAACGCTATTATTCTTTGATTAAGAAAATCTTAGATAAAAAAACTCTGCAAAATGTTAGTCTGATTTTTACTTCGGCCGGAGGGGCCGGCAAAAGTAGAAAATCGACAGAGGGCCCTCTTTTTGCAAAAGACATTACAAATATAGCTCAAAAAGCAAGGCCACAAAGGATAAGGCCTGATTTTACTTTTGATTCCCTTGCGGTTTCTGAGAGCAATCAATTGGCTTACACAGCGGCTTTAACAGTTGCTTCCAATCCCGGAACAAAATATAACCCCCTTTTCCTATATGGAACGGTTGGCGTGGGTAAAACTCATCTGATGAATTCTATTGCAAATAAAGTTTTTGATGAGCACCCCGAGAATAAAATTATTTATTTAACAACGGAAGAATTTACAAATGAAGTGGTAGAGGCAATAAGGGATAAAACCACGGCGCACCTACGGAAAAAATTTAGAAATGTTGACATTCTGCTATTGGATGATGTGCAGTTTTTGGCCGGAAAAGAAAGAGTTCAAGAAGAACTCTTTCACACATTTAATACACTTGTTGACAAGGGGCATCAGGTGGCGCTTTCTTCCGACAGACCGCCTTCTGAAATAAAAAAAATCGAAGCAAGACTTGCATCAAGATTTGAAGGAGGATTGACTGTGGATATTGAACCTCCGGACTTTGAGCTCAGAGCCGCGATCCTTCTTATTAAAAGTAAAAAATATGGCTTAAATCTATCTTATGAATCTGCTAAGGCAGTTGCCGAGAGGATCGTAGATACAAGGGCGCTTGAAGGTTTTCTCCTAAGGCTATCGTCAGTAGTCTCCGGTGACGCAAGGGAACTTCAGCTGGATGATGTTCTGCCTGTTCTTGGTAAAACAAAACAAGCCCCAAGCTTCCTTCGCCCGGACAATATTATTGAAACAATTTGTTCTTTTTATAATATTAAGTCGACGCAGCTTAAGGGCGCAAAAAGAGACTCCTTTTTAGTTGGGCCAAGGCATATATGCATGTTCCTCTTAAAAGAGGAAACAAGAATGACTTTTGTTGAAATAGGAAATCTTCTTGGCGGACGGGATCATACAACCGTTATGCATGCAGTTGATAAAATTAGAGAGATGATAACTCTTTCGGAAAAAACAAAAGAAGAAATTCAATTCATAAAAAGGAAAATTAAAGAAAATCTGCTTGAGTAAAAACCTGCCTAGTTTGTTTGCTTTTTTACGCTTTTACCTTTATACTGCTACAACAAATAAAAAAAATAGTTGAAATGGTTAAAATGGCCACATGGTTATGTCCAAAAAAACTATCTAACTATCTAACTATTCTAACCATTTAGCTATTCAGCCATTCGCATTTTTATGAAAGTAGAATTTCTCGTAGAAAATATAGAAAACTACCTGCCTGTATTATCTAAAATATTACCTCTTCATTCCCAAATTCCCGTTCTTTCAAATATTTTATTAGTTGCCGCGCCCGAAGGGCTTTTCATCTATGCTACAAACCTTGAAATTGGTGTAAGAATTAAAATTCCTGCAAAAATTGAGGAAAAAGGAGCAACAACCATTCCGGGTAAGCAGTTTATCGAGACAATTTCTTCTCTCCCAAAAGATAAAGTGGAGATGGTTCTTGAGAAAGAGAGCCTTGTATTGCGATCACGCAATAACAAAATTGTTTTTCAGACGATTGCGCGCGAGGAGTTCCCCAACATTTTTGAGCAGAAAGGAGAAAAAATACGCACTTTTGCCGAAGGAGAATTAGGACAAATTTTTTCAAAGCTGGTTTTTGCGGTATCTTCCGATGATTCAAGACCCGAGTTAACAGGAATTTTATTATCCCAAAAAGGAGAAGATATAGACTTTGTGGCAACAGACGGATTCCGATTGTCATTAAAAAGACTGAAAAACAAAAAGATATTTGATGAATCCTCCTCCTTAATTTTACCCGCCAGGCTTATTTCGGAGGCAATTTTATTAAAAGCGCCAAATGGAATCAAGATGTATATTTATAAAAAAGCGAATCAGGTGATTTTTGAAACAGAGGATGTTATTTTGGTTGGAAGATTGATTAACGGAGAATTTCCCAATTATGAAAGAGTTATTCCTGAGGCGAGCCATACAAAAATTAATCTTGACACTGAGGAATTCATGCAAAAGCTTAAAATCGCATCTGTTTTCGCAAGAGAATCGGCAAATATCGTAAAAGTTAATGTCGCGGGCGGCAAGGTTAAGATACACGCCCGATCCTCCGGGCTTGGGGAGGGGGAAGTTATTCTTGAGGGAGAGCAGGAGGGGGAGGATAATGAAATTGCATTCAATATTAAATTCCTTTCAGATCTTCTCAAGAACCTCCCTGATACGACCGTTTCCATGGAGCTGTTAAGCTCGATTGAGCCAACCATTTTTAAAACGGAAGAAGATCCCGATTTTCTCCACATTATAATGCCGGTGAGAGTTCAGGAGTAAGCTTATATTCCTCTCGTTAAAACAGTTTTAAATTTAAAAACATAATCTTTATCAAGGAAATTTCCATAGGTATCTTGCGTCTCTTTTTTTATAATGATGGTATAATTTGCATCAGGATTCCATGTGGGCTTGGGACTTAATAGAATAGTTGTTCCCTCAAGACTTAAATTGATTGGCGTTTGAGGAATTGCTTCGTAGTAAAATTCGGAGGGAGATGGAGTATCGGAGAACTCAATCACAAAACCCTCATATAAACCTAGCTTTCGTTCAGGCAAAGAGTGCCTCAGTATTCTAAGTTGGTTTTGTGGCAATGTAGGAGATGGATTTTCCGGCAGGGTGGGAGCAGGCAAGACCGGTCTTTTTCCATCCGTTATTTGATTTGGGCGCAGCAAATAAAGAAAAAGAGGAATTAACATGAGGATTATTAATATCGCAAGCAAAATTTTTCTATTAATCAATTTATTCATTATTAATCATTATAACTCATTGCGCGCACATGAAAAGATCTGCTATCGGATCAACGGGTTTGCCGTCAACTGTCACACCGATATGTAAATGAGGATTTCCTCCGGAATATGTTGTTGCTACTTGAGTTTTTGATTCAATAGGCGCATCAATTTGCCCAGGACGAGCTTCGGACAAGTGTGTAAGCTCAAGATTTATGGAATGACCATTAAACTCTGCATTATACATCTGTCTCCATCCTCCATCAAGAGGGATAGATAAGCCTCCCTCAAAACGCCATTGAGCAACAGAACCGTTAATTAGAGGAAGATAAACAGGTAGCAGAACTCCTGATCCGTTTCTGGAAACGACATCTATCGCGTTTTTCAGCTGTTCGGAATATGGACAGACTGCGTAAGGAGGCTGTGTGCATGCAGGGTACCCCAGACCTCCATGTCCGCATAAGTTTACAGGCCTTGCCGCTGTTCCGCATGTGACAAAGGCAGTATTGCCGATTGGATCAAGCGGGCAGGTTATAGCAAGCTCTGTCGCGGGAGCTGCTTGGCAATTAGAATAACTCCTCCAGACGTCCTCGCCATAATTGTAAGGACCATCAGAGCAGCTTGGGTACAGGAGACATCCATAATACCTTCTTGCAATTTCATACACAGTTGCCTGATCCCATGGCCCATCGCCATTTATACTTTGCTTATCATTCTTTACCTTAAAAGCTGTTGCGATTATTGAATCCCTGATGCTATATATTCTCAAATAGTTAGTGGGGAAAACATTTTGCTGCGGGTCAATTTCTGCCCTTGCATCTGTCTTGCCAAAGATAGTATTTAGTTCAGTAGCATTTCTTGCGAAAGTACCAAGGAAAGTGCCGGGAGTAAACTGCATGATGCCATATGCAACGCCGCTTGAAGTATCATCATAGTCGGAGGCAAAATAAGCCGGATCAACTCTGGCAAGTTTGCCTCCGGATTCAACCCGCATTATTCCTGCCACAACCGCAGCAGGAACTCCAACTTTGGCGGAAACGGATTCCACATACTGCGCCATCTCAGGATTGCCGAATTTTAATTCAGGCTCCGGGCCTCTATAAAAAACGCAGGAAGCAATACTCCCTGTCCCTCCTCTTCTCTCCCCTCCGACGGGGGCTGCTTCTCCAAGTTCGCTTGGAAAAGAGGGAGAACCTCTCATAAAAAAGAGAACAAGTAAAATTATGATTAAAGCTACTGCGATTGCTGCTCCAACTACCCAACCCACAGGAGTTGACCCCAAAACTGCTAGAGCCCGCGCTGCGATAGATCCTGCTCTTATTACTTGTGCCAAATAGTTAATAGCGTTTGTTGCGTTACTCAAGCCTCCGCTTATTATTCTCCCGGTACCTCTTAATGCGAAAGAGGAGCTCCTGCCGGCGACATTTGATAAAGGCCTTAAATAATTGGTGCGGATAAATACTTGGCGGACAGACCCGACTTTTTGATTTGGAATTGATTCCGGTTGCTTTTGGACTTGCGGAAATTCCCCCATCTCCTTTTCGAGTTTTTCCTTTTCGAGTTTTTCTTGAGCTGCTCTTTCAAGCTTTTCCTTTTCTTGTGCTTCTTTTTCTTCTTCGAGCTTTTTCCGCAGTTCTTCAAGATCGGAAGAGGAGTATCCTATGAAGACAATAAACGGAAAGGATTTGTCGCGGATCACTATAAACTTGCTTGAAAAACGATATTGTCCTGATTTATCGCTGCACCTGACAATATAAGATCCTTTTGGCACTGATCTTCCCAAAGAAAACATGCCAAGAATATTTGTAGTTAAATTAATCGAAACTGGTTTTTCTTGTCCTTTTATAAAGCGCGGAAAAATTTTTGAGAGAGCCTTCCCTAAAATATTTTGGCCTTTTTTCTCTATAGTGAGGCTGTTTATGGTAATTATGGCGCCCGGGATAGGCTTTTTTTTGCGGTTTAAGACAATGCCTGACAGAGCAGATCTTAAATTTGAGCCTCTCCTGCCTTTCTTATCTGCTCCGGGCAGCAACATGTGGACGGGCAAATAAATATCTTTTAAAAGATTCAGCTTGATTGGTGAATGAGAATATTTTTGAGACGGATCTCGAAAGGAAAGAGTATATTTCCCTTCCGGAAGATCCCCTGATTCAAAATCTCCGCTTATCCCGGATATTAAGGTTTGGCTTTGAAATTTACCCAATATTCCAATTGTTATTCCTGAAATTACAGCCTCATTTGTGGAATCTTCATCAAATGCCCCATAAAGCACTCCCGAAATTTTAAAATAGCCCCGGCTTCTCCTTAAGGCCTCTTTTTTTTCTTCGGAGGAGATAATGGATTCCGCATCGTTTTCCATTTTTTACTATTTTGAGCCGGTTGGAACAATAGGCGGGTTATTCTCAGGGTTCGCAGAGGGTTGTGGGGTTTTTTCAACCGGTATTACTTTGATTCCCTGATCGGAAGCGGCCGCAGGTGGAACCTCTGCCCCGCCAACCTCAATCGGGGCAGGAGCTTGTGTCTCAAAGCCCGGAATCTCGGACTTTTCTTCTTGAGCAAGCAAATCCTGAGGTTTTGAAGTGATTAAGTCATATTCATAAGAAGAAGCAACAAACTGCGCCGTAATATGATTCTGGCCGGCAAATAAAAGCCCCTCCCCCACTTGCGCCGTAACCAAAAATTGTTTTTCTCCTTCTGATAGAAAAAGCGTTTTTGCCAAAACTTCAACTTCTGATGAATTTTGCTTTAAGAGAATCTGTACCGAAGAATTTGAAAGAATTGATTTTCCATAATCGCTTGACAAGAAATCTTCAATATCCTGTGTTAAAGTTGTTACGCCAAGATAGTATTTTCGGGCTCGTTTCGCGATACCCTGAAGGAAACTCGCCGAATCCGGATGTTTCATCAAGTACCATGCTTCATCAACTACCAAAATTCTTTTTTTAAGTTTTGTCCGGACACGATTCCAAATGAAATCTAAAACAACATGCATTGCAATAGGGCGCAAAACATCCTCAAGTTGCTTCAGCGAAAAAACAGTTATCCGATTTTTAATGTCATAATTAGTTTGTTGATTGAAAAGACCGGAAAAGCCCCCCTTAATATGTTTTTCCAGCCGAAATGAAAGTTCTCGTGCGTCCTGCTCTTCCATGTTCAAAAGGGTTTTGTAGAGATCTTCAAGGATTGGCGGCTCGTTTTTAAAGGTTACCGGATCAGGCGTTATTCCCTTCTGCTTATAGGAAAGAACTATGGCCCGGTCAAGTATTGCCTCTTGTGTTGGAGACATTTCTCCAAGCATTGTTTTTAGTAATCCATGAAGAGACAGGATTTTTATCCCAAGCTGAGCTTCTGTTAGATCATCAGCGAGCAAAGCAAAGGGGTTGATTTTTACTTCCGAATTTTTTGAAAAATTGATATACTCTCCGTCCAAAGCATGACAGAGGGTACGATACTCATCCTCGGGATCAATTATTAAAATTTCAGCGTCAAACATCATCTGGCGTAGAATCTCAAGTTTAACAAGAAAAGATTTTCCCGATCCCGATTTTCCGAAAACCACCTCATTCGCGTTCTCAAAAGAGAAACGGTCAACAATCGCCAGGGAATTATTGATTGTGTTGACTCCGTATAAAATTCCATTGGGGTGAGATATTTCATATGATGTAAAAGGAAAAGTTGAGGCAAGGGAAGTGGTGTCCATATTTCGGGTCAGGAATAATTTGTCAATTCCTGAGGGCAGTGTGGTTTTAAATCCATCTTCCATTTGAAGGGTGGAGGATTTAACAACCAAGAGATTTGAGGCAAGAAGAGAAGTTAATTCTTTGCTTTTTGTATCAAGCTCCTCAATGGTTGAGGCGGATAAGGTAATATATAGCCCAAATTGAAAGAACCTTTCAAGTCCTCTCGCAAGCTCTTCCCGCAGCGCTATTGCGTCTTCAAGTGCCGCTCCGATTTTTGGGTCCGGTTCAAGTCCTTGTTCGGCGTCAGACTGAAGGGTTGCTTCCATCTCGGAAATTTTCCGTCTAAGATTAGCGAGAACATCCTTGCTTTCCACAGGATAAATAAACATTGAGATATTCATGGTCTCTTTATAGTCAATTAAAATAGAAAGCCAGTTTGGGGAGACTTGGCGGGGATAATCTACTACAAAAAAACTTCTAAAAAATTTATCTCCCACCCTGATATGTTTAAAATCAACTTCAATAGATGAAGGGGAAATTAGATCAACAACCGAAACTGACCCCTGCCTCAGCGCACTGTAGGCAGAAGGCGCGGTTTTTGCCTTTGGATTCTTGGGCACTTTGACAACTTGATGTTGCCCTGTGTTTTGTTGAGGAGCCTCGGCTTGTTGTGATTTTTTATTTAAACCAAACATGGTAATCAAATTAAATATTAAAAATTAAATAGTAAATACACATATTAAATATGAAATATTATTCGGAAAGTATTCACTATTTTATATGTATTTTTGATATTTTATATTTTATTTTTTATATGACTAGAGTATGACATTCCTAATGTCATTCGAATTGAAATCAAGCGTTATAAATTCCTGATTAAATATTTCATAATACAGCTTGATTAGTTCGTTTGTTGCAAGCGGTCTGGCAATGAGTCCCATTCTCTCAACCTGGATTGTGACATTGTTTCTTTTTGAAATTAAACCTGACTTTACGCGTTCATTTAAAGATAACATTTTCTTCCCCTGCATCTGCGCCTGACCAAGACTTGCTGGTCCTAATTCAAGTTGAGAGAAGGGGATTACTATATAAATTTTTTTATCCAAAAGCCCCTCCCCCTTGACCAGATCCCTTATAAAATTACGATACAAGCCTAATTGTTCTGCGATTTTTTGATTTTGAACATTTGATATCTTTTCATCTAAAAGCTTTATATAGTTTCCAAGGTCAACTCTTCTTGCAACAATCAATATTTGGATAAAAGAAGAAAGAGAATTAAGAAGCGACATATAACCATAAATCCTTGCGTTCTGCTCATCTGTTGAAAGAAGAAAAAAATTAACCGAGGAAACCTCAATAACCATACAAGCATATCCGCTTTTGAAAAAAACTATATCATCTGAAATATCAACTATTTCTATAAAATCCTGAGTTGTTGAGTGAATCTTGGGTTTAGCCATTTTGAGCCATACCAGCCATTGGAGAATTGCCTCCAAACAATTCCCTTCTCAATTTCTCCCTTGAATCAATAGATGTTACTTCCAATGGATTAAATATCTCTCCGCTTAAGGTTATTTCTATAATTTCAAATTCATGAGTTTTTGCCGGGTCTTCAAAGTATATTTTATAAGTGCCGTCAGAAAGTGGGGTTGCTGATGCAAACTGGCCAAGAGCATTGGTTTTGAATGCTCGAACCGGAATATTATTTGTATCAACAACCTCAACAAGAATGTTAGGCAATGTTTTGCCCCGCGGATCGCGAACAATGCCAAGAATTATGTTGGGAATGTCCGGTAAGGAGGGAAATCCCGCTACAAGATGGGAAGAAGGCCCGACAAATCTTACATTTTGAGTTTCCGCTACATCTTTTTGTCCGGGCTTGACTAAAACTTCATCCTCTCTTGCCTTTTGAACTTCATAAGACACCATTTTCTTGACCAAAATATCTTTATCCTGAAGAACTTGGGCTAATTGCCTTTCAAGCTCAATAATTTTTTCAGTCAAGTCCTGACTATTGCCTTTCTCATTTTGCAATGTTCTCGTTTCCTCAATTTGCCTTTGAATTTTTTTAATTTCCGAATCCGTGTGTTCCGGATCTTTTAAATCTACCTGTCTTTCGATTTCTTGCGGCTCCTCGTTTTTTTTCTCGGAAAGCGCAACGGGAGCCGATTCTTCAAAAAATGATTTTATATTTTTAAAGAAGGCAATATCCCCTTCTGTGGCGCCTGAAGATGAATCCCTCAATCTGCCAAGAAGAATTGCTTTTTTCTCATCCGAGGCTGATTTTAACTGTGTTGCTTCCTGAGTTATTGCCCTTACCTGTTTTGTGCTTGCTTTGAAAAATTCAAAATTCAAAAGGTTTACTCCTCTTTTTCTATAGATGTACCTGTTTTCAGAAGGTATTGCTTTTGCAAAATTGGCAAGCATTACATCCATTGGTCTTCCTTCAATTGGGATAAACGCAAGAGCCACGCCAATGCCGGAAAAAAGCAGCATCATCGGAATTTTTATGAGGAAATTTATATTTAAAACAAATGAAACGGTAGCTAATATTCCAAAGCCAAGAAGGTATAAAAATTGTTTTATGGTAATGCTTCCAATCAGCTTAAATTTGAAACCGGTAACATCTTGGGGGATTGGATGATTTTCCATATATAACAGCGTATAACGTGAAAAATTTGATTGCAAGACAATCAAAATATGTCAGAATAAAGCCAACTTATGCTTAAGGTGTGAAAACTACCAGACTAATTGATATAATATTTTTAATGGATATTCAAATCGAAGTTCAGAATATAAAAAAGGAGCTTGTTGAGATAATAATTAAAAATTTGAGGGGAAACAAAATTCCGCTCGCGCGAGCAAAAAAACTTTCTCAAGATTTTATAAACCTTTTACCTATTTCTGACCAGCAAGATCTCTTGGCAAAATTAAAGAATTTAAGCAAAAGTTATCCTGAAACAACAGGAATATATCTTGAGGAATTGAATAAGGCTACTGATCAAAAAACTGATCAGGCATTATCGAAAATGCGGGATCATATTGAAAGCGGCAACATAGATCTTGCCATTTCCGCAGCAAAAGATTTAAATAATAATAGGACATAATATGGAAGGACAAAATGGATCAGGGTCTCAGGTACCGGCAGCTGGCGTTGAAACACCGGCGCCGGGCCCGGGAACAGCAGTTGAGACAGTTGTTCCTCAAGTCGAAACCGCTATAAATCAACAACTAGATCAGGCAATTAGAGCCGCAGAAGATGCAGAAGGAGACTTGGCAGGAAAAGGACCTGACGCGGCACTCGAGGGCCTTGCCCAAGAAGGAGTAGAGACAGGGCCCACGGGAGAAGTTCAAACTGAGCAGACTGATGGCTCTCAAGCGCAAGCAGGTGCCGAAGGAGGTCCTACTGCAGCGCAAACCCAAAGAGAATCAGCTACGCAACAAGGGGCGGGAACAGAAGGGCAAGAACCACAAGCAGCGGAGCAGAATGCAAATGGAGATCAGCCTCAGGGACAAGAAGGAGAAGGTCAAGGAGAGGATCGGGATGGTCGGACAGAAACAGGCGAACAACAAGCGCAGCCTGAAACAATGGAGCAGAGGGTTGCAAAACTTCAAGAGCAGGTCGATAAGCTCGCTTCCCAGAATGAAAAACTTACCGTAGAGCTTTCTGGCATTAAAACGCAATTTGATGTCCTTATTCAAGGATTAAAAACATATTTTGAAAAAGATGCAGAGCAAGAGCAGAATCCAGCCAAGAAAGACTTGCTCAAAACTATTCTGCTGATTCTTACCGCGCTTGCAGTTGGGGCTGTCGTAGAAGGAACGCAGCAAGTCCAGCGTACCTCCACCGGCAGGTAAAATTATTACTTCGGGGCGAGTTGTTCGACTCCGGTAAATTTGGCTATTGCATTTAAAAGCACAAAGGAAAGAAGTATAAAAACAAAGCCAAAAATGGCATAAGTAAGCGTTTTTCGGGCTGTGGCAATTTTCTCAGGGTCCCCTTCAGACATTACAAACCTGTACCCTGAGAATATTATCAGAAAAACAGCAATTATTCCGGCAACTACCACAAGGACATTTATGATGTTTTGAAGAACTATCGGGATGCAGGCAAGAGTAGCTACTCCCTTCTGGACGCAATTCCCCAAATCTGAAACAGGAATCATAAATATAGTTTATAAAAGAACAAGAGAGGAAAGCAAGGGATTTATCTAAATTCGTTGAGAGTTGGGATGTTGAGGTTTGTGAGCGAGCCTAATCCCAAAGCAGTGATAACAACATTTATAATTACAAAAGAGAGAGCGATGACAATAAGTCCGATGATCGCGGCGATAATATGATTTCTTGCGTCAGCAACTTTTTGTTTGTCTCCCCCTGAAGTTATCCACTGAAAAGCTCCGATTACTATGAAAAGTAGGGCGGCAAGAAAAGCAATAACAATTATAAATGATACTATGAAACTTACTATGGCACCAATCGGAGTATCGGGAGCAATAGCTCTATTTCCTGCTCCTGGTCTTATGTTTCCGTCTAAAACCTGCGCAAAAGCAAAGGGTGCAAAAGAAAGAGAAGCAGCAAGTCCTGATGCCACGGATAAAATCTTTCTCATAAATTTTATTCAAGCATGTTTTAAAACCTTTGTCAAGTAGTCGAATTCTTTAAAAAAGGTAGAATAGAGCTGATACATAATTTAAAAGTGAAAAGAAAAAAAATTTTTTTTGTTACCCTTTTTTTAGTAGTTTTTTTAATTTTCTTTATAATAAAAAATTTGTTTATTCTTGACCCGGATTTTGGATGGCATTTGAGACTGGGAGAGTTAATCCTAAAAAGCGGAATACCAAAAACCGACCCTTTTTCATACACTATGCCAAGCTTCCCCTTTGTTGACCACGAATGGCTTTCGAATATTATGATTTATTTTATTTACCAAAAAAGTTTTATTCTTCTTGCGATTGTTTTTGCACTTTTCCCGTTATTTACTCTACTTATTACTTTTTATAAAAACTTCAAGCCTTTTCTATTTGGTGTCTATATACTTTCTTTTTCAGTACTTCTTTCATTTTCGGGAATTCGTATCCAGACAATTTCTTGGATGCTTGTATCAACCCTTTTGGTAGTAGTCCTAAATGGAGAATTATGGAAAAGGTTTCGGTTTTTTATTCCCTTACTTATTTTGCTTTGGGCAAACCTTCATGGTGGATTTGCCATAGCAATTTATATTCTGGCTTTAACAATTGCCGCAAAAGCAATCGAAAGAAAAATAGAAAGGCTGGATTTTGTTGTGTTCTTTGCCTCTCTTTTTGCTACTTTTCTAAATCCTTATGGGCCAAGGCTGTGGGGGGAAATTTTTTTGCAAATTGGGGACCCTTCTTTGCGATGGAAAATTGCAGAATGGCTTCCGGGAGTTTTTTTTATTGAACTTTCTTTTATTCTTCTTCTTGCAATATCTCTTGTTCTCGTCTTCC
>Ga0209211_10006094_pt1 | contig 17665 bp, 19 predicted proteins | sample RifGroA2_FD_183992 | JGI IMG/M metagenome (GOLD analysis project Ga0209211, IMG submission 183992) | Groundwater microbial communities from Rifle, Colorado, USA - Groundwater A2 (SPAdes) (version 2) | ecosystem: Environmental > Aquatic > Deep subsurface > Groundwater | place: Rifle, Colorado... | reverse complement strand
GAGATGCGATTCGGTAAACCCGAATCCAACCAACCGATCTTTTATCGCGTCTTCAAATATTTGCCGCTCGCTCTTTTTGGGCACGCCGCCGCGAAGCACCGGCATTGAGGGAGCGATCTGCCCGTAGCCTGTAATCCTGCCGACCTCTTCAACCAAATCTTCCTCAATGGAAAGATCGCGGCGATACGGCGGCGGAATCACCTGAAAAATTTCCTTGCCGCGTTTTTCCACCGCGCACCCAAGCCGTTTCAAAATTGCCATCGCGCTCGCCGGCGAGATTTTTATTCCAAGCAGGGCGGAGGCGCGCAAAACAGAGAAAGGGATTGCCGCGGACGATTGTTTTTGGGGGTAGGCATCCACAATGCCTTTAAAGATGGTGGCGCCAGCCAGCTTTTGCAAAAGCTCTGCGGCCCGGTCAAGCGCGTCAATCGTCAGTTCGGGACTGATGCCGTGCAGAAACCTCACCGAGGCATCGGTGCGTAAGCCAATGCGCCGGGATGTCCGGCGGATGAAAACTCGATTGAAATTTGCCGATTCCAAAACGATCCGCGTTGTTCCGGCATGAATTTCCGACCCCTTGCCGCCCTTGATCCCGGCGAGCGCGATGGCACCCTTGGCGTCCGCGATCACGATATCGGACGGCTCAAGCTTTATTTTTTGCGAATCATCGCCTAGCGTCTCAAGAACTTCTCCCTTTTTCGCGGCGCGCACGATAATCTCCTTGCTATTTTTCGTGCCTCCGCGCAACCGATCATAATCAAAGGCGTGCAGGGGTTGTCCGGTTTCAAGCATCGCGTAGTTGGTAACATCCACCACAACATTTATGGGACGAAGACCGCAAACTTTTAGCCTGGACTGCATCCAGGCGGGCGACGCGCCGATTTTTACATTCGAAAGAACTCTCGCGCTGTAGCGCGCGGAAGCGTTTTTTGTTTTAATGCTCACTTTAACCAAATCTTTGGCGGCAGTTTTGGCATCTTCGCGAAAAATCGGGAGCGGCATTCTAAGTTTTTCTCCATTAATTACCGCGAGCTCCCGCGCCACGCCGATATGCCCCGATGCGTCGGCAATGCGGTTCGGCAAAATGGCTATATCGAGTTTCGCGTCATCCACTATTTTTTCAACCGACTCCACTTGGAAAGCATGGAACGTAAGAAGCTCCGCCGCTTTTTCGGGCGATTTAATTTTGGGATACAGCGATTTAAGCCAGTTGTAGGAGAATTTCATGCTTGTTTTTTCTCTCGCATCTCACGCCGTATGATCGGGAGTGTGGCGCGATTGTTTAAAAGCGAAATCATGCTGGACAGGGTTAATCGAGAAGATTCTTCTGATGTCATTCCCGCACCTCCGGCGATTTTTTTAATTTCCGAACTGGCCCGCGCGCTAAACCTTCCGAGCTCTTCTCTAGTAATCGTCCCGTTCTTAATTTTATCCCAAATCTCCACCATCGCTTTCTTGTCTTCTTCGGTGATTAAGTCAAAGTTCGGGGTCTCCTTAAAATGCCTGGTAGGGCTAACTGTTTTGGGATCTAATTCGGTTTCCGCAATATTTTGCATCTCTTTCTCGAAGCGCGAAAAACGCTCTCCGAAATTATCGGAATCCGATTCTTCGTGATTTTCTTTATGCTCGTTTCCTGGCTTTTCTTCCATAATTAGAACTGGTCTAAAAACCTTAAGTCCCCCGAGCGCATCAAGCGAATATCGGGAATCTTGTATTTCATCATGGCGATCCGGTCAAGTCCCATGCCGAAGGCAAATCCCTGCACTCCGCCAGCCAGCGGACTCGGATTATAGCCGACCGCCTTAAAAACATTTGGGTGCACCATCCCCGCTCCCATCATCTCAAGCCAGCCGGATTGGCCGCAGATCGAGCATCCTTTTCCTTTGCATTGCGCGCAGGAAATATCCACCTCGAACCCCGGCTCGACGAAGGGAAAATACGACGGGCGCAATCGTATGGACACGACTCTTCTGAAAAGTTCGGAAAAAAACCGCTCAATTACCGCCTTAAAATTGGCGGCGCTCACGTCTTTATCCACCATTAAGCCCTCAATCTGCCAAAATTCGATGTCATGCGAGGCGTCTGTCGCTTCATAACGATAAACAATCCCGGGAGAAATAATCCGAATTGGCGGCTCGTGTGTTTCCATGTAGCGAATCTGCACCGGACTTGTATGAGTACGCAACAATAACCGTTCATTATTTTTTAATTTTGTCCGCCGGCCGGCGGATTGAATTTTTATTTCATTTTGGCGAAGCCAAAATGTGTCCCACATATCCCGCGCCGGATGCTCGGCCGGGATATTCAGAGCGTCAAAGTTATAATGCTCGGTCTCGATTTCCGGCCCCTCGGCAACCGTAAACCCCATGCGAAGAAAAATATCCTCAACCTCGCGAAGCACCCTCGTAATCGGATGCAAATGCCCGCGCGGCAGGGGGATCCCTGGGCGCGTTACATCCAGCCGCTCTTTTGAAAATCGCGGATGTTTTTCATCGGCTTTTGAATTTTCCAGCGCTTCCCCGATTTTCGATTCGAGCGCTGCGCGAAAGGCGTTCGCCTCGGCGCCCAGCGTCCGGCGCTCCGCGTCCGGCAGGTTTTTTAGCCCGCGCAAAATCAAATTAAGCGCGCCTTTGCGCCCCAAGTACTTAAGCCGCAGCATCTCGACATCCTCGGCTGTTTTCGCGCTCTCTAACGTCTCAAGAGCGCTCTTTTTAATCCGCTCAAATTCGTTTCTCACATTAGTCATTCTAGCTTATCGGAAACTCTCCCGACAAACAACCGCAGCCCCGCTGACAAAACCGACATGCAAGACGCAAACCACTTGCTATTATAATACGCTATAGCGTATTATAATAGCAATCGGGCGCAAGGATGATGTGGGGGGTTGCAATAAAGCGACATGAGAGCGATTGCAGATTGTACCTGCTGGGCTTAAAGTAGTTACGGATTGTATTCGTTGAGTCTAAACTTGACGAGTTTGTTAGTATAGGGAGTACGGCTTTTTACCCGCAATAAGTATAAGCTCTTTGGGATCATAAAGATCCGGAAAGGCATAAATATGCGAGACGCCGAAACGAAAATCAAATGGCACCTTAACAAGGAGACTCGCTTCCCCTTCTGGGACGCGTCACCGCTTCCGGAGTACTTCGAGCCGCTCGGCTTTCCGCCGCCGTACGAAAACCGGCCGTGGGTCTTCGCCAACATGGTGGCGTCGAAAAACGGCGTGGTGGCATGGAAGCGCAAGAATGCCGGGGACGATCCGGTGGCCGCGATTCTGGGAGAACCAAACCGCCCCGAGCGCGCGGCTGACCTTTTCTTCATGCGCTACCTGCGCATCTTCGGTGACATGTCGGTGGGAGCGCAAACTAACCGTGAGCAGCCGAATCTCGTCCAGACGCCGCAGGAGGATTGGGAGCGCGATAAGTATCCGCAAGAGATCTACGACGCGCTTTACCGCGCGCGGCGCGAGCGGGGCCTCTCGCATCATCCACGAAACATCATCTACTCTCCCAGCGGCCGGCTGAATCTTGATAACGCCGTATTCAATCGCGATGATATTGAGGTGATCGCAGTGACTACGGCGGCCGGCGCGACACTCTTAAAGTCAGTCGGCGCGATAGAACGGGACGTAAAACTTCTCGCCGAGGGAGAAACGGAAATCGGCAGTGAAGAGCTGGCACGAGTCCACGAACGGCTCTTCGCAAAACACGGTGTCCGGTACTTGAACTGCGAGGGCGGAGAGACGATTCTCCGGGCGCTGCATACCGCCAAGCTTCTCGACGAGGTCTTTGTCACCTTCTCCGATGTAGAGATTGAAGAAGGCCAGCACGAGGGGGTGCTCCGCATCTTCGATTTCGAAAAAGAGGGCGCAGAGCTTGTTGCTGAGGGCAGAATCAACCCCGAAAGCGGCTATACCTTTCGCCGTTGGCGCTTTAATGAGCATTAACGCTTGCCCACCGCAATCCAGCGCGCCCGTCACGACCAAGTCGTGACGGGCGCTTTTTCGATAAAGAAATCGCCGCGGTTCTCCTAGCGGAGAACCGCGGCTGGAAGATGCGCGGCATCAAGACATAATACGAGCGAAAAGCGGCTTGCCGTCTGGCAGGCAAACAACAACCAGCTCGGTTCCCTGCTGCAAGCGCGAGCGATCACCCTCGAACTGCACCTCCTCGAAGTTCTCTCTCATTGGTTCATCTCCACGCTGGATCCTAACTCTGTACTTGTTGTGAGTGAGAACCTCCTCAACAACACCGTAGTAGTTCATACACTCCCCCGAGGTTGACGGTGTTTTAGCTACAGACGCTCATAGCTTTTGCTGGGTATCTATCTCCAAAGAACTCTGGCGCGGCCAAGGGGATTCGGTCACAACTCTCGCTGGCTTCCGCCAGCTCGGTCGCGACCCCAGCTCGCGGCGTAGCTCGCCCACTGCGAGCAGCGCATCGCTCCGCTCTTCAAATCCCCTCCAAAAGCAAAGCAGTTTGCTTTTTTGGCGCGGCCAAGGGGATTCGAACCCCTGATCTCTTCCGTGACAGGGAAGCGCTTTGGACCAGCTAAGCTATGGCCGCTCTTCTACGCTTCGATCTGTCATCGAAGCTTCGGAAGAGCAAGATGTGCTGGAATCAGCAGTTCTCGTCCTTCCGAAACTCAAACGGATTTGAGCGGAGGAAGAAGCTATGGCTGCAAGTGGATTATGAAGTGAACGCTCCAGCATTCACTTCCATGACACGCCGCGGCCAATGAGGGCTGGAGCCTGATTATGGCCGCGATGACCTTCGTGTATTATGCGAAATGAGTGTAACAAAATTATATCTAAAAAAGAAGAGCCTGCCGCGGGGCTCAACGGCCCCGCGGCAGGCGTGCTGACACCGGCGACGCTACCCCCGGCCGCCGGACACCGGCGGCAGGCGAACGACGCCGACAAGCTCGACTTGAAAGAGCAAATCAACAGCGCCGGGACTCGACCGGTCGAACCCAACGATGAAAACATTCGGATTGACAAGGAATGTAATACGATAGCAGGGGCTATTCTCCCCGAACAATCGGATGACCTCGGAGAGGTCGCTCATCGCCTCGCCAACCGACTCTTGGATTGGTACCGTCTCGATCTTGAGTCGACGCAGGTTGATTGGGACGTTATGCACCTCCCTCAAGAAAACCTCCTGGAACTGCCAGTCGGCGAGTTGCCAGACCAACTGGATCTGACCCGACCCCGACCCGATTCGCACGACTGCCTCGCAGACCTCGGCGCTCACGAGGGGACTCCCCGCAAGCGGTTGAACCGCGATCGAGATTCCTCCATCGCTGGACGCGATGCGTTCGAGGACCAGGGCATTGATGACGTCAAAGACGTTGACCTCCTGCGGGATCAGCGACTCGAAATCCGCCGCGGCCACCATTGGTACCCCGAGAACCGCCGCCAGCACCATCACGACTAGCACTAGCCGAGTCATCACTCACCTCCGTGCAAGAGTGAACAGCAAGCCACCACATGGCGACAATGTGTCATCAGAAGAACGCCGATATATTAAAATATTTCATTTATGAAGTCAAGTGCGAGGGTTGGCCCAGCCAACGTGTTTAAAAAACCCAACCTAAACGAGGCTGCATCAGTCGAACTTGTTCTACATCTCTAGTTCCAAGACCGCCGCTTGTTAATTTCCTCTTTATCCCTAAAAGCTTTCTCAAGATCTATCCCATAGTAATTGCAAAGATCTAGCAGATAAATAAACACATCCGCGATTTCGTGGCCGAGATTATATTCTTTTGAATTTTTATCGGTTTTGATTCCTTGTGACTTGCGCGCCGCTTTTGCCATCTCGCCGCACTCTTCAAGGAAAAGCATAAAAATTTGAGAAGCGGCCTCTTTCGAAAAACCTCTCTCTTTTACCAACTCGGCAACATAATTCTGTAAATCCCGCAGTGTCGGAGTTTCTTTAAGATTTAATTTGCTTGTCTTTTTCATAAAAGTGTCAGGGGTGGGATTCGATTTTGCTCACTCGCAAAATCCCGGGGAAATTTTTACGAAAGCATAAATGCTTTCTAATTTCCCGCTAAAAGCCAAGACATTGGCTTTTAGCCCACTCCTTGGCGTTACATGCCCGCCTAAATTTCTGGCTCGGTGGCTCTGGATGGAGTCGAACCATCTTTTGAGCGTTATGAGTGCTCCGTTCTAACCGTTGAACTACAGAGCCAGAAATTTAGGTGGGTGAAAGTGCCACGCTCTTACCAACTGAGCTACCCTGTCGTAAAAGGTGGGCGGGTGAAAGTGTTCCGTACTAACCGTTGAACTATGGAGCCGAGCGATATGGCCACAAAGTGATTATACCAATTTGCTAAGCTACATTATATAAACAACGGCAAAGCCGCAAGTCTATGCTCTTTTGAGTTTAATGAGCCCCAATCTCTCCTCCCTGCGCCAACTCTTGATTTCCGTCTCGCGCTTCAGGGCTTCGCTTTTTGTTGTAAATTTTTCCGAATACAAAATCTTCAAGGGTTTATGCGAGCGAGTGTAGCGTCCGCCCCTACCTGCCTTATGCGTCTTAAATCTTGTCGCGACATCTTTGGCAATGCCGGTATAGATACTCTTGTCTTTACAGAGGAGTAAGTACAGAAACCACATCTGCATCAATTTATAGAGTATCCTTTCATGCAAAGAAGATTGGTATATTTTCTGCCCGGAAGCGAGCCGATCAAGACTCCGAAGTCAGTAATATCTTCCAGCCGTGAAGTCTTTTCGTTTACCTGGCGGATGGAAAAACCGAGACTGCGCAGCGTTTCAAGGAACCAGAGCGCATCGGAGCCGGCATCGTGCAGCCCCTTCGGCCAGAATTCCGTAGCGATTGCGAGCGCTTTTTGGTTCTTCAGTGTTTCGAGCATTCCCTTTAGTGCCCTCCCTTCCGCACCCTGAATGTCCATTTTTATAAAATCAATCTTTCCGATGCGCTCGCTCTTAATAAACTCGTCAAGCGCAACAAGAGGCGTTGTAATAGTCTCTTTGCTTTCCGGGAACGCGTATATACGATGATCTGCGAGATTACCCGGCGACTTATATAGTCTGACCTCTCCCTTTGCGTCTCCAACTGCCGCGCGGTGCGCTGCAACATTTTGTAAAGAGTTCGCCCGAATAGTCGCCTCTAAAAAAGAGAAGTTATCTGTGTCGGGCTCAAAGGCGATGACTTTGCCGCGCTCGCCCACGAGCCGCGCGAAAATCGCGGTGTAGTACCCGACATTTGCCCCAATATCCAAAACGGTCATGCCCGCCGTCAAAAGCCGGCGCATGAGCGCGGTTTCAAACTTTTCATAAACACCCAGAGCCAATGCGCCGGAAACAACGGGGTCTTTAGGATTTAAAATCACTACGCCCTCCGGGATAACAACCTTCTTAGGAATTATAAAAAGCAGGATCTTGTTTGCGATTGCTCGCAAAATCTTTGGTTTCAGAATAACCGTGTAGATAAACTCGGGCGCGCTCTCCGGCAGAAGCGAAGCAGAAAACTTTGCGAACGAAACTGTCAGGGACTTCAGCATTGGAAACAATTATCGCATAGCCGCGCCGAATCATAAAATCCCGCAGCCCATTTTCAATAATCGCCCAGTGAATCCAGTAGAAATCCAACCTAGTTCTGATCCAAGCAAAACCAAAACGCCCCAGTCGAGGCGTTTTGGTTTTGCCAGTTGCGGGACCGGGATTTCTTCTCCCCGTCGCTTCGCGCTTGCACTTCGTGCAAAGGCTCCGCTCCTCCCCGAAGCCCGGGTTCGGAAAAACCAAAGCAGTTTGATTTTTCCGATACCCTGCAAATCCCGTCTAGCCTCGATTCAGCCAAAAACAAAAAGCCCCAGCTGGGGCTTTTTGTTTTTGGCAGTTGCGGGACCGGGATTTGCACCCGGGATCTCAAGGTTATGAGCCTTGCGAGATACTACTTCTCCATCCCGCGTCGTCAGTATACTCGTTTTCAGTCAATTTTCAAGCAGATGATAAATATTAGATATAATTCAGCTCGCGAAACGCTTTTTCATATCCCTGTATGGCCCCTTCGGCTTCCGAGCGCGTCAGCGCTTCGCCCGTGCCATGCGCCAAACGATTCCTGATTTTATGCGATCTCCAAACGTCATCAATCGCTTCGAGCTCGGCGCGATTGATTTGGCGCAGCCGATCCCCCATGGTGTCGCCGATGTAACCAGAAGCTTTCAGAATTTTATCCAGAATCGCGTCTGCCTGTATAATCGCGAGTACCCAATCCGCCGGATTGGGTGAGGCCATCTTTTCTTGAACCTCTATCCAGGGCTTGGCCACGATCTCTTGAATCGCGGCGGCTTTGTCGGGCGCTGTTATAATTTCTTCCGCGGGGCCGAGCGTGTTGATTTTAAATAACGTCGAAAGATACCAGTAAAGCGCGGCTATACTCACAACCACCGAAAATATCTTCAAGCCGAATAACGTAGCTGACAACGGCAGGCCCGCGAGAAGATCCACGAATTGGAAGTAGTAATAAAGAGGATCCATACGCTTAAATCACAAATTCCAAATTACAAATAACAAATTTTAAACAGTGCCGATAGTCGATTCGCATGCTTTAGCGACCCCCAAGAGTCTGGCCTCATCAAACCATGAGCCGATAATCTGAAGACCCACCGGTAGCTGCTTCCCCTCTTCCTCAATATTACCGCACGGGATCGAGATCGCCGGCACGCCGGAAAGGTTAACCGCCACGGTGTAAACGTCCTCCAGGTACATTGCAAGCGGATCTTTGCTTTTCTCCCCGAATTTAAACGCGACTGATGGAGTGGTAGGCCCCATGATAACATCAATCCCACCAAAAGCGTTTTCAAAGTCCCGGCGGATTAACCGGCGGACCTTTTGCGCCTTCAAATAGTAAGCGTCGTAATACCCATGCGATAAAACGTAGGCGCCGATCATGATGCGGCGTTTCGGCTCGCTGCCAAAACCCTGGTCGCGCGTGTTTTTATAAAGTTGGAGTAGATTACCGGAGCCGGAGGCCGAGAAGCCGTAGCGCAAACCGTCGAATCTGGCGAGGTTCGCCGAAACTTCCGCCGGCATGACGATATAGTAAGTCGGCAAAGCGTACGAAGCGTGCGGCAGAGAAATATCCATAAGGATCGCGCCGGCCGCTTCGAATTTGTTGAGCGAGGCGCGAATGGCTTTGGCAACTCGCGGATCAAGTCCCGCGCCGAAATATTCGCGCGGCACGCCTATGCGAAGACCGGCCAGCGGTACTTCTCTCATCGCTTCAACGGGAACTGCGGCACTGGTGGCATCGTACCGATCCTGGCCAGCAATGGCTTGATAAAGAATCGCCGCATCCTCGACGGTTTTGGCGATCGGCCCGATCTGGTCGAGTGAAGAGGCCATGGCGATAAGGCCGTGGCGCGAGACACGCCCGTAAGTTGTTTTTAATCCTACGACGCCGGTGAATGCCGCCGGCTGGCGAATCGAACCCCCCGTGTCCGAGCCGAGTGCTGCGACCGCCAAATCTCCCGCCACGGCAGCGGCAGACCCGCCGGATGACCCGCCGGGGACGCGTAAGATATCGCGCGGATTTTTTGTCGGACCGAAGCCGGAGTTTTCCGTCGAGGAACCCATAGCGAACTCATCCATATTGGTTTTGCCGAGGATTACAGCCCCGGCCGCTTTCAATTTTGCCGCCACCGTTGAATCGTACGAAGCTATATACGGTTCGAGAATTTTAGACCCGGCTGTCGCCGGCAAATCTTTTGTAAGAATATTGTCTTTCAGCGCCAAGGGAACCCCAGCCAGCGCGGAGAGCGGCTCGCCGGCGCTTATTTTTTTATCTACCGCCCGCGCGGCCTCGCGCGCGGGCGCGTCCGCCACAAAAAGATAACTATGGATCTCCCGATCCCTCTTCGAGATAGCTTCAAGATACGCGATAACCACCTCCTCCGCGGAAAATTCTTTTTTGCGCAGCCCCGCAGCTATCAAGCCAATCGCGAGATTTTCAAGCTTCATAGTCGAGAATCTTGGGGACTATAAGACCGCCGCGTTCATCCGACTTCAAGAATGCGGTTTTTAATTCAAGCGGGTCACCCAGTGCTTGGATGCTTGCGGCATCTTCGCGCGCGACATTAACCGCACTTGTGCCTCCGATCACCGCCTCGGACTCTCCGGTATCCGCCGACTGCAAAGTTGCCACAAAATCAAGAATGGACGGGAGCTCCTTTTGAAATTGCAAGAGTTCCTCGTCGGTGAGATGAATCCGCGCAAGCTCCGCCAAATGCCTGATGTCTTTTTCTGAAATTGACATGACTGTATTCTATAATCTACCCCAATAATTTCAAAAACTCTTTTTCGGTGATTGTTTTAACTCCCAGCTCACGTGCCCGCTCGAACTTAGACCCAGGCTCTTCCCCCACCACGACATAATTTGTTTTAGAAGATACAGACTCAGAAATATCGCCGCCGCGATCACGAATGCGGCGCTTGGCTTCATCGCGCGTGATAGACGATAGCGCGCCGGTTAGAACGAAAGTTTTTCCTTCGAGCGCCTGCGAGACTTTGGCGCGCGCCTCCGCGACGGGATGGACACCGGAACGTTTGAGTTTGTCCAGAAATTCCCGGCTGCGACTACGCAGGAACCAATCGTGAATGCTCGAGGCCACGACGCTCCCCACGTCTCGGATCGCTTCCAGGTCCGCCGACGAAGCGCGGAGAAGCTCCTGAATGCTCCCGAAACGCCGGGCTAAATCAATTGCGGTCTCCTCGCCTACATGAGAGATACCGAGGCCGAAGATAAAACGCGGCAATGAAATATTTTTTCTATCCGCAATGGCGCGAATCAAATTCTCGGCTGACTTTTCGCCGAAACGATCAAGAATCTCGATATCTTCTTTTTTCAAATTAAAAATATCGGCGGCGTCGCGAATAAGTCCCTGATCGAGCAGGACGTCAACGATCTTCGGGCCAAGCCCCTGAATATCGAAGGCGCCTCTCGAAACAAAGTGATATATCCGCTCTCTTTGAACCGCCGCGCAGTGCGGGTTTGAGCATCGATACGCCACCTCGCCGTCTTTACGCGCCGCCTTGGAGCCGCAAATGGGGCAATGCGCCGGCATGCGAAATGCGCGGGCGCCCTTCGGCCGCAGACGCTCTAATACCCCGACGACGGCGGGGATTACGTCCCCCGCTCGCTTCACCACCACCGTGTCGCCGATTTTCACTCCCAGCCGCTCGATCTCATCCTGATTATGAAGCGTCGCGCGCGAGACCGTAACGCCGCCGATCGCCACCGGATCCATGACAGCGACGGGCGTTAATACGCCGGTGCGCCCCACTTGCACGATAATATCGCGAAGAATTGTGGTTGCCTCTTCGGCTTCGAATTTGAAAGCAATCGCCCCGCGCGGCGCCTTGCCGGCAACGCCCAGTTTATCAAAATCCGCGGTCTGATTTACCTGTACCACAACCCCGTCAATGAGACATGGAAGCTCCTCGCGCTTTTGGGAAACTTCATGCCAAAATTTGATTACCTCATCTAAGGTTTCGCAATTACGCGCAAGTTCTACGGTCTTGAAACCCAAGATTCTAGCGGCCGCATGCTCTTCTTCGTGAGTCTTAAGGCCCAAATCGGTTACTAGGTCATACGCCAAGAAATCCAGCTTGCGTGACGCAGCTACTTTCGGATCCAATTGGCGGATCGAGCCCGCCGCGATATTCCTGGGATTAGCGTGAAGCGGCAGCCCATTCTTCTTTTGTTCGCGATTTGCCGCCTCGAACGCGGCCTTGGCCATGTAAATTTCGCCGCGCACCTCCAGATGACGCGGAAGAACGCGGACTGCATTTAGAACCCGCGGAAACTCTATAAAAATTTTTTGGATTTCATCGGGCGTGCGCCCGATTTTCGAAAAATCCTGCATCAGCGATAAGGGAACCGATTCAACGGTTTTCACGTTGTCAGTCACATCTTCGCCCACCTTCCCGTCACCGCGAGTCGAGGCACGAACTAGGAGTCTATTTTCATATTCAAGCGAAATCGCGAAGCCATCAACTTTAAGCTCCGCGAAATACTTGAGTTTCAGGCGCGGCTCAAGCCGCTTAACGCGCTCTTCCCATTCGCGCATCTCCTCCGGCGAGAAGGCGTCATTCAATGAAAGCATCTCTGTTCGGTGCGGCACCTTCTTGAACTTCGTAAGGGCCTTCCCCCCAACCCGCTGGGTTGGCGAATCGGGCGTGACAAGATCCGGGAACCCCGCCTCCAGGCGCAGAAGCTCTTTTTTCAGCGAATCGAGCGCCGCATCGGAAATCTCCTGCCGATCCAGCACATGATAAAGATAGCGGTGGTGGTTAATTTCCGAGCGCAGTTTCTCAATGCGTTTTTGGGCTTCTTGTTTAGTCATGCCGTCAGTAGATAATCTGAAACGCGCGCTTCACCGTTCTGAAAGAGCTGGTGCAATCCGAATGTCCGACGCTTTTTATCTTCGACTGCCCGCCGAACTTAATGACGGTAATGTCGGCGATGCGCGAGTCCAGGTAGCCGAAGGTAAAACAGTTAATAAACCCTGGCGTATCTAAATAAATAGACAGGGCGCCGCCGGGACAGGGGGTTTCTGCGTCAGGCGAGGAATTCATCGGGCAAATATCGCCCAAGACGAGGTCGCGGTAGAGCGCGTATTCAAGTCCCTGGTCGGAGGCATAAAGCGCGCGGAACGAACGCGATAGCTCGCCGGAGATTTGCAGCTCGGTGAAGATGATATTAAAAATTCCGAGACTAATCGTCATCAGCGCCGCCAGCACCAGAATCACCAGAAGCAATGTAATCCCTGATTTACGTATTTGAAAATTAAAAATTGTCCCTCGACAAGCGTGAAACAGTGAGCGTCGTCGAGCCATTTGTAATTTGTGATTTGGCATTTGGAATTTTATAATTAGAGGTCTCTCACCCTTTGAGTAACCGTGGTCTGCAAATTAAAACTCGACTGCAGTTGTGTTTTCGCCCCCGTCGCGGCGCCGGATAGGACCAGCGTCACCCGCGGCTGGCCGTCGCCCGATCCGGCCGCCTCGCCCGCGACATACAAGAAAAACTGGCTGATAGAGATACTCGGCGCTACCAGCGGCAAACCGTCCGTTTCGCAAGCGCCCGCCCCTTCAAGCCGCAGAATGGTGCCCGCGGGTTTGCAATACGATACGCTCGTGCCGCGCGAGCTTGTGAAAGTAATCTTCTGGCACTGCTTTAAACCGTAAACGGAGCCGCATGCCGGCAATTGGTAATTTGATCCTTGCCTTAATTCTTTGGTCATTGACTCCACCGCGAAACGGACATTATCCTGAATATTTTGAATGTTCGAGGCTTTTTCCTGCGCCGACTTGACCGACAGAGTGATTCCGATCGAAGCCACCACCACTACGGAAAATATGCCGGTGGCCACGATCATCTCTAGCAAGGTAAAGCCCGGGGCTCGCCTGCGACCAAAATCAAAATGCAAAATGTCCCGAACATATCCCGAACGAAGTGAGGTTAAAGTTTGTGATCCCGCACTGTTCGCGAAGGACGCACTCATATTTTCTGATTGTCGGGCGAGATATAACGGGATCCTCACAACTGGTAACCGCTCTTCGCCAACTGGCGAATCGCGGACAGTTGCGGGACAAAATGCAAAATTTTGGCACCGCTTCGCCGCGTCAGCCGCGGCTCCGCGCGAATTTTTTAATTTTGAACTGCAATTTTGATCTTTGATTTTTGATTTTTGCATTTAGGTCTATCTCCAGTTAAATAGAATTTCGTCCAGCACAACTTCCTTGGCGACGCCGCGCTCGGTCCAATATACTTTGGATCGCACCCTAAATTGATTGCTTGAATCCACGCCCGGCATCGGCTCGAAACATGTGGAAGAACGCGTAATCTCAACCACCCGCCGGAAAGGCGTTTCCGCGCCAACGCTATGAGTATAGAGCCCTGTCGCCGAATCAAGACGAAGCGGGGTCATGTCATATGACAAGAGCGCACTATTCGAAACATCAATCTTATACTGCTGATTGCAGTCCGCGGCCGAACCGATGCCCGCGGTCCACTCCGGGCTGCCATCATAAAACCCATCGGATATGTCCGCGATAGTATTGTTGTCGCGGATGCGGCGCACCAGCTCAATCCCCTCCTCTGCCAGATTCGCCGCTACCAGCTTATTCTTTGCAACTGAAGCGCTGGAAAGACCTTGAAGCGCCAAGCCAAACGCTCCCGAAATTCCGCCAAGAATTATCCCAAGCGCCACGATAGTCTCGAGCAAGGTAAACCCCGTTAGAAAATTTGCATGGGACTTTTTATACATAGTGCGCGAATTATCGAGTTGAAATCTAGAGTAAAACTTTTGGCTTTTGTTAAATTTTCTAAACGGGGCAAACCCCGTTAGAGGTTTTAAGATAGTTTTCCTTAATCCCAGAGAGAGGGAGCGAAAGCGCCTGCCCGCCATAAGCCTTTCCCTTGAGTTTCGTAAGCAGTATGGGAGATAAAACATGTTACCTATAATTCCTTAAGTTCGGGTGACAGGCAGATGGCAGGCGGGGCTTCGCCTTAGATTCTTCCGCCTAAGAAAGGGCCGTCTTTGAACCTCTAACGGGGTAAACCCCCGCCGCGCTCGCGATTGAAAATTAGAAATTGAAAATTTCATTATGTTATTCCGTCCCTATGTACCCGGTGATCCATACCGAAACGGTCTTCTTCAAATTCAGATTCGGGGTCTTCATTTCAACTTTTACGAAGGTGGAGCCAATGGGACTGATGCCGTCGGCGCTAATCGTCATTCTCGCCTCCGGGGCTCTAAATACCACGTCAAGCACATTGTACTCCGATGTCACGCAGCTTCCGCTAACGTAAAGGCAATTGAGTTTTATGCCGCGTTGAAACCGGCCCCTTGAGATAACTCCGTCAAAGCCCTCGTCGTATCGGTTCGGAGTGCCCCCGGTCCTGTCAACGAATAGAATATAGCTATCGGGCGCGGCCATATTGAAATGGGCGCCGACGATTTTGGGGCTCAACTCAAGCGATCCGCCTTCAAGCCGGACATTTGAAACTGCCAAGGCATAGTTTTGCAGTCTGCGAAAGTCGAGAGCCAGTTCTTGGCGCGCGCGAATGAGGGCTCCGCTCTCGTTAAATCCGGGGAAATTCGCGAGCAGCACCGCCGAGATCAGGACGATAATCCCAAGCATCACCACAATCTCGACCATGGTAAACCCCACTAGAGATAAGGCGCCCCTAGGCATCCGCCGCTCCCGTAGGGAGCGGATCTCTAACGGGGTAAACCCCGTTAGATAATCTACACGAGACTTTTTAGACATCACCTACGAATTACTTTGTTGTATTGGAGTCAAATGATAGATTAGCGCCGTTAACCACATTCTTTAACAATACGAATCTCTTCCCTTTTTTATCGTTCATACCGGAGTGTAACCTGGTCTCCGGGCGAAAGCCCGCGCGAGAGGCTGTCTTGTAGAATGTCACCATTCAAATAAAGCCGCCATTGCCCGTTCTTTTCAGTCGATCTCAACCCATCGAGCTTCGTTATTGCGCCGTTCTTGATCTGTAAATCAAGTTCTCCGACCTCTGCTACTTCATAAAGAGCCTGCCGCACCTCGAGCCCCTCTCGCGCCGGCCCTTGGAAGGCGCGTTTCGAGTCTCCAAAGTCAATCAGAACTCTGACAAGCGCCGGCGCCTTGGATTTGTGCGCCGGGGTCTCCTCTGTGTTCGCGTATTCGCTGGAGAGTTGGTAATTGGCGGCGAAAAACACGGCGATGCCGAGAGCAACGATCAAAAGAAAAAACACCCAATAGATTGGACGGTGTTCTTTAGCATCTTTTAACGCCAAATCCGGCGGGACCTGCACCATATGCCTTTCATACTAAATCAGCGGCACCAAATAAGGAAGCAGAAACTGCCCCCAAAAGAGCGCCACAGCAAAACCAAGAATAATAAAGGGGCCGAAGGGAATCCGGCTCTTTCTGCCATAACCGGCAAAAAGCATAAGCCCCAGACCCCACGCCGCTCCAATCCAAAAGGCGGCAAGAAGCATAATAATGGCCCCCGGGTAGGGCAGAAAGAGCGCCAGCGCCCCCGCAAGCTCCGCATCTCCCAACCCCATCCCTTGTCCTCTCGTAACCAGCCATGCCAGACCAAAAAAGAGCGCTGCCGCCAGCGCCAGCAAAAATTGGGAGAACGGGAGCGAACTGAAAATTTGGGGCACAGTGCCTCCCGAACCAACCAATGACTCGGCCGCCAACAAGGCGACACCGACGAGCGCGGCCAAGCGAAGCGGGCTCACTGCGATCAGCTTGGTGTCGTAATCAATCAGGAAAATCACTGTGGCAAGCGCGCCAACGGCCAAATAAACAAACGCATTAAAATACGGCGCGACGGCGCCGAAATAAGCTGAAATAAACGGAAACGGCGGCACCCCCGGCGCCGAGAAAATAAAATAATTCGCGAGCGCAACAACATACGCCCCCATCCCAAGCTCGACCAGAAAATAGCGCGGGCTAATCAGCTCACGGCACCTTCTGCAGCGGCCGCGAAGCGCGAGAAAGGAGAAAAGCGGGATCAGCTCGAACCAGCGAAGCGATTTACGGCAATGCGGACAGGCGGAGCGGCCCCGGAGAAACTGCTCGCCGGCGACGACGCGGAGCGCCGCCGCATTCAAAAAACTGCCAAGCGAGGCGCCGAGTAAGAATATTACTGCGGCAAATAAATATACTGTCATTCACTTCAGTATACGCAGTATCGAACCGTTTATAAAACCCAAAGCGCCCCGATGGGCCGGGGCGCTTCCAGAGTTGACTAGCTACGAGCTTACGGAGTTACATCATAGCAGAGATCTGTGCCCGCGGTTGCTGTCGCATCCGCTCCGCATGCGGCTGCTACGCTTAGGCCATCAGGACCAGCTCCTGCTACCGCATCCAGGTCGCGATCAGCAAGAAGCGCGCCGGCGGCCGCACCCTGCTCAAGCTTCGCGCCCAAGTGGTAAAAGAGGCATGTGCCCGAAGCCACCACGCAAGCGCCGCGCGTGCTGTCGGTATAGTTGTCGTAGGGATAAGACGCCGCCGTAGACGGATCCTTCGGCTCGACTGGCATAAACTTGTCGGACGCCAATACCGCAATTGTATCGGCATACTCGCCGTTATTAGAGGTTGCGAAAAGTTCAAGCGCGTTCCGGATCTGCCTAATATCAGCAACGCGCCTGGCGTCTCGCGCCTTCTGCCGCGCTCTAGTTAGGGAGGTTAGCACAATAGACGAGAGGAGGCCTATAATCGCAATAACCACTATAAGTTCTATGAGAGTGAACCCCGTTACAACCCGACCTAAGCGCCGGGGCATCCAATGAGTTTTTTGGATTCTATTTTCCTCCACGCTCCGAAGGGTTGTGCGTGCGGGTTGTAACGGGGTGAAGCCGCTACGAAACCTGGATGATGTTGATGGGGTCATAAAAAATTAATCAAGATAATCTCTATCGCTAAGTATACCATACCACCAAAGCCGCCTATCGGAAATGTGCATAAAAACCAAAAGCGCCCCGATTGGCCGAGGCGCTTCCAGAGTTGACTAGCTACGAGCTTACGGAGTTACATCATAGCAGAGATCTGTGCCCGCGGTTGCTGTCGCATCCGCTCCGCATGCGGCTGCTACGCTTAGGCCATCAGGACCAGCTCCTG
>Ga0209211_10006093_pt1 | contig 17666 bp, 17 predicted proteins | sample RifGroA2_FD_183992 | JGI IMG/M metagenome (GOLD analysis project Ga0209211, IMG submission 183992) | Groundwater microbial communities from Rifle, Colorado, USA - Groundwater A2 (SPAdes) (version 2) | ecosystem: Environmental > Aquatic > Deep subsurface > Groundwater | place: Rifle, Colorado... | reverse complement strand
CGCCGCAATGTGCGGAGTGCTCATGAAGTTTGGATTGCTTTTGATGTCGTTAAAAACCTGATCGTCTTTCGGAGGCGGCTCATCCCAGAATACGTCTGCGGCATAGGCGAAGCCGTCATTTTTCCTTAGGCGTTCCGCCAGCGCTTTTTTGTCCACAAGCTTTCCGCGCGATGTATTGACGAGAAGCGTGCCGCTTCGCATCAAATCTAGCCTTTCCTTTGTTATCACTGTTTCTTTTCCGCTTGCATGTATGCAAACGACATCTGATTTTTCCAATAGTTCCTCGATAGTATGGATGTTTCTTCTTGCCGGATCGGCGTCGTATGTAATTACGTTTTCAAATAACTTTCCTGCAAGGCTGGCGGTTTCGCTTCCGATTTTTCCATTTCCGATTATTCCGAGTGTTTTTGGGTCCCTCGGAGCAAGTTCTCTTTTCGGCCACCGGCCCCTTTTTATTTCGTGCGTTCCGCGCATTATGTGCTGTTTCCATGCGAGAATAAACGCCAATGTATGAAGCGCAACGTCTTTTGAGCTGATTCCCGGAGTATTTACAGTTGCCACGCCGCGCCTTGATGCTTCGAATTTGTCTATGTTATCGTGCCCGTCCCCGTTGCGAATTATGTATGTAAGATCGGGAAACCGGCTGAAGTCTTCGTCGGACAAAAATTTGGTCGCGTCGCGTATTATCATTGCCTGGGCATTGTCGCCCTCGGTAAATTCTATAGCCGGATCGGATTCAAGAATTCTGCTGGCGTCGGAGTCCAATCCGTTGGGCGCGGATACTCTGAATGGCTCCGGACTTGCCGAGCCGTTGCCTGTGATGTCTCCTATGTATCTGGCTGTTTCCATTTGGAAAGGGGGAAGAAAATAAGATGAATACAAAAAACCCTCGTATTTGCGAGGGCGGGAGTCAGCAATTTAAGATTTATTAAAAAATCCTCGCCCTCTTAAGGGTTGGAGGAACAAGAGGCTATAGGAGAGCGGCCGATGATGTAGGCCGTGTTCATGGCAGGAACCTACAACCGCTTTGATCGCTTTTCAAGACCAATTTAGTTAACATTGCGTTTCAACAACCCTCGCCCATCCCATGCGGAGGTTAAGAATGATATTCTGTGCCGTTCGCCTCTTTTTGTTTAGAGAGGGAGGCTCATCACCAGCATTATTGAAGTAGCGGTGATGATAATCGCATGAACTAAAATTATTTCATGCAGTAAAAATAGTGAAACGCGTTTCACGATAATAATATAGGTCATAAAATATGCGCTAAAGCTTTACAAATAACCACAATATTTCGTCTAATATATTGACAATAATGATTATATATTTAATAGAAATCATTAGTTTGAGAAACACTGTTGATTTTTAACTATGTTGACAACCAAGTACTGTTAAGTGCCATTAACATGTTTAATTATATGTATAAATAATTTATACAATCATCATGTTGTTTAGTAATTATTACAACATAATTAGCACTAATGTCTATTTTTTAAAAGCATGTATTCAACGGCGTCCTTAAACGCAATCCAGCCTGCTTGCGTTGAGTCCGCGCTGACGCCTGTTGTTGACCATGTGCTTTCTCCGTCGCTGAAAATGGCTATTACTTGAACCTTTGCGTTTGCTTCCTTCGTGTCCTTAGGTAGTTTTACAGACCGGTAGTCTGCAAGATGCAGTTTATTAAGTTCTGGATATTTTTCTTTCATTGCCTTCATCAGGGCATTATTTAACGCGCCGAGGGGGCCGTCTCCTTCGCTTACAACATGCATGGGTTCGCCTTTTTCACCGTTAATTTTAATTTTTACCGTTGCCTCCGTTTTGCCTCCGATTTCGTCATGTATTAACGGATTTTTTAATTCATGGATTTTTGGATGGAATTCCTCGATCGTGCTTAAAATAAGCAGTTCAAATGAAGCGGGGGCAATGCCGATAGATGATCCGTCAGAATCGGATTTTTCTATCTCTTCCAGAATTTTCCTTTGCAATTCATCGTCATTAAGGATCCTGTCTTTAGCTGACTGGCTTATTGCTTTCGCGTTTGTGACACTTGTGCGCACAATCCCGATTCCAGCCAGTTTTGAACATTCTATTTTCCGTTCATTTCCAACTGATTCTGGTTTTATGTGTTCGTATGAGCCTGGCCACTGACTTACCGCTTTCCCATGCATCCCGCCTTTGTGCGCGAAGGCGAGGGAGCCGACGAAAGGCCTGTTTTGAATGGGATACTGGCGCGCCAATTCATCGAGCTTTACGGAAAGCTGTGTGAAATTGGTTGTATCCGGCACGCTGAATCCTTTGGATTTTAGAATTGGTATGACGGAGAATAAGCTCGCGTTGCCGCACCGCTCCCCGTACCCGTTCCATGTCCCTTGAACATGCTCAGCTCCTGCAAGCACTGCTGTGTAGGTGTTTGCGACAGCGCATTCTTCGTCATTGTGGCAATGTATTCCAACTTTTATGTTCTGGAATAAATTGCGAACGAACGCAACACCCCTATGTATTTCTTCCGGCATACTGCCGCCGTTTGTATCGCAAAGTACAACAGTATCGGCTCCGCCTTCTATTGCCGTGCCGATAACGTCAAGCGCATAGCGCGGTTTCTCTTTGAAGCCGTCAAAAAAATGCTCCGCGTCAAAAATAAGGCGTTTGGGGTTCGCGGCTGTGCGCAGATAACTAAGCGTTTCATAGATCATTCTTCTATTTGCCGCCAAATCCGTTTTGAGTATTGTTTCAACATGCTCGCGCGAAGCCTTACCCACAACCGTAATTACAGGCGCCTTGCATTCTATTAATGCCCTCAAGCCGGCGTCATTTTCCGCAGGATTATCCTTTCTTCTTGTCATGCCGAATGCCGCGGGCAAAACCGTTTGCAGGCCTAATTTTTTCAGCGCTTTGAATGTTTTTCTGTCAGTAATGTTTGATTCAGGGAATCCCAGTTCCACAATATCAATTTTTAACTCATCATCTATTTTCGCGATTTCTATTTTGTTTTCCGCGGTTAAGTTCATTCCGCTCATCTGTTCGCCGTCTCTGGGAGTTACGTCGCAGAATTCTAATTTTTGTTCCATCGGATTAAGGGGGGGATGCATACAAAAAATCCCGCCGGCGCGGGAGTAATAAATTTATCAGCATTACTTCCTCACGCCTTGGGGCGGGTGATAATGATGTTGATGATGGAAACGCGGTTGTTCACTATGGGTAAGTTAGTGGTTTGTTTTGTATTGTCAAGGGGAATGGGGGGAGCGGGTGCGGGTGCGGGGCTTAGTTGTTGTATATGAGCTCCATGGTATTTATTATGTTGTAAGTCGGGGTGTAGTTCAGTTGGTAGAATGCACGCTTCGGGTGCGTGAGGTCGTGGGTTCGAGTCCCACCACCCCGACCATCAATGTACCATTATGAAAACGACTGAAGAATTGTTTGCGGGTATTAGAGGCGTGAGGCAAAATGAAAAGGCAAGAAGAGCCGAAGTTTTATTTGCCCCTCTTGGTGAAGATAGAGTAAACGGTGTCAAAGAAAAAATATCAGCCGGGATCAGAACTAATGTAACGAGCTGTGTTGTGGGAGGGATAGGCGTTCCTAATTAAAAAATCGTAATTTTGCACCATTACTATTCGTATTTAAACTTCTTCCCTTTCCAATCATCTTCCATAAACTCAAGCACGGATGAGGTGTTTTTGTTTTTAAATTACATCAGTTTATTTTGACATGCAAAAATCATGGTCATACAATTTCTTCATGAATTCCAGCATCGAAGCGGCAATATCTACGGCCAGTGATTGGTTTGATACGGAGCCAAAAAGAGTGGAGCAAATGATTTTTGAGCTTCAGCATGCGATTGATGATGAAGATGCGAATTCAATAATTGAACGTCGTGATGAAATAAAAAAGATTTTAGATGATGGCAGAAAGATTGTTGAAGAAACGGTTGTTTCCGGATCTCGCCTGCCTGAAGATCGCGCCGCGATTGCCGCGGAATTGGTTAATATGATTGAAAGGTTTGTAAATGAGAAAAATGATTGGCTAAGGTTTATCCTACAACCGGAATATCCTGAAGGTTTCGAGGATGGCATGGGCGAAGGAAGCGATTCTGTGCGATCAACTCCGATTCCAGGAACTGCTTTTGGAAAATCTGCCATGTATTGATGACTAATTCATAACATTCCACCTATTGACATGATCTTCAATTAGTGTAAAGTGTTCGCAAATGTCATTTAAAGTCACATTTGAGCATGAATCATGGAGTTTAAGGGATATTGAGCGGGTTAGGGAAGCGCGACGGGAAATTCTGACAGAAAGAACCAGGAAGCAACCGGCTGAAAGGATTTCTTCCGGAGTTCATTTTAACGCGGTAAAAACGTTTTCTCAAAATCAAACCCAAAATGAATTTAATATAAGAAGGCCGGATTTGAGAAGCAGAAGGTCTCCAATTAAACAGGAAAACGCGCAAGTTTCGCCAGAACTCGGGGATAAAGAAGTTGCTTCGTATACGCAAGCGAGCCGGCGCGTTCACGGCGAGTCTAAAATTGAAAAAACCGTTTCTCTTATTTCTTCCGGACTTAAGTGGATGAGAAATACTTTTCTGGGAGATATTAATCAGAGAGCAGGCGGTATTGAAAAAGTGTCCGGAAAGAATATCGATGAACCGGAAAAAACAAATGGAACATCATCGGTTCAGGGGCGGCAATATGTTATTCCGCAAAATAAATGCGCCGATAATATTGTTTATGACAGGTATGGAATGAAACGTAAATTGGATTCGCGCAGTCACACTTTTGATCTTGCGGCTTGATTCATTATAGAAATGCATAACAACATTATATTTGTCAGCGGTCACCCAAATATCGCGCCGATACCGGATGACCAGATAAGCGTAACTGATAATTCAGATGCTCTTGAGTGCGTCAAATCCGATAAATTGGACAAAAATCAGGAAATAATAGATTCAACAAGAAATGCCGCTGCAAGCAAGATGGTAAAAGGCAGTGCTCATAGAAATATTGTTTTATGATTTGGCTTATAATTCGCTATGGTAGCTGTGCGCGCAATTGACAATTGATAATTGACAATGAAAAATTGGTTCTGTGAAAAACCTTGCATTAATGCCTGTCGTTTGCGCTACTATGCTTTCAGCGTGTTCGAAGTTCAGTTCATACGATTCTGATATCGTTCGCGAATCAAATATGCTTATTCATGTCCCAGCATTCGAGTCCGGCGGCCGTATTCCGTCCAAATACACATGCGATGGAGAGAACATCAATCCTGAGCTGATATTTGAAGAAGTGCCGGATAACGCCCGGAGTCTCGTGCTGATTATGGATGACCCCGATGTTCCAAAGTCCATTCGCGCTGACGGCATGTGGGACCACTGGATAGTATTTAATATTCCCCCTGATACGGAAAGAATATCGGAAAATGAACAGCCGACAGGAACGGCGGGGAAGGGGACATCAGGTAATTTGGCGTACGGCGGCCCCTGCCCGCCCGACCGCGAGCACAGGTATTTCTTCAAACTTTTCGCGCTTGATACGTTGCTTGATTTGCCGGAGGGTTCAACAAAGAGCGAGGTTCTGAAGGCGATGGAGGGACATGTTATTGCAGAGGGGGAGATTGTGAGGAGATATGAAAGAAATTCAAAATTCAAAATGCAAAATTAAGAATTTAAAATCGTCACTAAGTCAGAAATTCTTTAGAATTTTGCATTTTAAATTTTAAATTTTGAATTATAATTATTTCGTTCTTTCCCAATTTTTCATATGTCAGGTTCTAAACGCTCACTTCTTATTATTCTTGGTATTGTAATTCTCGCCGGTCTTTGGGCCTGGTCGGGTTTCAACGGTTTTGTTTCTTCAAAAGAGAAGGTGGATGCCATGTGGGCTCAAGTTGAAACACAGTACCAGCGAAGATCGGATTTGATTCCAAACCTTGTCAGCACCGTAAAAGGAGCGGCGGCTTTCGAGCAGGAAACTTTCGTCGAAGTAACGAACGCGCGTACGCAGTGGCTAGGAGCTTCCGGCCGCGGAGAAAAAATTGAGGCGGCGCAGGGTATGGATGGAGCTTTAGCGAGGCTTCTTGTGACTTTCGAAAATTATCCTCAATTGCAAGCAACGCAGGCTTACCGCGATCTAATGGCACAGCTTGAGGGAACGGAAAACCGAATATCGGTCGCCCGCAAAGATTTCAACGAGTCGGTTCAATCGTTCAATGTTCGTGTTAAGAGGTTCCCTTCCAATATGCTCGCCCGCATGTTCGGCTTCGCGCCGGAAGTCTTCTTTGAGGCGGAGGAGGGGAGCGAAACCGCGCCGGATGTAACCTTCTAACGTTTGCACCAGCCTTCGCGCTTCGCGCTTCGGCCGGCAAGGGTTTTCAAGTTTTCACGTTTGATTCCTCTTAATCTTCTTAATCTTCTTAATCCTCTTAATCTTCTTAATCATTGATGCCTAGAATACTTGCTTTCATCTGGCTTCTGGCTTCTCTTCCTGCGCCGGCGTTCGCCTTCGCCGTCCCTCCGAACGACGGTTTCGTAACCGATGTTGCGAATATCCTTTCCGAAAGCGAAGAAACTCAAATAGAAGAAACTCTAACCTCATACAAGCAGGAGACATCCAATGAAATTGCAGTCCTTATTGTCCAGTCTCTTGGCGGGGAAGCCATTGCCGATGTAGCGGTTCAAATCGGAAGAAAATGGGGGGTGGGGACAAAAGAGAAAGACAATGGAATTCTTATTTTGGTATCTTACGAAGACCGCGAAGTATTTATTGCGACAGGCTACGGACTTGAAGGCGCAATTCCGGACATTGTCGCTAAGGGAATTATTGATGAAGAAATCGTTTCGTATTTCAGGGATGGGGATTATGCTGGCGGCATCGCGGCCGGGTTCGAAGCTCTGAAAAAACACATAGGCGGGGAATATACTGCCGAGAGATATTCGGGATCGGATTCGGGCTCTGGATTCTTTGGCGAATTCTTCTCTTTCTGGGGTTTAGTGATGATTCTTGTGTTCGTTAATTTTCTCGTGTCATTCCTTGGCAAAACGAAATCATGGTGGCTTGGCGGAATTTTCGGAGCTGTTGCGGGGATTATCATTGCAATCATTTTTTCGTTTTGGATTGTTATACCTTTTCTTGCCGCAATTGGGTTTTTGTTTGATTTCATGGTTTCCAAATATTATAAAAAAATAATGTCATCAAGGCGCGGACGCGGCGGATGGACCGGCGGCGGGTGGGGAGGCGGTGGTTCGTGGGGCGGCGGTTCCAGCGGATCGTCCTCAAGCTCCGGCGGTTTCTCCGGCGGCAGTTTCGGAGGAGGGGGGGCGGGAGGAAAATGGTGATGTTTGCAGGTTTGCAGGTTTGCAAGTTATCAGGTTTTCAAGTTTTATGCTCCGCATTCTATAATGGTTAAACCTGCAAACCTGAAAACGTGAAAACCTGAAAACGACAATATAGGTGTGCCCAAACATTCATATGTGGTATGCTTCGTGCATGACCTCCGCCCTTCTCCTCGCCATGTTCCTCAGGCATTTTACAGTTGATGAAGATCCTCCGCCCCCCACTCCCACTTACAGGGAACTCAGGCGGGAATCGAGCCCGAGCTCGCTTTCCATCGAGGCCGTTCCTGTGACCGGCGGCATTATCCCTCCGGGCGCGTCCAGAGTGAAAATGATGGATTTGAATATGAGCGCTTCGTGCGAGGGATCGGATGTTAATGTCATTAATATCGGTTTAGTAAGGAAAGGCATGGGGGATTACAGGGACATTTTGCGAGTGTATGCGATGTCAGATAACAGGAGAGTCGGGCCGTCGATTCCGCTTACCAGGAAGGACGGCAGGGTGGATTTGAGGATGAGGGGAACACAGCTTTGTCATACCCGGTCCGGGAAGCATAACCGTATCAGCCAGATCGCTTAAATTGATCGCTGGAAAGGAACTCGAGCGTTCTTCAGAAAGAACGGTGGTTGCCGGGGATGAGATCGGTACGATTTCAGTAACTTATTTTCCACTTACAAGAAGGGTGACATACGGCCCGAACCGGACGGTTTTAAGATTTTCAATGAAGGCTGATGAAATTGACGACCATCGCGTGAAAGCGATTACTTTCAAAAACCGCGGAACGGCAAGGAGCCTTGATCTTCAGAATATTTCCGTCCCGGGGAGCAGGGTGGAAGCGTCGCTTCAGGACGACATCGTAAAACTGGTTTTCGATCCTCCGCTGACATTGAAAAAGAATCAGGAGCGCCTTATGACGATGAAGGCGGATATAAGAGCGAGCATAAGGAAGACGATTGATTTTACCATTGATGAACCTTCGGACATCGAGTCCGAAGTAATCAGGGAAAGAATCAGATGAATTTCTTAAAACTTAAAACAACGGCATTGTTTGCAACCGCAGTGGTTCTTGTTTCTTGCGCGCCGAAGGAAAGGCTTACTCCGGAAGAAGTGATGTCAAGGACGGCTGATGTGAATAAAAACCTTTCCTCCGTGCTTTTCGAATTGGACGGCAAGTATTCTTTTTCTGCGGGTGGTGTATTCAAAATCGATGGAGATGTCCGGCTAAAAGGCAGTATGCAGGGAGGAGGGGAACGGGTTTACTCTGATATGGAAACATCTGGCGTTTTTTCGGGGCCGAACGGAAGCGCTTACGAAGTTTCCGCCGAGGGGGCGGCTATAGCGGGCAATGCGGTTGACACTTTGTTCAGAATCAATGGGCTGAGTTCTTCTCCTGAGATTCCTTTGTTCGCGGACGGTAAAACGGAAAGGATTCTTAATAAGTGGTGGAGGATCGGCGAGGCGGAACCTCCGTCCGCGGGTGCTCCTTTAACCCCTGACCCGAAAATAATAAGGGCGCAGTCCGAGGTCGTGGATATTGTTTCCGATCTCGGTTTCGACCACATAGGGGGAAAAAAGATGTACCATTATGAGACGGTGATAAACAGCGGCAAACTTTATGAATATGCCTTCGCGGTGCGCGGAGAAAGCATGGATAAGGAGGAACTGGAGAGCCTGAAAGAATTGGTCGGGCGCATTTCCGCGCGCGGGGAAATATGGATTGACAGCGAGGATTTCTATGTCCGAAAAATAAATTGGGATATCAAGCCGGTTGATTTCGGGAACGGATATGGAGCCGGCGCAGAGTTTTCAATGGAGTTTTCCGGTCATAATAAGGCCGATCCTTTCCCTATGCCGAAGGAGATTTTCACATTTTCGGCCGATAATCTGATAACGCAAGGCAGTGAATCAGAACATGATATCGGTTCTCAGCCACTTCCAAAGGAATTTGAAGATGCTATCATTAATAAAATTCTGGAGTAACCGTAAACTTTTTTTCCCATGCCGGACAGATCTCCTCAAGTTGACACGCTGCAGTCGGCAATCCCTTCCCGCGCCGCCTTCGAAAATGTGCCTCCCGACGTAAAAAAGAGGATGAAGACAGTCTTAATGGCGTTGGTTGGCCTGCCGTATGCGGCGTTTATTTTGTGGTGCGCGTTCCTTCTTTCCGTATTCCCCAACCGCACCGGCGCGTTCCAGAATCTTCTTATGCCGGGCGTTTTTAGCGCTCTGGCCGGCATATTTGTTTTGATTGCCATTTCCCTTGTCGCGCTTAAAAGGATACTCAGAAAGGGCGTCCCTCAGCAAAACAGGATCTACGGATTGGTGCGTCTGCTTGCGTTTGTTCTTCCTGGTATTGCGATTGCCGCGGCGGTGCCAATGAAGATAACAAAAGAGCCTCCGTTGGGACTTGATATTATAGATCCGTTGGATTTTAGCCGCCTTATTGCTCCGGTTTCCGTTACGTTCGGCATGCAGTCGTCGCTGGATATTCTCGCGAGGCGCGGATTAAACGCCGTGGAATTTTCATGGGATTTTGACGGCGACGGGCAGGAAAATGAAAAGACCGTAGTGCCGGAAGTTACCGCGGTTTTCGACAGGCAGGGTTCCTATCCGGTATCCGTGAAGGTTCTTCTCTCAAACGGGTCTATGAGGACGGTATCCAGGCGGGTTTCAATTCCCAAGGAGGTTTTCTCCGTTTCGCCTTTACGCCCGGGAGCGGAAGAACCCGTCCGTTTCTCTGTCGCGCGGCTGGTCGATGATGTCGGATCGATCCGCGAAGTGATGTGGGATTTCGATTCTGACGGGATCGTAGACCAGGTTTCAAATTTGCCTGATGCGGTTTATTCATACCTTAGAACGGGGGACGTGAAGGTTACGGCAAGAGTGAAATTGGAAAACCAAACTCAGAAAGATTATGAGAGGGTTATAACCATTTATGAACCCCAGCCTCCGACGTTTCCCGTAGAAATATTGTCGGAACCGCAAAATCTTATAGGCCCGTCTCCGTTCGGGGCCATATTTTCCGTGGAATCAGGCGAAGAAATAGAAGATGTCATATGGGATTTCGGGGACGGCGAGAAAACAAAAGGCAAAAGGGTCGGGCATACGTTCAAGAACATGGGTGTTTTCCAGGTTTCCGCGCGCGTGCATGCCGCCGATGGCGAAGTTGCCCAGATATCCCAGATAGTAAGAGTCGTAGGCAGGCTTGACATCCCGGATCTCACGTTTGAATCCGAGCCGCCGGTTTTGAGGGGAGAACTCGAGGGGGAAGTCCCGGTGAATGTTCGAATCGTTCCAAGGACATCCATGCCTCTTATAGATTTCAAGTGGGAAGCCCCCGGGGCCACAAGCGTCGGTTCCACGGAAAACGAACTCAATGCCATTTACCGCAGAGCCGGTAAATATGAGATCACTTTGGTCGGGCAAGATCCGGATGCGAAGGTATTAAGAAAAACAATCACTCTTACGGTAAATCCTCCTTCTTCTCAAGTTGTGATCCACATGAATCCGGCGGGCGGGGTTGCGCCGCAGATGGTTCGTTTCGATGCCTCGGAAACAAGCATACAGGGTGAGGAAATTTCCGGGTTCGAGTGGGAATTCGGCGATGAAAAGGGAGTCGCAAAACAGCTTGGAGCGCTGGTCGAGCACTTGTTTGAGAAAGCCGGGACTTTTTCCGTGAAGCTGAGGGCGTTTACCACATCCGGCAAGACATACACCGGCGAAAAGACGATCGTCATTCGGGCGGCTATGCTGGATGCCTGCGCAAAACCCAGCAGGACGCAAGGCAAGGCTCCTCTCGGCGTGAGTTTCAGCATGGATTGCACTACTGGCAATCCTGAGATCATAAAGTGGGAGTTCGGGGACGGCACGGAGTCTGAGGAAAGAAACCCTATTCATGTATTCGAGTCTCCCGGAAAATACCCGGTCTTGCTTACTGTCACCGATTCCACGGGAACGCAGAGCACTGAAACAATTTCCATAACCGCGGAATAATTCTTTCAATTTTTTTCTTATGAGAGCAAAAACTTTAATACGCGTCATAGCCGCCTTGGGTGCCGCCGCGATAATACTTGCGGCGCTTCTGCCTGCATTGTCAACCTTTTAACAGGAAACATAAAACATGAAACATAAAACATGTTCCACCCACAAAGTTTCATGCTTCATGTTTCATGCGTAATGTTTGCCGCCGTTTCAAATGGCTCAAAAACCCTATTGCCGAGTTCTTTGTGCATGAAGTATGCCGCGCATCCTATCATTGCCGCGTTGTCCGTGCAGTAACTTAATTTCACCGGCGTTCTAACCTGCATTGTTTTGAAGCCTGAAATTACGATTTCTCGCAAGCGCGTGTTCGCGGATACCCCGCCTACGAGGTGGATTTCTTTTACTTCCTTAAATTTATTTACGGCAAGGCGGATGCGGCTTGCGAGATGACCGCATATTGCTTCCTGATATGATGCGGCGATATCATGGAGTAGGCTTTTTATTGTATCTTCATATTGGCATTGCGTAGCGCATTCCGATCTAATGTCTCTTAGCAGGTATTTAAGCGAGGTTTTTATTCCTGAAAAACTGAAGTCAAATGTGTCTTCTCCGTGAAGGGGCCTTGGAAAACAGAATCGAGCCACTTGGCCCCCTTGCGCAAATTTTGAAATTTGCGGACCGCCGGGATATGGAAGAGACAGCATTAACGCCCCCTTGTCGAATGCTTCTCCTGCGGAGTCGTCTCTGGTTGATCCGATCAGTTCGCTTTTCGTGTGAGACCGCCTGAGTCTGAGTTCGCTGTGGCCGCCTGACGCCGTCAGGGCCAAAACGGGGAATTCAATTTTATCTGCTCTCTCGAGCCATGTTGAGCTCAGGTGCCCCATTGTGTGATGCACGCCTATAACCGGGATTTTATTTATTGATCCTATCGTTCTTGCGGCTGTTGTGCCAACGAGGAGCGACACAAGCAGGCCGGGTCCTTTCGTCACAGCTATGGCATCCATTTGCCTGATTGTTTTTTTGGCTTCATGAAGTGCTTCGGATATCACGGGCATTATGCATTCGACTTGCTTGCGCGCGGCAGTTTCCGGTATTACGCCTCCAAGATCCGCAAATGAATCAAGCGAACTTGCAATGACATTGCTTAAAACTTTTGTGCCGTTTTCCGTCACGGATGCCGAGGTCTCGTCACATGATGTTTCAATCGCGAGGATTATCATCGGTTAAATTTTTGCTTATCAGATGGAGCAAATCAACAAAATAACGTGACTGCTCACTGAAAGTTGCTATTCGGTGTTCTTTGTAGCCGAGAGCCATGGCTCTCGGCTACAACGAGTTCGTTAACCCCGCGCTAAAGTGCAGGGATTGTAAAATAAGTCAAATTATTGTATAATATCTTTAGTGAAACAAATAAAAAAATACTTGATCTTGGCATTTTACGCGATTTTGGTTTCTTATGCATCTGTTCTTTTTTGGACGGCCGTAATTACCGGTTTTGCTCCACTGGAAGCCGATTTAGTCTCAATTAAACCGAGCCAGATATTAATTGAAGAGGACGCAGAGGAGCATTCTTCCGCGCCGGAAGAAAAAACATCCGTTCCCAAGGCCGATTTGCCGTCAGAAATACCTGCGATAGCGCCTTCTGATACCGAAAAGAAAAGCGCCGATACCGGAATAGTGGAGAAGATTTTCAGGAGTCTTGTGCAAAGGGAACTTGAGCAGTGGGGGATAAACGAATGGTTTTCGATTTCTATACCCTCAATCGGCGTCAGGGCACCCGTGCTTCTGCCGGACAGGCGTTATTGGGATGCAAAAAAATGGGATCTTCTCGAGGAACAAATGCAGATTGCTCTTTTGAACGGAACTGCGGCTTATCCGCATTCGGTCAGGCCGGGATACTTAGGCTCGCTTATAATCACGGGCCACAGCAGTCCTCCGGACGAGCGCGCGAAAGAGAGCCCGTATGGGAGAATATTTTCGCGTCTTCCCGAGCTTAAGCATGACGACAAAATAACAATTGCATGGCAGGGGAACGTTATGACTTACAGGGTAGTCAGGATCAGCATAGTGGAGCCGACTGATACGGAAATTCTTGCGCAAGGCGGCGACAGGCCATACTTGAAATTAATCACATGTTATCCGATAGGAACGACAAAGCAGAGGATTGTTATTACAGCAGTGAAAGAATAGTATTAAGTATTTAGTATTAAGTATGGTTGGATGAATGGCATTGAAACAACATATACTTAATACTTAATACTAAACGTAGTATTCTATCCGCAATGATTTCTTTCATAAAACAACATGCAGTTGTCTTTGTTGCAGTGTTTATTGTTGTACTGCTTATTGCAAAGTTTTTCTATTCCTTGTTCGTTTTCGATGTTCCTCTCGGATTCGATCCGGGAATGTACAGGTATCTTTTTGTAAAATATGCGCGGGAGTTTCCTCCTTTTTCACTGCCTGACTTAAGGCCCTGGGCGCAGGAATATCCGTTCGGATTATTCATTATTACGAGCTATCTTATTAAAGCGGGTATCCCGATGGATTGGTTTCTCGGCTGGATATGGAATTTGTTTCCCGTCATTTTACTTTGCACGTATGCATTTATTGTCTACGAAAAAGAAGGGAAATCAGCAGGAGTTTTGCTTCTGCTCATCGGGTTTCTTTCAATCGCGTTTTACGACGGTTTCGCCCAGATGTATTGGAAGACTTACTTGTCTTTGCTATTCCTGATTATCTCTTTCAGGTTTTTTGAGAAAGAATCGCTCATGATGCTTCCGTTTGCCGCCCTTACGATCTTGAGCCACAGCCAGACAGGGCTTATTCTTGGGCTCACTTTTGCCGTTTGGTGGCTTATTAATTTGCCGTTGGAATGGAGAAATATGCAGTTTAGAAAATGGACGGCGGTTTTTGCCTTTGCCGCTTTGTTGGGCCTTGTTTGGTATTTTCCCTATTGGGAAAGGGCTTTTTGGTCTCCGTTTAAATCAGTAATACTTCTGAGGGGTCAGTCTGCTCCGGCCGGCAATTTTCCTTCCGCATTTTTTTTCATAAAAAACGGCGCAGTTGTTTTTCTGCTGGGCGCGGCGGGATGGCTGAATTCTCTTGTGAAAGATAAGAAAAAAATTTCCGTTTGCCTTTGGCAGATTGCGCCTGCCGTATGCGCCGTGTTCATTGTTTTCAGGCTTGTTTTTTATAACCGCTTTTTCCTCCAGCTTGATTTCTTTTTGATGTACTTTGCCGCTACCTACTTGAAGGCCGTCTGGCGCGGCCGCGACTATTTTTTACGCGCGGTTTTGATCGTTCTCGTCTGCGTCCAAGGGTACCTGTCCGTCAAACAAATGCTGCGCTGGGAACCGCGTTTCAATAAAGAGGAACTCAGTGAAATCGCAAAAATTCCGGAATTTGTCGAGAAGGATGCTCATATAATTGCGCTTGAAAACAATGCGGCTGTCTGGCTTTTGGGCTGGTTGCCGGATTACCACACGGGAGGCCCGGGGCTCTTCGACTTTCCAGCTTGGACGTATCCGCAGTGGGAAAGATTCATTTACGGTTCTCATGATGAAAGATTGTTGCTCATGAGATCGATTGATGTCCATCCGCTGTATTTTATGACTTCAAAGCTTTTCTTTAAGCATTACGGGGAATTTGCTCAGGCCTTCCTATCCGACCCGTGTTTTGAAAAAGTTGAAGGTTCATCTTTGATAAAAGTCGTGTGCAGGCTATATTAGCGACAGTATGCTTGAATTTTTCCCTTCAAGGACGGTCGCAGTTGAAATTTTTGGTTTGCAGATTCATTGGTACGGGCTTATGTACCTATTGGGTTTCGTCCTAACATATTATTTATTGTCCAGGCTGTTTAAGTACAGAAATGTGAATATGAACAAGGATGGCATAGCCAATCTTCTTTCGTGGGGAGTATTGGGTGTGATTTTGGGAGGGAGACTTGGATTTGTTCTTTTTTATGAGCCTTCGTATTACCTTTCAAATCCTTTGGATATCGTTAAGGTTTGGCAGGGGGGAATGTCGTCTCATGGCGGATTTCTAGGGGTAATAACCGTACTAATTATTTATACAAGAAAAAAGAACATAGATTTGCTTTCACTTCTTGACTTGCTTGTCATACCTGTTGCCATCGGTCTTGCTTTGGGGAGACTTGGTAATTTCATAAACGGAGAGCTGTATGGTTTCGAAACGGCTTTGCCTTGGGCGATGTCTTTTCCTGATGCGGAGGGCTTAAGGCATCCGACTCAGATTTATGCATTAGTGAAAGATTTGTTCATTGCCGCTTCCTGTTTTTATTATTTGAAAAGAGGAGCCAAGAAAGGGCAGGTCTTTTCACTCTTTCTTATTCTTTATGGTCTTCTAAGGTTTCTTGTCGAATATTTCCGCGAACAGCCGTACGGACTTGTAGATCTTGGGATTATCGAGCTAAGCAGGGGACAAGCGCTGACCGTGCCGTTGATCGTGACGGGCGTGGCGGTATGGATTTGGGCTCGGCATGGACATGAAACATAAAACATAAAACATGAAGCATGAAACATGAAACATTATCATATAACTTGGTGCGTGGAATATGTTTCATGTTTTATGTTTCATGTTTTATGAAATGTATGAACGTTCTTCTGTGTATGCACGACATCCCTCTGGACCTCACCAGGTCAAAATGTTCCGGCGTGCCGTATCCTTTGTGTATGCAGAAATTGTAATGCGGGCAGATCAGATGATGCCTCATCATTATCCTGTCGCGCACTACTTTAGCCACTATCGAGGCGGCCGAAATGCACGGTTCTTTTTCATCTCCGTCAATGATCGAGCTGTGGGGATAGTCGAACCAGAATTGGTCTCTTCCATCAACCATGAGATAGGTTGGTTTTATGAGCAGTGAAAGCCGGAAGACGGCTCTCTGCATCGCTTTTTCCGTGGCATCCAGAATCCTAAGCGAATCAACTTCCGCTGATGTTACTATTCCAAATCCGAAGAAACAGTTTCTCTTTATCCAGTCAAACGCTTCTTCCCTTTCTTCCTCGGCAAGCTGTTTGCTGTCTTTGATGAAAGAGGGGATTGGCTTTTCAGGAATGACGCACGCGCCGGCAACAACGGGACCGGCGATCGCCCCGCGTCCGGCCTCGTCAACCCCGGCGACAATGGCTGACGGATATTTAAAGTGAATAGTGGAAAGTGGAAAGTGGAAAGTGGAAAATGACGAAAACTTAGAACGAACTTCGAGTCGCTTTAGTATTTTCCACTTTCCACTTTCCGTTTTCAACTTTATTTCGCAATATCTCCCTTGCAATCTCCCTCTCATTCCACTGAACTTGCCCTTCTTTGACCCACATGGTCGTATCGCTTCCTTTTCCGCATAGGATGACGGCATCTCCGTTATTTGCTTGTGAAAAAATGAATTCGATGGCTTTCCGCCTGTCGGGAATTCTGTGTGCCGCGCATTTTGATTTGTCAATTCCGGTAAAAACCTCACTGATGATAGATTCGGGGTCCTCCGTGTACGGATCTTCGTTTGTGACTACGACGACATTGGCAAGTTCGGAACACAATTTGCCTATGACCGGCCGTTTCTCTTTCATCCTGTCTCCGCAGCTTCCTGTAAGGACCAGAAGTTTGTTTTCGAGCCCAATCATTTGTCTGAGCGCTGACAGGGTTTTTTCGTAAGCGCGCGGGGTGACTGTGAAATCTACGAAGACTAAGAACGGCTGGCCTTCGTCAATTCTTTCCATTCGCCCGGGAGCTCCCTTGAACGTTTTGAGCGCATCGGACGCGGTTTCGATTTTAACTCCTGCCGCGCACGCGCATGATATCGCGCATAGCGCGTTTTCGAGGTTGAAAACGCCGGGGATGGAAATGGAAAACGGAACAGCCTTCGCCAAGGCTTCGGCCGTCAAGAAGTGGAAAGTGGAAAATGTTTTGTCAATAAAGTTGAGATCTGCTGATGAAAACTCAGATGATGAATTGATTTCAGACATCCAAAGTACTTCGTCGTATTTTCCACTTTCCACTTTCCACTTTCCACTTGTATAGCAGATCGTCTTCTCCGATTTTATCTTCGAATATGTATCGAAGGTTTCGTCTTGTGCATTGAGTACTTTTGTTCCTTTTCCCTTGAGCATCTCAAAAAGAATGCCTTTGTCCTTCCTGTATTGTTCTATGCTTCCGTGGTAATCAAGGTGCTCGGCGGATGTGTTTGTTATCGCTGTGATTTTCGGAAAAGTGTGGTTAAGCCTGCCTTGCACGAGCCCGTGCGAAGAGACTTCCAGCACTGCGTGCGTGCATCCGCTTTGCGCGAGCCTGCGAAGAAATTTCTGAATGAGAAACGGCGAGGGCGAGGTTTTCTGAGTTTCATTCCATTCT
>Ga0209211_10006092_pt1 | contig 17679 bp, 25 predicted proteins | sample RifGroA2_FD_183992 | JGI IMG/M metagenome (GOLD analysis project Ga0209211, IMG submission 183992) | Groundwater microbial communities from Rifle, Colorado, USA - Groundwater A2 (SPAdes) (version 2) | ecosystem: Environmental > Aquatic > Deep subsurface > Groundwater | place: Rifle, Colorado... | reverse complement strand
GAAATGGAACGTGACTGCCTGATTGGCTATGGTGCCAGCATGGTAATAAAAGAAAGGCTTCTTGAGGAAAGCGACAAGACGAATCAGTTTGTCTGCGCGGAATGTGGTGCAGTTGCAACGCATGATTATGCAAGCAACAAGGATATCTGTGCAGTCTGCGGAAGTGAAAACGTTCACTCTGTTGAAATGAGTTATGCGTTCAAGCTTTTGCTTGATGAAATCCGCTCGCTGTATATTTTCCCAAGACTTTTACTGAGGGATAAAATCTGATGAGAAATCTAATGAATCTATGATTATTTGATAATTTGCCGGGTGTGTTATATGTCTATACAAAAAATACTTGACAGGATAAAGTTTTCGATTTTCTCTCCCGAGATGGTCAGAAGAATGTCTGCGACAAAGATACTTGTTCCAGATACATATGATGACGATGGCTACCCAATAGACTGCGGTCTTGTTGATACCCGCCTTGGGGTTGTTGACCCGGGTCTTAGGTGTAAAACCTGTGGTGGTCGTGTTAAAGAATGTCCAGGCCATTTTGGTCATATCGAACTTATACGACCGGTTGTTCATGTGGAGTTCGCAAAACAGATATTTCTTGTTTTGAAATCAACCTGTCCATCGTGCAAGAGAATCGCGCTTCCAAAATCCGTTCTGAAGGAAGTCGTTAACGAACTTGAGGAAATGGAAAAAGCGTCTGCTCCAACAGGTTCTGTAATCCCCTCAGCGGTTTCCATAAAAGATATTGTAAAGGGCGAAGTCAAACTGTCTTCCGAAGATCTTGGAATTCCTGTTCTTGATGCAGTTCCATCCGAATCCGCGGCTGTTTTAGCTGATGCTTCCAAAGTCGAGGAAAAGAATGAAGTAAAACCAAAAAAGGAGAAAAGAGAAAAGAAAACTCTGTCAATTTGTCCTCACTGCAACACCAAACTTTCGGAGATTAAACTTCTAAAGCCAACAGGTTACTATAAGGAAAAAGAGGCAATGCTTCCATCAGAAGTTCGTGACTGGCTTGCAGGAATATCCGATGAAGATTTGCGCCAGATCGGCTATGACCCGGTTTATTCAAGGCCTGAATGGATGATACTTACAGTTCTTCCGGTTCCGCCGGTTAATGTCCGCCCTTCGATAACTCTTGAAACCGGTGAACGCAGTGAAGATGACCTTACACACAAGCTTGTAGATATAATCAGAATCAACCAGAAACTTGAGGCAAATATCAATGCCGGTGCACCGCAACTTATTATAGAAGACCTTTGGGAACTTCTTCAATATCATATCACAACCTATTTCAATAACGAAACTGCCAATATCCCGCCTGCAAGGCACAGAAGCGGAAGACCGCTCAAAACGCTTGCGCAAAGACTGAAGGGAAAAGACGGACGATTCAGATATAATCTTTCAGGAAAAAGAGTTAATTTCTCAGCCCGTACGGTTATTTCACCAGATCCGCGTCTGGAAATGGATGAGGTTGGTGTGCCATTGGCAATAGCCAGCGAGCTTACGATTCCGATTTCAGTTACGGAATGGAATCTCGAACAATGCAAAGTATTTGTTCGTTCAATGTCTTATCCGAAAGCGGTTTACATTATTCGCGCTGATGGAAAACGTTTGAAAGTGAGTGACCTCGAGGATCTTAAAAAATCTCTTGCAGATGAACTGAAGGTCGGTTCGATAATTGAAAGGCAGCTTGTGAATGGAGATATAGCGTTATTCAACAGACAACCCTCTCTTCACAGGATTTCAATAATGGCGCATCGCGTGCATGTTCTTCCTGGCAAAACATTCCGGATTAATCCGGTTGTAATTGCTCCATACAACGCGGACTTCGACGGCGACGAAATGAATCTTCATATTCTTCAAACTGAAGAAGCACAGGCCGAGGCAAAGCATCTTATGAAAGTGGAAGGGCAGATCGTTTCTCCAAGGCATGGCCATGCGATAATCAAACCACAGGAAGATCATGTTTCAGGCGCTTATTTCCTGACAATGGACAATACTGAATTTTCATTAAAAGAAGCCTCAAATCTATTTTATCTTGCAGGTATTACTGAACTTCCAGAGCCTGATAAAAAAGGAAAGTATTCTGGTAAGTTCCTTTTCTCACAGATTCTGCCTTCAGAGCTGAATGTGAAGGTTCAGTCAAAGATGGGTGAGGAAATCATTATTAAGAACGGAAAACTCCTAAAGGGAGCGATCGACAGCAGGGCAATGGACGAAATCATAGAAAAAGTATTTGCGATTCATGGTCCGGAATATACAAAGAATTTTATTGACAAGCTCACCCGCCTTGCTCTTGAGGCAATAAGCATTCATGGTCTGAGTGTGTCCATTGGAAGCTATACACTCTCAAAGAAGGCAGATGAGGATATCGCAAGATTGACGGATAAGCTGAATCGAGAGATCGACAGTCTTATCATGCAGTATAAAAACAAGACACTTGAGCGTTCTCCAGGTCTTGGTCTTAAAGAAACACTTGAAGGATTTGTGATGCAGGTAACCAGCAAGGCAAGAGAAGATGTAGGAAAGCTCGTTGAATCTGATTTGACTTATTCCAATCCATCAATTATCATGGCCAAGATTGGGGCAAGAGGAAGTTTACTTAATGCGATTCAGATGTCTGCACTTGTTGCGCAGCAGGCAGTGAGAAGCAAAAGACTTACAAGAGGATACAAGAAAAGAACTCTTCCATACTTTAAGCTCAATGCCCTTACTGCAAAGGAACGTGGTTTTGTTTTCAGTTCTTTCAGAAAAGGTCTCAGTGTTTACGAGTTTTTCCACCATGCAATGGGTGGAAGGGAAGCGCTGGTAAATACGGCTATCCGAACTGCGCGTTCAGGTTACATGCAGCGCCGACTTATCAATGCGTTGCAGGACCTTGTAAGCTTCACAGATGGCAGCGTAAGAAATGCGGACATGAGCGTAGTACAGTTTATTTACGGCGGAGACGGAAAAGATCCGATGTATGCGACCACTGCTGCGGTTGCTGATGTTGCAAAACAGGATGATGTTGATACCGCATAATCTATGTTTTAGATTTAGTTAAATGTGAGTGATGTTATGGTTTCTGAATCCAAAAAATCAATGATTGCACCCTATGAAGCGGTCGGGGTTGTTGCTGCGCAGAGTTTAGGCGAACCAGGTACTCAGATGACTATGCGTACTTTCCACTATGCAGGTGTAGCTGAGCACGTGCCAACTGGCTTACCAAGGCTGATAGAAATCGTTGATGCAAAAAAAGAGCCGAAAAAGCCAATCATTGACATCGCACTCAAATCCGTTTATGCGCGCAGTCCAACCGAGGCAGAAAAGGTAGCGCGAGAACTTGGCGCAGTATTTGCTTCCGAGGTAGCAAGAATTGAGGATGACCTTGCCGAAAGACAGATTGTTATAACTTACTCTGAGAAAGACGGCAAGGCGCTCGGAGTCTCATTTGCAGCGCTTAAGAAAGCATTAGAAGAAACATTTCCTGATCTTCGCGCACGCGGAGAAGGAGAAATTGTAATAAAATTCGAGAAGACTGCAAAGGTTAAGAAGAAAACTAAAAGTGGCACTTCTGAAGGCCCGGAAACAGAGAAAATAATAACACTGAAATCAATAAGACGATCTGCAAATAAAATCCGGGATATCGTAGTCAAGGGAATAAAGGGAATAAGCAGGGCAGTCGTCATAAAAGGAGATGGGGAATATTTCATCCGTGCAAGTGGATTCAATATTACCGGTGCAGTTGCACATTCTGCGGTTGATCTAAAGCGGGTTTACACAAATAACATAAAAGAAATAGAGCGGGTCTATGGAATCGAAGCAGCACGCAATGCAATCGTCCGCGAAATTCGCCAGGTCATGGACATGCAAAAGCTTTTTGTTGATATACGCCACATAATGTTAATCGCAGATGCAATGTGCATTTCTGGCCAGATAAAATCAATTGGCAGACATGGTTTGAGCGGAGAGAAAGTTGGAGTTCTTGCAAGGGCTGCATTCGAGGAAACCGTGAAGCATCTTATAAATGCGAGTGTATCTGCAGAGGAGGACAAGCTTATCGGAGTTACTGAGAACATTATTGTAGGTCAGACAGTTCCGGTAGGTACAGGAAAAATACTTCTTGCAATGAAAGCAAAGAGGAAGAAAAAGAAAGAGAAAGAAAAGGAGTGATGCGTAAATACTATTTAAAGAGGGATTCGTTATGGTTGCAAAGAAAAAAGAAAGTGAAGATATTTCTGAGGAAACTACAAAGAAAGCAGTACAAGATGCAAGCGAGGAAGTAGAATCTGCCGAGGTTGCGGAAAGTACTACCGAGTCTGCAGAAGCCGCAGATGAGGCTGCAGTTGATGAGCCAAAGAAAAAACTTGTAAGGCGAAGAAAATCAAAGCGTGAAAAGGAAAGTCCTGTTTCACGTGCGATAAGGCTTGCTGTTGAAAGCGGAAAAGTAGGTTTTGGTTCTAATGAGGCGATGAAAAAGGGCGCAACTAGCCTTGCCTTTGTTCTTGCTGGGAATTCTCCGGCAAGCGTAAAGTCTGGAATCACCTATATCTCTTCTTCAAAGGGAGTTCCAATCATAAACTTTGCCGGAAGCTCTATTGAGCTTGGTTCGGTGTGTGGAAAACCATATCCTGTTTCCGTGCTTTCTGTTTATGAGCAGGGAAGTTCAAACATTGTTGAGATTGCAAAAGAGGGCAAGAAGGCGTAGGCGAGTAGCCAGTAGCTGGTAGCCATTATTTGGTGTAATTTTTATGGTGGAGTTAACAGGGGATGACCTTAATTATTTTTCTGCTTTTGAACGAATAACAGGAGTTATCCCAATAGATTTTATTTCCACGGAATTCGGAATGTACTATCTTGTTTCAAAACCAGACCTTGGCAAGGCGATTGGCAAAAATGGAGCGAATATACAGCGCCTGAAGGTCGTTCTCAAAAGAAAAGTTGTTGTTATAGGAGATAACAAGGATATCGAGGATTTTGTGCGGGGATTTTTCAGCAATGTTGAAATAGTCTCGGTTGAATTGCGAGAAGCTCCAGGCCAAAAAGTTCTGTTTCTTACAATTGCAGAAAAAGATCGCGGTATAGCGATAGGAAAAAGCGGGGAAAGAATCAAGGCAGCAAAGGAATTCATGAAAAAGAAATTCGGTGCTGAAATAAAATTGCAGACACGAAGAACTGAAATCTGAGCTTTAGGTCTTACCAATCCCATCTTGTCAGATTATGGAATACAGAATACTGGCTGATATTTCCTTTAATTATGCCGAGAGGCGGAATGGTTTGATCTGTAGCAATAAAGTATACTTTCCTCGGAAGTCACAGCATTCTTAAACATTTGTTATCAATATACTTCGAGTGATTAAATGACTAAAAAACTTGTTCTTCTCGGGTATGTGTATAATCCCTGTTGTGTCCACGATAATACGCATCAAAGAGAACGTGCGGTGCGGGCATTTGCGCGGCTTGCGCCCAAAGCCATAACCCTGGAATTCAATACAAATCATATGGATGCGGGGCAGATTCCGGTGATGGATGCGGCAATTCTTTATGCAGGAGATAACACAATTCCAGTTCATGATGTGGATGAAGGATATTCCAGCAGGGTTGCCGATGTATATATCTCAACAGTTACGAAGAGAATGACCGTAACCGTTAGTCCTATTCTTGCGCAATATCTCTCCAAATATGGAGATTTTAAAAGCATACCTCGGTCCATTCGCGCTAAGTTGCTGGCAAATCCTCACGTGGACCTTGAAAAGCATGGAATTGAGCTTGGCCCGGATGTTTTGTATGATATTTATAGGAAATTCACAGATGGTTCAATACCCGTTGAGGAAATGCGCGCGTATTTTGAAGGATATGGGATGCATATTGGCCATCCGAGCGATGCATTAATGGCTGCGCACATCCGCAGGATTTTCGGCCAGCATGAAGACGGAATGATTCTTCACATTGGTGGAATCTTTCACATGATTGAGCTTGGCGAAGCTCCAACATTACTCAGACTTTTGAAGGATTTGAATCCTGAAAGGCTTCTGCTGGCTGATTTTTAAGCGGTTCAGAGTCTTGGGTCCGATAAAACGAAGTATTCGTTTTAGTCCACCACCTAACAGCCAATTGCCAGTAGCCTTTATTTATAAACCTTTCTCTCAATAATTCACTTTACCGAATTTTATCTCGGGCATCCCTCGTTATTGAGGGCAATGCAAACAGCGTTTCGAGTTACGCATTTGGAGTTTCGTCGTTGCAAAACGCTAAACGCAAGAACTCAAAACACAACCAAACAGGGAACTGTTATGACAGACATAAGGAGACCCAGAAGGGGTTCTATGGCGTTCAGGCCGCGAAAGCGCGCGGCAAGGCAAGTGCCTGATGTTTACTGGCAGTCATGTGATTCAAAACGCGTGCTTGGATTTGCAGGTTACAAGGCAGGAATGACTCATGCTTCTTATATTGACAATTCCGAATCACCTACAAAAGGTCAGGAAGTTGTCGGTGCGGCAACAGTTATCGAAGTTCCACCCCTTTACGTTTACGGAATCAGGTGTTATTCAAAAGGCTATGGTGCACAAAATGATTCTATTGGAGATATTCTGATTTCCGATTCAAACATTCTCAAAGTTTTAGGTGCAAAAAAGGCAGAGCCAAAGAAATTTGATGAGGCCAAAGCAACAGATGTGCGCCTTTTGGTGTACTCGCAACCTGATAAAACCCGCATCGGAAAAAAGCATGTTGAAAAATTCGAGCTTGGTGTTGGCGGAAAAGATGTAGCAGAAAAACTCGAATATGCAAAATCACTTCTTGGAAAAGAACTAAGAGTAAAAGATCTTTTCAAACCAGGAGAGTTCCTTGATGTTATTGCGGTTACAAAAGGAAAAGGCTGGCAAGGTGCAGTAAAAAGATTCGGTGTTTCTCTTCAAAGGCCAAAGGCAACTGGAAAAAGAAGGCATGTTGGTACTCTGGGTCAATGGCATCCTGCATATGTATTGTATACGGTGCCACAAGCAGGACAAATGGGCTACCATACAAGAACAGAATTAAATAAGTTTGTGCTCAAGATAGGTGACAAGCCGGAAGACGTAAATCCTTCAGGAGGATTTTTGCAGTACGGATTCGTAAAAAATGATTATCTGCTACTTAAAGGTTCTATTCCAGGTCCAGTTAAGCGTCTCGTCAGGCTCAGGCTTGGTGTCCGCTCAGGAAATGTCCAGCCAAAGGACCCGACGGTTTCGTTTGTTTCGGTTGCCTCACTACAATAATAGGTGTTCATGATGAAAGCAGAAATATATTCTCTTGACGGAAAGCACGTGCGTGATGTCCAGCTTCCGGCACAATTCCAGTATCCGTATCGTGATGACCTCATAAAACGGGCAGTTCTCAGCGAGGAAAGCCGAACATTCCAGCCAAAAGGTTCATATCCTCTTGCAGGTCTTGAAACAAGTGCGAGATACAAAGGGCGCAAGGAGGATTTCGGTACAGTAAAAAACAAGGGTATCCCGCACCTTCCGCACGAAGTTCTTCCAAAAGGGCAACTTGGAAAAGTAAAACGTGTCCCGCATTCAGTGAAGGGACGAAGAGCCCACCCTCCTAAGGCAACAGAAAAACTTGTCGAAGAAATGAACAAAAAAGAATATACTCATGCTTTTTGCAGTGCGTTGTCTGCAACGGCAAATAAATCTGTTGTATCCGCGAGATGCGTCGCAAATTCTTTAGCTGTTTCTTCCATTTCTTCTCTTCCGTTTATTCTTGAAAATTCCTTCGAAAACCTGAAAAAAACAAAAGATGTCGAAAAGGTTTTTGTTGCATTGAAAATTTCCGCTCTTGTTGAAAAATCAAAAGAAAAAAGCAGTGCAGTTTCTGGTGTAAGGCACAGAACTGTCAGGACAAAAGTTCCGCGTTCGGTCCTTGTTGTTGTCGGAAAGAAATGCGATGCAATAAAGGCTGCACGAAATTTGTCTGGTGTTGATGCAGTTGATGCAGAAGGGTTAAAGGTCCTTCATCTTGCTCCGGGTACACATGCCGGAAGAATAACTGTTTTCACGGAAAGCGCATTGAGCGCTCTGGAAAAGAGGTTGAGTTCATGATACTTTTAGCTCCAATCAAAACGGAAAAATTCATTCAGCAAATCGAGTATGCTAATACAATTGTATTCAAAGTAGACGTGCGGGCCACAAAACAAAATGTCAAGGATGAAATTGAAAAAACATTTGGCGTAAAGGTCGCGGATGTTCGCACATATATCTCTCCAAAAGGGGAAAAGCACGCATTAATCAAGCTTGCCGAAGGTTCAAAGGCAGAGGATATTGCAACGAAATTGAAACTCGCATAACGGTGAACAAATGGGAAAAAGATTAAAGCAGCAAAGAAGGGGAAAAGGAACGCCACGATACCGGGCACCAACAGCCAGATTCAAGGCTGATCTTTCTTACCGTTCTTATGATGATGTTGAAAAGACGGGAGTTTTGCGTGGACAGGTGCTGTTATTTATCGACGACCCGGCACGTGATGCACTGCTCATGAAAGTAAAATATGATAATGGAGAAACCGGATTGCTTTTAGCTCCGGAAGGGATTGCAATTGGCGATTCTGTTGATGCAGGCGCGCAGGCAAGGCTTACAATGGGAAGTGTTCTTCCTCTTTACAGGCTCCCTGATGGTGCTTATATATATAATATAGAAAGAAATGCAGGAGATGGCGGAAAATTTGTCAAGGCGCCAGGTTCATATGCTAATATTATTTCAAAGGAAGGCGGAATAGTTTATGTTAAATTGCCGAGCAAGGCAGTAGTAACTCTTTCGAACGAGTGCAGGGCACAGCTTGGCCTTGTTTCGGGTGGAGGGCGAGGGGAAAAGCCTTTGCTTAGGGCCGGTACTGCTCACTACAAATACAAGGCAAAAAACAGAATGTGGCCTAAAATACGTGGTGTTCATATGGCTGCATACAATCATCCGCACGGCGGAAAGCAGCACCACGTAGGAAAGCCGACGACTGTTGCAAGAGGCGCACCTCCTGGTTCAAAGGTTGGACACATCGCAGCAAGATCCACTGGACGAAAAAAGGCAAAGGTTACAGCAGACGCAGCGGAAAGACGTTAGCATTTTACAAGATTACAAGATTTGGTGATATCCGATGAAAAAAGAATCATTTAAGGGGTTTGAACCGGAAAAGATTCCGTCAATTACATTGGACGAGTTTACGAAGATGACTACTTCACGGAACAGACGCACGATCAAGAGGCTCAACCAGAATCCGCGCCTGAAGAATTTCATGAAGAAAGTCCGCGAAGTTCTTGTGAAGAATCCAAAGAAGCTAATAAAAACTCATATTCGCGATGCAATTATCATTCCAGAATGGATGGGTGCTGCATTTGGCGTTTACAATGGAAAGGAGTTCAAGCGGGTTGATGTAACCTGGGATAAAATCGGAAAAAGACTTGGGGATTATTCCCATTCATGTTCGCGTGTTCTGCATTCCGGTCCGGGTGTAGGGGCTACACGAGGAAGCAAGTTCGTTCCGCTCAAGTGATGGGTGTTGTGTTATGTATTCCTGTAAAATTCCAGAAGACAAAAAAGACATGTTCGCTTTCGCGCTTGCCAATGGAATTGAGGCTTCGTACAAGGATCTCTGTGAAGTATGTGGGCGAATCAAGGGTAAACGCACCAGTTCGGCTCTTTCACTTCTTGAACGAGCAGCAGAAGGAGAAATTCCAATCATGTTCAAAACTTACAACAAAAGACTAGGCCACAGGAGAGAGCTTGGCGGGAAGAAAGGAAGATACCCGGAAAAAGCCGCAGGTCTTGTTCTGAAAGTTTTGAAAAGTGCAATTGCGAATGCAGATGTTGTTGGTCTTAACGAAGAGCGAATGATTTTCCATGCAGCTGCCAACAAAACCTTCACTTATCCCAGGCTTTCGCCAAAGGGAAGACGTAACAGAGCTAATTACGAGCTTGCTAAGATAGAAATCGTGCTCAAGGAAGTTGTGGAAACTCCGAAAGAAAAAAAGGAACAGAAAAGAGCAGAGCAGAAAGCAAAGTCGGATGTGAAGACCGATGTGAAGGCCACTGTGCAAAAGGAAGTGTCTGATGCAAAGGGTGTGGTCAGAAAAGAAAAATTGAAAACCGAAGAGAAAAGTCTGATGCAACGAATGGAATCGGATCAAAAGATTTGAAATCCGACGAAGTGAAGTGACTTTATGGTCTACGAGAAAAAATTTATTGATGAGCCGATCGGCAAATACAAAATGATGAAATTCCTGGAAAAGGCACTTGAAAATGCCTGGCTTGCAGGAGTTGACATCCAGAGAACCCCGCTCGTTACGCGCATAACACTAGAAGTAATGAATCCCGGAAAAGTCATTGGAAGGAAAGGACGTTTCATCAATGATTTAACCGAGGCAATCAAAACTGAGTTCGGAATAGAAAATCCACAGATAAGCGTTGTTGATGTTCAGAACCAGTATCTTGAACCGCGTCTTGTGGCAAAGAAGGCGGCAAAATATATTGAAATGGGTAAGAAGGTAAGGCAGGTTATGCATTTCCTTCTTCGCGAGATTCTTAAGTCTGGTGCGCTTGGTGCAGAAATTGTCGCGTCAGGAAAGATCGGTGCAAAAGGCGCTCGTGCAAAATCACTTCATGTTTCAGCGGGTTATATTCCAAAAGCAGGTGAGCCTGCAAGGCTTGTCCGTGAGGCACATGTAAACGCGCTCACAAAATCCGGAATTATTGGAGTTCTTGCAAGGATTGTTCCTCCGGGAACCGTGTTTCCTGATAAGGATTCTTCCAAAGCAGTTATTATTCCAAAGGTCATAGAAGTTGCGGATGCGCCGGTCTCCAGAAAACCTGGAATGATTCCAGGCTCTCAACCGGTGACTACTAAATAATGGTGAAAAACATGGCTATACTTCGTGCTGGAGATATAAAAAAATTAACAAAAGCAGAAATGCTCAAAAAGCTTGAGGAGCTTTCAAAGTCTCTTCTGGAAGTCGGGGGCAGCAATAAAAAAAGGCCAGTTAAAACGGCAATTGCTCGGCTCAAGACATTCATTTCAAAAGCAGGTTCTGAAGATGGAAAGGCAAAGGTACCTGAACAGAAAAAGCAAGCATTTAAAAAGAATTCATGACGAAGTATAAGTTTTACTACGTAAATCTGATGTTTGTGTATTTGTGATATATTATATTGTCGAGGTTTGTATTAATGAGTGATATATGCAACAAGTGTGGAATGCTGAAGGATCTCTGCGTTTGCGAGATTCTGGACAAGCAGGAGACCGCAAAAATAAAAATATATACTACGTCAAAGAAGTTCAAAAAATTGGTTACTGTTGTCGAGGGTTTGGACCCCGTGCATCTGGATGAAACCGCAAGTCGTCTTAAACACGGTCTTGCGTGTGGAGGGACTGCAAAAGACGGCATAATCGTGCTTCAGGGAAACCATAAAAAACGGATTCCCGAGCTTCTTGTCAAGTTGGGTTATCCCAAGGAGATTATTGAAGTAAAATAATAATCTGAAGTGGTATTTTTTATATTCCATTTCCTTATAGGATTCCATCCAAGGTGATTTTTATGAATGAATGCACTGATAAGAACTGTTATGTTCATGGCTCTGTCCGCGTGCGCGGAGGAAGGTTCACTGGTAAGGTTGTCAGTGACAAGGGGAAAAGAACTGTAATTGTAGAACGAAGCGGTATTCGTTTCATAACCAAATACCAAAGAAGGGCAAAGATCCGTTCAAAAACACCAGCGCACAATCCCGATTGCGTAAATGCAAAAGAAGGGGATATAGTCAACGTTGGTGAAACAAGAAAATTAAGTAAGACAAAGGCATGGACTGTTCTCGAGGTTCTTAAACCTGAGGCACAATAATTTACGTATATATAGAGGGAAAATCATGAAAGGACTCACATCAAGCGTAACTCGTGCGTTGACAACTGGCTCGTATGTTCCTTGCCAGGATAACAGCGGGGCAAAGGAAATATTCATAATTGGAATTCCAGGAATGGCTGGGACCAGGAGAAGAAATGCTGGTGCAGGCGTTGGTACAGTTGTTACTGCGTCAGTAAAAAAAGGAAATCCCGATATGATCAAAAAAGTAGTGAAAGCAGTTATTATAAGGCAAAAAAAAGAATTTCGCAGACCAAATGGAATGCGGGTTATGTTTGAAGACAATGCCGCAGTACTTATCACAGAAGATGGTCTGCCGGTTGGAACAGAGGTTAAAGGTGTTGTTGCAAGGGAAATATATGAAAGATTTCCAAAGGTGTCTGCAGTATCCGCAGGTATCCTATAAAGTTATGTCCATAATTGGTGACGTTTATGAAACCTGATACAGAAAGAACAAAACGATATCATGCAAAATTGCACAAAAAGCGCGATTTTCTTCACGTTCACATAGCAAAAGAGCTGCGCAAGAGCATGAAGTCCAAGAAGAGATCGATTCTTGCAAGAAAGGGTGACAGCGTAAAAGTTATGCGTGGTTCATTCAAGGGAAAAAACGGAAAAATCTCAAGCATTGCTACACTCAGATGCAAAATATTCATTGAAGGTTTCAATAGGAAAACTCTTCGTGGAAAGGAAGTTCCAGTTCCATTCGAGCCATCAAATCTTTTGCTCGTTGGAGTGGAAATGAGCCAATCGCGAAAGGAGCTTTTCCAGGAAGTTAAAGCTCAGGAAGTTAATAAAGAAACCAAGGAAGTTAAGGAAACCAAAGTCGCAGAAGCCAAGGTTCTGGAATCCAGGACTTCGGCAAGTGGGTGATGATTTTATGTCAAAGAAAGGACGATCGTTTCATATGAAAAGGCTTGCGGCTCCAAAAGCCATACCGATCACAGACAAGAAGGCGCATACTTGGATTATGAAGCCAGAGCCAGGACCGCATTCAAGTTTGCATTCAATGTCTGTTACAGTATTCCTAAGAGATATTCTTAAGGTTGCTAGAACCTCAGCTGATGTAAAGAAAGTTCTTTCAAAAAAACTTGTTTATGTTGATGGTGTGCCCCGCGTTTCTGAAAAATTTCCAATTGGTTTCATGGACGTGGTAAGCTTCCCGTCACTGGAAAATTATTACAGAATCGCACTTGATTTCAAGGGACGACTTGTACCTGTTGAAATTTCAAAGGATGAAGCTACTAAAAAAATCTTAAAAGTCACAGGAAAAACAACTGCTCCAAAAGGAAAAATTGCGCTTTCATTCCATGATGGAAGATATCTGCTTGGCGACAATAACGTTCATGTTGGTGATAGTGTTGTCGTTGGTTTGCCTTCTGGCAAACAGAGCGGTGTGCTTCGTCTTGAGAAAGGTGCAAGGTGTATTGTACGTGAAGGTGCACACGCAGGAACAATAGCAAAACTCGATGAGTTTCTTCATAGAAAGGCTGGTTCTGCTCCAGAAGTTCGAATGAGCGCAAAAAGCGGGGACTTCATTACAGTTGCAAGATACCTTTTCGTTGTTGATGAAACCATAAAAGAATCAGGTCGTAAGGAGGAATAAAAATGAGTGAAAATTCCAATTCAACCGGAAATTCAAAATCAAATCCCATGCGGGAAATATTGATAGACAAAGTCACGGTTAATATCGGAGTTGGCTCTCCGGGCGAAAGGCTTGATTATGCCAAAGAACTTTTGAGTAAACTGAGCGGAAATAGAACTCCTGTTGAAACAAAGTCCAGAACAAGAAACCCGGTATTTAAACTGAGGGTTGGCCTTCCAATAGGTACGAAGGTTACTTTGCGTTCCACAGCTGCCAGAACCTTTCTCGACAAGGCGCTCTCGGCAAAAAAGAAATTCCTTCTTCCCTCAAACTTTGATTCTGGTGGAAATTTTTCATTTGGTATTGCCGAGTACATTGATTTTCCTGGGGCAAAATACGACCCGAAAATAGGAATGTTTGGTTTCGATGTCTGTGTAACTCTCAGAAGGCGTGGAAGTCGCGTGAAGGAACGCAGGTTCAGGACCTCCAAAATAGGAAAATCACACAGGATTACCCGTGATGGCGCGCAGGAATTTGCGAAATCCGTCCTTGGAGTAAAATTCGCAGAAGAATAATATTTATGGAAAGAAGAGTCATGTTTATGGGAATATGAAATTGTTTATATGGGGTTATGATTATATGAAAGTTTCTCTTGAAGACCGTTTCAAAGGAAAAGGAAACCGAAAGTGTCGTATCTGCGGTAATGCCCGCGGGATGATAAGAAAATATCATTTGGGTGTGTGCAGAAGATGCTTTAGGGAAATTGCAGCTGACATCGGCTTCAGGAAATATGGAGGATAATTGGTGAATGATATGGTTGATCATATTGCAGACATGCTTAATACATTGAAAACACATGAGACGCTTGGGCAGAGAGAATGCACTGTTAAGGCAACCAAGCTTACACGTTCCATCCTGGAAATATTCAAGACCCATGGTTACCTGAAAGACTATGATTTTTTGGATGACCAAAGGGGCGGAAAATTCGGTGTTCATCTTGACGGCAGGATAAATAACTGCGGAGTCATAAAACCGAGATTTCCGGTCAAGAAAAATGAGTGGTATGTTGCAGAGCAGAAATACATTCCAGGTGTCGGCGTTGGACTCCTCATAGTTTCAACAAATGCGGGTATAATGACAAATTCCGATGCTGAAAAAAAGCAAATCGGTGGAAGGCTTTTGGCTTATATTTACTGAAATTACTATTAAAGTTACACACGTGATATTTATGCAGATTCCAGATAAGGTTTCCGTTGATGTTTCCGGCTCTTCGCTGAAGGTGAAAGGACCCTGTGGAGAGATAATAAAATTAATCCATTCGGATGTATCCGTGAAAGTCAATGGAAAAGAAGTTGAGGTTTCCGGAGAGAGCAAAATGCTGGTAAATACATTCAGTGCTCATGTTGCGAATATGCTGAAAGGAGCGAGTGAGGGCTATTCCATTTCACTCAAATCAGTGTTTGCACATTTCCCATTCACGGTTGAGATAAAGGGGAAGGAATTTCTAGTCAAGAACTTCCTTGGGGAAAAAACCCCGCGCAGGGGAAAGATTGTCGGAGCTACCAAAGTCGAAGTTAAGGGTCAGGATGTTAAATTATTTGGTCCAGACAAAGAGGCAGTTACGCAGACCTTTGCGAATATGCGCTTGAGATTGAAGATACGCAATAAGGATTCGAGAACCTTCCAGGATGGTCTTTACAAGGTGCAATGATTGAAGTAAATTGAAATATTTGTTGTGTGATATTTATGTCTTTGACAAAGAAAAGGAAACCAAAATTCAATGTGCTTAACGCCTTCTACATGCGAAGTGTCAAAGGAAGGTGGAGAAAGCCAAAGGGTATTGACAACAAAAAACGCGTGAGACTAAGACACACTGGTGCATCTCCTCGTGTTGGGTATAAAAACACCGAGAGCGTGCGTTTCCTTCACCCTCTTGGAATGAAAGAGATTCTTGTTCATAATATCCAGGAACTTGCAAACCTAAAGGATGTTCTTATCAGAATAGCCGCCGGTGTTGGCGGAAAGAAGCGCGCCGAAATTGCAAAAAAGGCAGGCGAAATGAAGCTCACACTCCTTAATTTCAAATCCGAACAAAACATTGCGGAAATGAAAAAAAAGGAATCTGAAAAAACAGGAAAAAAGAGCGTAAAAGCCGTTTCCGAATTGAAAAAAGAGAAGAAAGACGAGAAGAGAGATGAAAAGAAAGAAGCAATTAAAGCACCGGTTAAACCTGTTGTCAAGGGAGTTGTTTCACAATGACGTTTTCCACAGTTCGCAGACTTGCATCCGATATTCTCGGAATTGGAACGAGCAGGATTCGCATAAGTGCTGATGGGTTGGGCAGGGCTGCAGAGGCGCTTACCCGTGCGGATGTGAAAAACCTGATACGCGATAAAGTTTTCTATATACTTCCTTTGAAAGGAGTCCGCAGTAAGAAAGATCGAAGCAGACGTGGAAGGGGAAGCAGGAAAGGAACAGCAAACTCCCGTGCGCCTGGAAAAAAGGCCTGGATGCAGCGCGTGCGTTCCCAGAGAAAGTTCTGGAGAGAACTCATTGAAAGCGGCGCACTTAAAAAAGAAGAAAAACGCCAGATTTACATGAAAATAAAAAGCGGAATGTTCAGAAGCAAAAAAGCACTTTTTCTGTTCCTAAAGGAAAACGGGTTGTTGAATGCCGGCAAGGATACCTATCCAGAATCCAAACCACGCATTTTAAAACAAAAAACTCCGGAAAAACCAAAACCAGTTAAGGTACCAGAGAGCAAGGTTGCCAAACCAGAATCAAAAAAATCCGAGACAAAAAAGAAAGAATGATGTGTGATACTTATGACATTGAACGGCGTTGTCGCGATCGTCGCAACGATCACGAGCATGCTCATGAACGAAGCGTCGTTCATGACATCCGTTCAAGTATAAAAATTTAAATATGCAAAAACTAAGGTGAAATTTTTATGGCTAGAGCAAAAGGACCAACTTACTCGATTCTCTTCCGAAGAAGACGCGAAGGGAAAACCAATTACGCAAAAAGGCTTGCACTCGTGAAAAGCGGGAAAACTCGTCTGGTAGTGCGAAGAAGTAATTCCGGTATTATTGTTCAGTTTGTTGCATTTGAGTCGAATGGCGACAAAACTCTCGTCGCAGTAGGTCCAATTCAACTGAAAAAACTAGCTGGTTGGTCTTCAAAGCGGAACGTCTACACTGCATATCTTGCTGGTCTTTATGCCGGAAAAGAGGCAAAAAAGAAAAACATAACCGATTTCGTAGTTGATTTTGGTCTTGCACTTCCCTCAAAGGGAGGTATTTTGTTATCGGCGCTTAAGGGAGTTGTTGATGCCGGACTTTCCACCCAAATTGGTGAGGGCGTGCTTGAAATTCCGAAACTTAGTGCAGTTCCGGATAAATTGAAGTCTGACTTCGAATCAGCGAAGAAGAAACTGGCTTCATGATCTCGTTCATTATCTGAAATATGGTGATATTTATATGTCTGAAAAACTCAAGGTAATTGACAAGGAAGGTTGGTATCCGAAAACCGAAATCGGAAGACGAGTCAAGAATGGTGAAATAACTACTCTTGAGCAAATTGCTGACTTAGGAAAGCCGATCCTTGAACCCGAAATCATAGATGTTATTCTTCCTAATATAGAATCCGAAACCATTTCTGTTTGCAGCACACAGCGTGTAACTGACTCGGGTAAAAGAACCCAGTTTCGTGTGGTTACTGTTGTTGGCGATAAGAACGGTCATATTGGTATCGGAGTTGGAAAAAGCTCTGAAATGAAGCCGGCAATGGAATACTCCACCAGAAATGCGAAACGAAGTATGATAACTGTAGGTTCTGGATGCGGAAGCTGGGAGTGCAAATGCACGCACAAGCATTCAATTCCTCAGAAAACTGTTGGGAAAGAGGGAAGTACAATTATCACGTTAAAGCCTGCTCCAAGAGGACTTGGTCTTGCAGGCAACAAGATTGTCCGCACTGTGTTGGGCATGGCAGGGGTAAAGGATATATGGAGTGCTACCACTGGCGGAAAGAATGTCTTTAACATGGCAATGGCAACGATGAATGCTCTTGATAATATCAACAGGCTTAAGCCAAGGGTAAACTAATATTGTAACAAAGCAATATCGTAAATTTGGGTGTGATATTAATGGAACTCGATAAAAAACTATTCGCAATCGTCCGCGTTCGCGGAATCCGCAGCGTAAAGCCAAAACTAAGAAAGACTTTCGAGCTGCTT
>Ga0209211_10006091_pt1 | contig 17681 bp, 14 predicted proteins | sample RifGroA2_FD_183992 | JGI IMG/M metagenome (GOLD analysis project Ga0209211, IMG submission 183992) | Groundwater microbial communities from Rifle, Colorado, USA - Groundwater A2 (SPAdes) (version 2) | ecosystem: Environmental > Aquatic > Deep subsurface > Groundwater | place: Rifle, Colorado... | reverse complement strand
AAAGGTATAGTTATAACTACAAAGGGTAAAAAAATTGGCGAGCATGAAGGTGTGCAGTACTATACTATTGGGCAAAGAAAAGGGATAGGTATTGGAGGGGGCATTCCATATTATGTTGTTGGTAAAGATATTAAAACAAATATTTTGACTGTTGGCTCCAAGTACGACGAGAACCTTTTTGCAAATCAATTAACTATAGAAAACATAAGCTGGGTGTCGGGCAAGCCTAAATTACCCAAAAAGTATCAAGCAAGTATTAGGTATCGCCAAGAACCGCAAGAAGTTAAAATAACAGAAAATTTTGATGGTTCTTTGCGCCTTAATTTTAAAGAACCCCAAAGGGCAGTAACAAGCGGCCAAAGTGCTGTTATATACGATGGCGATGTGGTTTTGGGTGGTGGAATAATAGTTTAGGCAACCTATTAGTATGACAAAGTTTGTTTTTTTGCTATACTAAAGATACTAATTAAACCTTGGTGCTTAATTTTTAGCGCCTAATAACTTATGTCATATTTATCTGGAAATATACAAAGAGATGTACAAAAATTGCAGTTGCAACTGGAGGGACTCGAAAGAGATATAAAAACCAAAGAAACTAGCCTTGAAGAGTTGAGGAAAACAGTGGATGAAACCAAACGAAGGATTATAAGTTTGAACACGGAGGTGCAATCTAAAGAAAGAGAAGTTAGAACTTTGGGTGATGACTTAAGGCGACTTAAACCCAGAAGAGATCAGGTAAAAAAAGAGTTAGAGGATTTAACACGCAATTTACAAAAAGAAGGATTTGGAAAGTAAATACGCTCCCATGGGAGCGTATTTACTTTCCAAAAAAGGGACTGTTTTTTATTTATAAAAAATTGAAATAATAAATTGATAATGATAATATTAAATACCACTAATTACACAAATTAATAATGAAACTTACAGGAAACAATAATAATTTCATCATTAATAACTTGATATACAAGCCTGTGTTCAAGATTAATTCTGCGAGACCAGCAATTTGTAAGCTGATGTTTAAGTGGTTCGGGTTTGCCTATTCCCTCAAATGGAGTTCTGTCTATAGCTTGAATAAGTTCGTTAATTTTTTTGAAAACCTGTTTATCACTTATTGCCCATTCCTGATAAGCTTTAAAAGCTTTTGGTTCAAAAGTAATATTATGAGTCATTCGTTTACAAGTTTTTTTGAGTACTCTTCAAATTCCTTAGCTGTGAAACGAATAAGATTTTTATTTTTCTTTACTTCTTTAATTGCATCGTTAAGTGCTTTTTTGTTTGCAGGTGTACTTAACAAATATTCAGTTTCATCTTGTACTTGCTTAACAGTAATCTCTATTTCATTGTTTTTAAATAGAGCTTTTACCGAATCAATAAAATTAGATTTTAATTCAGAAGCTTTTAATTTAAATACTGTTTCCATAACTCAAAGTTTATTACAAAAATACAAAACAATTGATATAAATAAAAATAAATTAAAAATGATTGATTATGAAAAATCTGTGTAAAATCCGTTTAATCGGCGTTTTCGGCGTTCTATTCTTTATGTAAGCTCGAAATCGAAAAGTTCTTTGACCTGTATGTTTAAGGCACGGGCAATTATAAAAACAGTGCTGAGGGTTGGATTTATTTTGCAAGTTTCGATACGTGCAATTTGACTTAACTCAAGCCCCGACTTAAAAGAAAGTTCCTCTTGTGTAACACCAAGTTGCTTACGAATTTCTTTTAAACGAGCAGCAAAAGCCTGTAACCCTTTTTCGTCGAAAACACGTGTTCGTTTCATTCAACGAAGTTGAGTAAAGAATGAAAAATATATTATGGCATGTATGCCATAATTAAAAAAATATTAATTTTGGTTTAAAAATCAGCGGAAGCCGAAAAGCAAAAGTTCTTAATCAATAATTTATAACGATTGATAAACAAAATTGAGTTATTTAAGTATATAAAACAAAGAATTGTCAAAATGAATAAATTAACTCAATCAAATAAAATAGAAAGTTTTAAATTTACTGAAATTAAATTGAAAATAATAATCAAATAGCTTAACTCATCATAATAAATAAAATTATAAAATGAAGACACCTAAACTAATATTGACAATTTTCATAACACTGATTGTACTTTATACTTTTGCACAAAATGATAGTATAACTGTAAAAGAAATTATTAAAGTTGGTAATGCTGGAATGAAAAATTATCTTGAAAAAATACCAGTTGGGAATGAGTCGCTTTATGGCTTTAATAATAGATATGAATTTGAAAATGCTGTATTAAGCAAACCGTATCAGGTTGTTACACTTAATAAGGAGTTTTTTAATGATAACGATATTACAGATAAAAATTATCTAATGCCTACTAATGAATGGAGAGTTCCAATTACTTTAAATGGAGAATATCGTGTATTGCTTACCGTTGCAAAAATGAATGGAGAATTGAAAACAGTTGGTATTGGAGCAGCTATACTTGCAAAAGAATTAGGTGAGTTTGAAAAAAAGCATCCTTCATTAAATCAAGTTGGTACGATGCTAAGAGTATACCAATTAACAAGTGATTTTGTACTATTAACGCCAAATGATTCTATCTCATTACAACAAGCATATCCTCTAACATCGGCAAATATAGCATTAGGGAATAATAATGATAAAAGCACAAAATATTCATTATCACAGTTATTACCATTAATAAAAAAGAATATTAACAGTAATAAAAATTAGAATATGAAAAAAAAATTCTATAAAGAATTAGCTGTAATAATATTAGCATTTTCTTTAAGTATCAAGCTTAGCGCACAAGTACTGAATGTACCACAAATTAATCAAGAACATTCAAATTGGTGCTGGGATGCATCTTCAAAATGTATTCTTGATTATTATGGACATGTTGAAACACAGTGTGCAATTGCAAATTATGCATGGAATAGAAGCGATTGTTGTGGCGATACATCTTTCAATTGGGAACATGCTTGTAACAGTACTAATATATTATATCCTCTAGGGGGGTCAGTTCAGGATGTTCTTGCTCACTTTGGAAATATTCAAAGCACAGGATGGTATATTTATACACCTTCACTTTCTGATATACAAACAGAAATTAGCAATCAAAGACCTTTTATTTTTGCATGGCAATGGTCAGCTGGAGGTGGTCATGCTTTAGTTTGTCATGGTATTATTGGAACTGATATTGCAATCATGGATCCTTGGTATGGTGAAGCATCGAATATTTGGGATTACAACTGGGCTATAGATGGAACAGGGTCTGAAGGCACTCACACTTGGGAACGAACTTTAACTATGGACATTTCTCCATTTTATTCATGTACTGATAACTTTGAACCAAATAATAATGGGAGTACTGCAACAATTGTTTTTGCCTCACCATTAACAGGTTCAGCAAATTATACGTTACAAGGTACAAATATTGGTTTTTACGATGACCAAGATTGGTATAAGATAGACTTAAATACGCAGGGTAATTTACAAATCAATCTTTCAAATCTACCATACAATTATGATTTATTTCTTTACCCTGATGCAACTGGAAGTACATTTCTCTCATACTCAAATAAAACACTCGATTCTAATGAAGTAATTAACTATCATAATTCTTCCACAGGTTTAGTGCATTTATATGTAAAGATTTTAGCTGCTTATCCTACTGATTATTGGACAAGTTCGTGTTACAATATTCAATTTATTTTTACACCAAGTTCATCTTGTTCGCTTACAGGAATTACACCAAGTTGCATATATCCAGGGTCTGGAACTTCACCCGGTACAACAATTACAACTACTACACCAACAATTACATGGAATGCAGTAACAGGTGCAACAAATTATGGTGTTTATATTAGAGATATGGTTTCAAATACATTGGTTGTAAATAATAATTGTGCTTCTACAGCAACAAGTTATACTGTCCAATCTGGTATTTTATCAGATGGGGGAAAATATAGATGGAATATAATTGCTACAGATGGTTGTGGTAACGCTTGTGAAAGTAATTATGCAGAACCAAAGTATTTTCAAGTTCAAACAACAAGTAGTTGTACTCTAACAGGAATAACACCAACACTTGTGTCCCCTGGCAATAGTACATCGCCTGGTCAATCAATAACTACTACAACTCCTACATTAATTTGGAATAAAGTATCTGGTGCAACCAGTTATGGTGTTTATGTAAGAGATTTGGTTTCCAATATTTTAGTTATTAGTAACGATTGTGTTGGTTCTGACACAACCTTTACTATCCCTTCAAGTATATTAAACAATCAAGGTCAATATAGATGGAATATTATAGCAAAAGCAAGTTGTGGAAGTACTTGTGCAAGTTATTATTCAAATAAGTTTTATTTTCAAATTCAAACAAGTGGTAGTTTGCCCGATTTAGTTATAAATAATCAATCTTTAAGCTCTTCAACAGTTTCACAAGGTGGTAGCATTACAGCATATTGTGGCGAGAGTAATATTGGTATTGCAACAGCAAGTACAAATTCAGTATCACTATATCTTTCAACAGATGCAGTTTTAACACCAAGTACAAATGGTGACACATACTTAGGATTTATAACTATTCCCTCTATTGATGCAGATAGCAGCAGTATTATTAATTCAAAGACAATTCAAATACCAAACGGAACAGCTTCAGGCAATTATTATATTTGCTTTTGGGCTGATGGTGGACAAATTGTTAGTGAGAGTAACGAAAATAATAATGTTGCTTTTAAGCAAATAAGTATAACTAATTTTATTCAATATTCTGATGGGACTCTTGATACTTCTTTTAACCATATTGGTAAAGTTACAACTTCTATAGGTAGTGGCGATGCAATGAGTTTTTCTGTAGCTCTACAGAGTGATGAGAAAATTATTGTTGCTGGTACCTCAAATGATGAATTTGCTGTGGCAAGATATAATATAAATGGAACCCTTGATAGTACTTTTAGCTTTGATGGTATAGTATCTACTTTAATTGGCAATACTGGTAATTCTACTTGGAATCAATCTGTTGCTATTCAAAGTGATGGTAAAATTATTGTTGTTGGTCAAATTTACCCATTTGATTTTGCCGTAATAAGATATAATACTGATGGTACTCTTGATAATACTTTTAGTTCAGATGGTAAGATAATAACACCTGTGGGAAGTTTTATAGATGAATCTTGTGCAGTAGCTGTACAATCTGATGGTAAAATAATTGTTGGGGGATCTTCATATATAAATCTATCAAATTCATCTTTTGCATTGGTTCGCTATAATACAAATGGGGCACTTGATAATACCTTTGGTAATAATGGAAAAATAATTACTTCATTGGGTAATGGAATAGCTAAAGGTAATTCAGTAGCAATTCAACCTGATGGAAAGATAGTTGTAGCAGGTCATTCTGACAATGGTTCAAATTATGATTTTGCTGTAGTACGTTACAATACAAATGGAACTCTAGATAATTATTTTGGGTCTAACGGCAAAATAACTACGTCTATTGGTAACGGTAATGATGAAGGTCATTCTGTAGTAATTCAATTTGATGGGAAGTTTATTGTAGCTGGTAGCACATATAATAGTTCGAGCCAGGGTAATGATTTTGCAATTGTACGTTATAATACAAATGGAACCGTTGATAGTTCATTTAGCTTTGATGGCATAGTTATTACTCCAACTTTTGTTGGGGCATCTTCTGTTGCTATACAAGAGGATGGTAAATATGTTGTTGCTGGTGGTTATTCATTAATACGATATAATTTGGATGGTACCCTTGACAGTACATTCTCAAATGATGGTATAATAAATCCTGTTTTCGGTGGTGTAAATTCTGATATTTCTGTAGCAATACAATCTGATGGTAAAATCATTGCTGTAGGAACTAGTGTTAATGTTTATGATAAATTTATATTTGCAATTAATCGGTACAGTTTTAAACAAATTACTACGTTAATAACAAATGTTTCTAATGTAAGTTGCAATGGAGGGTACAATGGTTCCGCTACTGTTGCAGTAACAAACGGAACAGCACCATACACTTTTTTATGGAGTACAACACCTCCACAAACAACAGCTACAGCAACTGGATTAAGTGCTGGTAATTATACGGTCACTATTACAGGTGCAAATGGTGCTACAGCTACTTCAAATGTAACAATTACACAACCTTGGTCAATATATGCTAATATTTTGTCTTTTACAAATGTGTCATGTAATGGAGATAGTAACGGAACTGTGACTATATCCGCATTTGGAGGGAATCCACCTTATACTTATTCGTGGAATACAAATCCGACTCAATGTACATCAATTGCTACTGGCTTATTTTCAGGCAATTACACGGCTACTGTTTCAGATGAAAATGGCTGTCAAAGCACAACAAGCGTTACCATAGATCAACCATTAGAGATTTTAATAGATATTAGTTCAAAAACTGATGTAAGTTGCTTTGGTATCAATAATGGTGCAATCAATATTACTGTAACTGGAGGTGTGGCACCGTGTAATTATAGTTGGTCTAATGGAGATACAACACAAAATATTTCTGGTTTAACATATGGGAATTACATAGTAACTGTAACTGATAATAATAATTGTTCAAAAATTTCAACTTGTACAATAACTCAACCTGCTTCAATATCAATTTCTAACAATGTTACAAATGCAAGTTGTGGTAATAATAATGGTTCAATTGATATTTCGGTTAGTGGAGGTTCTTCACCTTATACTTATTACTGGTCTAATGCTACTACAACACAAAATATTAATAATCTTGAAGTTGGTAGCTATAAAGTTACTATAACAGATTTTAATGGATGTCAAAGTATATCTTCTTTTATTAGTGTATCAGAAATTACGTTACCATTAATAACATTACAGCCACAGCCTTTTAACGATACTTTATGTATTGGTCAAAATGTGTCATTTAAAATAAAAGCTACTGGTGATTCACTAAACTATCAGTGGCTAAAGAATGGAATAAATTTACAAGGAGCTACAGACAGTACGTTTAGTATTAATTTAGTTACTTTTTCAGATTCAGGAAATTATTCCTGTAACATAAGTAATACTTGCGGTTCTGTTACAAGCAATTATGTATATTTATATGTAAGCCCAAACTCATTACCAAGCATTGTTTCACATCCAGTAAATCAAAATGCTTGTATTGCAGATTCTGTTTCATTTAATATTGTTGCCATTGGTGGTTTTTTAAATTATCAGTGGTCTAAAAATAATGTAAATATTAATGATGCAAATAACCTTTCATATTCTATATCATCAGTATCTCAAGCCGATAATGGTAATTATTCATGTTTTATAAGCAATAATTGTGGGAGTATAACGTCAGATTATGCAACATTAACAGTATCATCTAAACCTCAAACAAGTAATATTTCAGGTTTTACGAATGTAACAGTTAATCAAACACCTACCTATACGGTTACAAATCACTCAGGTTCAACATATAATTGGATAGTAACAGGTGGCACACAACTAAGTGGTGGTAATACAAGTTCTGCTTATATAAAGTGGACAAATCCGGGCATTGGTAAAGTTCAGGTTATAGAAACAAACAATGGTTGGCGATACTGTTAGCTTATCGGTAACAATTACTACAGATATTGAGGAATTAGATAATTCTGAATTATTTATGTTAATGCCAAATCCTAACAGTGGAATATTTCAATTAATTTGCGAAATAAGCCAATCAAGTGAAATTTCAATTAAAATTATTGATAATTTAGGTAAAGTAGTTTACAAAGAAAATCCACAAAAATATTCAGGTAAAATTACCAAAGAAATTAATCTTAATAATTGCCCTGATGGTGTTTATACTTTTCAATTAACTGTTGATGAGAAGGTTTATAAGAGGATGGTTGTGGTGCAGAAATAAAGTTTAAATTAAATATTATGACAGAAACTAAAAATTCTAAAAGCGACAGGAGCAATTGGGTAATTGCGATACTAACAGCTATTTATGTTTTGTCTTTTATTTATTTTACTTGGAGACCGTTTGATAAAGATATTATTGAAGTTAAATGTGCAAATGACTTATTTTTAAAGCATGATTGGGGAAATATTATTTTTGACCAGTTTTTTCATATTAGAAATTCTGGTCAATTACAAGGGAATATTACTAAAATTGAAGGTTTAATAAAAGGTGTAGATGAGGAAAAATATAAAAGAAAAATTAAAGCAATAAATTATAACTATGTAGGTTATAATAGTAGTTATCCTTTTTTGGAAATACTTTTGAATCCTAACGAATTATATGATATTTTTTTTAGTTTTTATAAAGAAGCATGTAAAGAAAACTTAGATACAATTGCATACTATAAAAGCAAAATTTATGATGAAATAATTAAAATAAGAAGTAATTCCAAATACATTGACCTTGCAAGGTTGCCTATTGAAATTAGCGATTCATCATTTAAAAAAATAAAAAAATTTATTTATAAAAGTGGTTTAGAGGATATAAAAGAAGGCTCATATGAATATATCGTGCAGATTTGGAAAAATAATGAAAATTCACCATTTTTTACTAAATGCTACTCTTTTGAAATATACAATATACAAATTGAGCAACTTAAAGAATCTGTTAAGGATTATAAAAGAGGCAATTTCTTTTATTCAGAGCCACTATCTAGTCCAAACTATTTTATTAAAGTGAAATTAAGCGAAATTGTAAAAACTGATGAAAGATATAAGCATCTTGTCGATGAATGTAATAAATAATCTATGAACTTTATTTTCTAAAGTTTGCATTGTATAATAAATTTGTTAGTTATGATTTAAATTACCAAGTGGCATTTACTACCTTCACCTAACCAATGAAAATGAATCAATTGTGAGGAAAATAGTAATTGAAAAATAAACAGTGCTAAACATTTTTGAAGTCCTATAATTAAAACATAAATATTTTTTGTATTTTTGAGTAACAAAATAAAAAATATATGCAACAAGTAACTATAAAAATCGGCGAATCGTATATAAATCATAATTTTAGCGAAGAAAAAATAAAATATTTACTAAAATTCATCAATTCAATTACCGATGAAACTGACGAAAAAACAGACTTAATGAAAGAAATTGAAATTAGTTTGCAACAAGTAAAAAAAATACGTAATGGAGAATTGCCTCGCAAATCTATAAAACAAATGATAGATGGCAAATAAAGTAACACCTACACCGTATTTTGAAAATAAGTATAAGAAGCTTTCAAAGAAATTTCCATCATTAGGTTCAGAATTATTAAATTTAGAAAACGAACTAAAAGAAAATCCAACACTTGGCGAATCGCTTGGAGCAAATATTTACAAAGTACGTATAGCCAGTAAAGATAAGGGCAAAGGCAAAAGTGGTGGTTTTAGAATAATTACTTATTTGGTTCATGAAGTTAAAAATTCAATAGAAATATTTTTAATAACAATTTACGATAAATCAGAAGAAAGCTCAATTTCAATTTCATCATTAAAAAAAATAGTAAAAATGATATTTGGCTATTGATGCTGATTTTGTAAACCTCAAAACTCATTATTAAAAAACTATTAAAAAGAAAATGAATCAATTGTGAGAAAAAATAGTAATTGAAAAATAAATTGCTGTTCTATTTCAGCATTATTTATTATTTTTGCACAAATGATTAAGCAAAATGGATAATTTAAAAATTAAATCTAATCAACTTTTAGCCACAGTTTCGCTAAAATTTGAACGCTATCTTTCTGCTCAAATCGAATGGAATTGGAGGCTTAACGGCATACTTGGTGCAAGAGGCACAGGTAAAACAACACTTTTGCTTCAGCAATTAAAACAAAATCACGGAACAGCAAAAGAAGCAATTTATATTTCGCTTGACGATTTATATTTTACAGGAAATTCTTTGCTTGAGTTTGTGCAACAATTCAGAAATAAAGGCGGTCGTTATATATATATAGATGAGGTTCATAAATACAAAAACTGGGCATTGGAATTGAAAAACATTTACGACACTTATCCCGATTTGTATATAGTTTTTACAGGCTCATCAATTATCGACATACTAAAACAAAATGTTGACCTTAGTCGTAGGGCTGTTATATATTACCTTCAGGGATTTTCGTTCAGAGAATACCTGTCGTTTACCGAAACTAATATTATTAAAGCGGTTACAATTAACGATATAGTCAACAATCATACAATACTTGCAACGGAAATTATTGAAAAAATAAATCCATTAAAATACTTCGACGATTATCTTAAATCGGGTTATTATCCTTATTTTATCGAAAACAAAAAACTTTATTTCAGAAGATTAGAGCAAACAATGAATCAGGTACTCGAAAGTGATTTGAACTTTATTGAAGGATATGATACTAAAAATACTCCGAAAATTAAACAGTTACTATATATTCTATCTATGAATGTACCTTTTAAACCAAATATTGTAAAACTTAGCGAGAAAACAGGCATTCATAGAAATACTTTGGTTACATATATTCATTATCTCGAAAAAGCACAAATAATTAATGCTGTATATCCTGCTGGTGCAGGTGCGGGTATTTTACAAAAGCCAGAGAAAATTTACTTGAATAATACTAATCTTTCGTATATGCTTTCTGAAAATATTCCCGATAAAGGCAATTTAAGAGAAACTTTTTTTCTGAGTCAATTGAAAACAGGTCATATAGTTAAAATTCCCAAATCAGGCGACTTTGAAATAGATGGAAAATTTATTTTTGAAGTAGGCGGTAAAAACAAAAATTTTGAGCAAATAAAAAATGAAAAAAATGCTTTTGTAGTTTCAGACGATATTCTAACAGGTAGTTATAATAAAATACCACTTTGGCTATTTGGATTTCTTTATTAAAAAATAATCAACCAATGAAAATGAATCAATTGTGAAGAAAATTGTAATTGAAAAATAACAAATTTTAAGGGAAATAATTATTTAATATTCCAGATTTATCAATTCGTAAAACCAAGTACCATAAATACAAAACATTTGCATAATAAAACCGTTAAATCCTTTAGATATTTCTATTATAAACTTAATTTTAACTGCTATGAAAACAAAAGCTCATTTTTCAATTAAAAACTTAGTGTTTTTATTTTTTACATTTTTATCAATTGTAACATACTCCCAAAATCGTTCAATTAATTTTTCAGATAGTATCTCAAAAGATATTTATGAGAAGGCAAAACAAACAAATAAATTAATATTTGTTGATGCTTATGCAACATGGTGTGGACCATGCAAATGGTTAGCAAAAACAGTTTTTACAAATGATACGGTTGCCGATTTTTTCAATTCAAATTTCATAAATCTTTCGATTGATGCTGAAAAAGAAGTAAATCTTGAATTTGCAAAAAAACACGAAATAAGAGCTTATCCAACATTATTGTTTTTAGATGCTGATGAAAATATTATTCACATTTCAGTTGGAGCAATGCCAGCTAAGAATCTTATTGAACTTGCTTTAAAAGCCCTAAATCCTTATGAAAACTTCGCCTCATTAAGCAATCAATTTAATTCAGGAAAAATTGACAGTAGCTTTATTAATACTTATCTGACTGCTCTAAAAAAGCTATATAGAAATTATGATGATGTAGCAAATTCATATTTTAAAACTATTCCAACTGAAGAACTAAAGCTACAACCAAATAAAAACATGATTTACAAATTTGTTTCAAATACTAAAAGTAGAGAATATCAATTTTTTGAAAATAATCTTGATTTGTTTTCGGAATTTGGTTCAGCAAAAGAAATAGATGCAAAGATTATAAGAGATTATATGTCACCTGTATTTCCAATTTTATATGCTGAAAATGTTGATAAAACTAAATATGAATCATTTAAAAATGAAATTTTAAATTTATCTACTAAATATAAAGATAAAATTATCGCAAAATTGGATATGATGTATTTTGATCGTATTGGCGATTGGGAAAAATACTCAGAACTTGTAATTAAAACAACAAATATAGATGACTCAGATGCAGGATATTTGAATAGTATTGCTTGGCAATTTTTTGAAAAAGAGAAAGATAAGAAAAAATTGCAATTGGCACTCGGCTGGGCAAAAAAATCAGTTGAATCAGAAAAAAGTCCTGCTAATTTAGATACTTACGCTAATTTACAATTCAAACTTGGAAATAAAACAGAAGCTATAAAACTTGAAGAAGAAGCAATATCTTTAGGTAAGGAAGTTGGTTATCCGATTACAGATTTGGAAACAACATTAGAAGGGTTTAAAAAATAAAAATTGGAACGCAGAATATTAATATTTATCAATCCCAGTTCGGCTGAGGCTGTGCCTCAGTCGAACCTATCTCTTCAGGCTTTGCCTGTAAATCCTTGTTGCATTCATTTGGAATTAATTTAAAAACATGAATATGAGAAAATTATTTATAATGTTAATTTTTACCATAGTGGTATTATTAACTCCAATGAGATTAAAATCACAAAACAGTTCAATTAATTTCAAGCACAAGCCATTAAATGAAATAATAGAACAAGCCAAAATTGAAAATAAAATCATTTTAATTGATGTTTTTACTGAATGGTGTGGACCTTGTAAGGAGATGAGTAAAAACATATTTACAAATAAACAGGTTGCAGATTTTTACAATAAAAATTTTATCTGTTTAAAAATTGATGCTGAAAAAGGTAACGGTTCATTTGTTTCAAGAAAATATAATGTTAATTGCTTTCCTACATTTTTATTTTTATGTCCAAATGGAGATTTAAAAAACAAAGCAACAGGCTCAAAAACAGTTGAAGAATTTATAGAAATTGGGAAAAATGCACTTAATCCGGAAATCAATCTTGCTTCATTAAATCAGCAGTACGAAGATGGAAATAGAGATTCTACTTTTTTAGTAACTTATATTGGAGAATTATATTCAGCAGGTTTACCATGTGAGGATATAATTGATGTTTTTTTCAAACCCAAAAAGAATTTATTTTCACCACAATGCTGGGCTGTGATTAATAAATATATTAATAATGAGGACTCTAAATATTATAAGTTTTTATTTAATAATCAAGAAAAATTTGAAGCATTATATGGTGATGAAGTAAGTAAAAAATTAAATAATCGTTCAATTTTTAATTTCATAACCAATAATTTCGGAACTACTATTTTATTGTTGATTATTGCTACAATGATAATTATAGGTTTAATTAAATCGTTTTACTGGTTATATTTATTTTTTAAATGGGCTGTAATTAAATTTAAAAAGAGAAAACCACTTATTGTATCCTAAAGGAATTTAAAAGTATTTATATGATTACAAGCAGATTAGCGTTAATAGTGTTTTTGATTAATACGTTTTTTTTTTATAAATTAAATGCACAAGAAGAAGTTTTGTAAGCTCAATTTAATTTCAGAAAAATTGCAACTTTTTTCAAACTCTGAAAGAGTTAAATTTGAATAACCCCCAATAAAATTGGGGATAATAATGCTAATAAACAGTAACACTGAAAGTGTTGAATACTCTGTATATATATGTTCAACTACTCCGTAGTTGACGCTACACTTTGATTGCTTAACCACCTATTTTATAGGTGGTTATTCAAATTAAATCCCTTCAGGATTTAAAATCTCTGAAATCAAATTGAACATACGAAGTTTTTACTGACAATACTGAAATTCTTTTTGTAGGTGATATAGTGCCAGTGTTATGTTAAGCATGAAATGGCGTAAGATTATGCTGAATTGTATGCTGAATTTATATTCAGCATCTCAGCATCTCTCAGCATCTCTCAGCATCTCTCAGATTTTGAGATACTGAAACGAGTTCAGTATAAAGTTCAGAATGACTAATAAACGTAATATTATACTTAACTTAACACTAGATATTGAATTTATAACTATTGATGATAAAATTGTAAAATATCTGATTTTAAAGACAGATAGTTTTTATTGAATTTTTTGCAACATGCTGTAAGCCTTGTGTAAAACAATTAAAAAATATTCAAAAATTTTCATCTGAAAATCCAAGTATTGGATTAGAAGTTTAAGCTGTTGATATAATTGATAAACCAAAAATAAATAATTTTTTTAGAAAAGCTTAATTATCACAAAATTAATTTCGAATAATTATGTGATTTATGAATTAAGTACTAAGCAATTAAATTTTATTTAAAGCCAATAATTTTTTGAAAGCATATTCATGTATTAGTTAATAATCAAATTATTTTCAATTTTTAATTTAGAAATATTAATTTTACTTAATTATTTAGAAACTAAAATTTATAGAAATGAATAGATTATTTGCCTCAATTTTGACTTTTATTTTTGTAAGTCCTTTAATATTATTATCACAAAATAATAAAGATAAAATCATGTTTAAGGAATATAAACCAGGTTATTATCAGAATTATATATTGAAAGATATTTCAGATGTCAAAGAAAAACAAGAACCTGTAAAAACTAAAAAAAGTTTAAAATTAGATGTAGTCGGAAAAGATTATCCAGTAAAAGTGGAACTTTATAAGCAAATATGGCATAATCAGCCATTATCACAAGGAAATGCAGGTACATGCTGGGATTATTCAACATCATCATTCTACGAAACCGAAGTATTTAGGCAAACAAAACAACAAGTAAAATTATCGGAAATATTTACAGCATATTGGGAATATGTTGAAAAAGCTCGCAGATTTGTAAAAGAAAGAGGCAATTCTAATTTCGGGGAAGGCTCTGAGGCTAATGCTGTTACACGAATGTATAAAATGTATGGAGCAGTACCTGCAAATGTTTACACAGGATTAAAAGATGGAAGAACTTTTCATACTCATGAAGCAATGTTTAAAGAAATGGACAATTTTTTAAAATCTGTAAAAGCAAATAACGCTTGGAACGAAGAAGAAGTTCTAACTACAATAAAATCAATAATGAATTATTATATCGGCGAACCTCCAGCAGAATTTGACTACAACGGTAAAAAAATTACTCCAAAACAATATTTAAAAAATGTTTTAAAATTAAACATGGACGATTATGTAGAAATTCTTTCAATTTTAGAAAAACCTTATTGGCAAAAAGTTGAATACGAAGTTGAAGACAATTGGTGGCATAGTGCTGATTATTACAACATTCCGCTTGATGATTATATGTCATTATTAAAAAAAGCTGTCAGAAGTGGATATACAGTTAGCATTGGTGGCGATGTTTCAGAAGCTGGAATGGTTACAGATATTCAGGTTGCTGTAGTTCCTGACTTCGATATTCCAAGTGCAAACATTGATGAAAATGCTCGTCAATTTAGGTTTTCAAACGGAACAACTACCGACGATCACGGAATGCATTTGGTTGGTTATCTCGAAAAAGACGGTAAAGATTGGTATCTTATTAAAGATTCGAGTGCAGGTTCAAGAAATAACGATACAAAAAGCAAAGAGTTTGGTTATTATTTCTTTAGCGAAGACTTTGTTAAGTTAAAAATGATGAACTTTACTGTTCATAAAGATGCGGCAAAAGACATTTTAAGCAAATTCAAATAAATTGAAATTATTAGTTTTATTTTCTTTCATATTTATTTTATTTTTTTCTTGCAAAAGAAAAGAGGAACACATAATTGTTATTGGTCAAACCTTTGATAATGAACAAAATGTTCCTTTACAAAATGCAAAAATAACTCTGTACGGAAAAAAAATTGAATCTGGCTCATGGACAAGCTCCTATTCAACATTAGGAACAGATTTTTCGGATGCTCAAGGAAACTATTCTATCGAAATTGAAAATATTAAAGTTTCTGATTTTAAAATTGAAATTACTAAAGACAATTATTTTACAGATATTGCTGAATATAAATCAGATGATATTTCAAAAGGCGATAATGTATTAAACTTCAGGTTACACTCAATTGCTTATGTAAAGTTGTATATTAAGAATTCAAATCCAGCCACAACACAAGATTTATTTAAATATAAAATTACAAATTTCGAAAATAATTGTTTTGAATGTTGCACCGATTCAAATTATACTTTTGTTGGACAAAATGTAAATGAATCTAAAAAATGTAAAACCTATGGTGCATTTAATTTAATTATTAATTATTCTGTGAGAAAAAATAATAAAATCAACGAATTTGTTGATTCAATATTAACGACACCTTTTGATACTACAAGTCATTATATAAATTATTAAAATGCAAATTTTTTACGAAGTACTTGTTTTTCTGGTTATAGTATTCATCCTGATTTCCCTCTATTGGGAAATAATCGGACCTGCATTTACATTTATTATAGCAGTTGTTGTTTTAGGTTTGGCAGGAATTTTAACTCCATCAGAAATTTTAAGTGGATTTGCCAACGAACAAATTGTAGTAATAATTATGTTACTACTAATTGGTGATATAATTAGGAAAACTTATGTAGTTGAAATTATTTTTGACAGAATTTTCAATAAAACAAAAACTTACAAAGGATTTCTAGCACGGATGACGTTTTTAATTGGTGGATTTTCAGCATTTTTAAATAATACTCCTCTTGTTGCAGTTATGATGCCTTATGTCCATACCTGGTGTAAGAAAAATAATATTTCGCCTTCAAAATTACTAATTCCGCTTTCTTATGCTACAATTTTAGGAGGTTGTGCAACTTTGATTGGAACCTCCACAAATCTAATTGTTAATGGTTTAGTAATGGAACAAGATATTGCTCCAGATCTGAAATCTTTAGGAATGTTTGATTTTTCAGCAGTAGGAATTCCAATGCTTATAATTGGTTTTTTTTATATGTATTTCTTTGGAAATAAGTTGTTACCATCGAAATCGGATGTTATTACTGAATTTTCTACTAATACTAGAAAATATATAGTAGAAGCACAAATCAGACAAGGTTCAAAATTTATTGGAAAATCTATTGAAGATGCAGGATTAAGAAATCTAAACGGATTATATCTATTTGAAATAAGGCGTAATGATATTAGTATTACTGCCGTTTCTCATACTGAATTATTAAAAGAAGGCGACATTCTTTTATTTACAGGTGAAACAGAAAATATTGCTGAACTAATCAGTCCTAATTCAGGACTTACATTTCCAGAAGTTGGAATGTTGCATAAAAAGGCTCATACAGAAGTGATTGAATTAGTTATATCTCATAATTCAACATTGATAAACAAATCTGTAAAAGAAGCCAATTTCAGAGGAAAATATGATGCTGCAATTATTGCAATTCATCGAAACGGAGAAAAAATTATTGGAAAAATCGGAAATGTTAAGCTTAAAGCTGGTGATGCTATTTTATTGCTTACTGGAGTTGATTTTGTTGACAGATCAAGCGACACTCTTGATTTTTACTTCATTTCAAAAATTAGAGATATTAGAAAAATCCAAACCTACAAAGTTATTATAATGCTTGGAGGTCTTACTTCTGCCATTTTATTATCTGCATTAGGAGTAATATCATTGTTTATGGCATTAATTCTCTTAATAATACTTCTTCTATTTATAAAAGTTGCATCTCCTAATGACTTATATAAAAGTATTGATTATAACTTGGCTATTATTATTGCTCTTTCATTAGCTCTTGGAACTGCTATGATAAAGACAGGAGTTGCTGATAAAATCTCAAGTCTAATAATTACTGTTTTTATTCCTTTTGGAAAATATGCTGTAATTTCAGGAATATATTTAATAACTACTATTTTAGCAGCTTTCATTACAAATAAAGCTTCTGTTGCAATTCTATTGCCTATTGCACTAACAACTGCT